>Ga0114923_10000878_pt1 | contig 21554 bp, 23 predicted proteins | sample SumtaG_FD_89578 | JGI IMG/M metagenome (GOLD analysis project Ga0114923, IMG submission 89578) | Deep subsurface microbial communities from Indian Ocean to uncover new lineages of life (NeLLi) - Sumatra_00157 metaG | ecosystem: Environmental > Aquatic > Marine > Oceanic > Sediment | place: near...
TTTATTTACCAATATGCAGGAACGGCATGGGAAGCAATAGGACCAATAACCGCAGGAGCGTATGATCTATTTACAGGAGCAAATTCTGATTTCTTTCAGATGGCTAACTGGATGGGAACGCATTTTTATAATACATTTTTGTTTATGACTAACTATGTACATGCAGATGGAATGTGGTATTACGATGGAGCTAACTGGGTTGCATTTCAGCCCAAGTTTTTGGTTGCTGGAACAGCAGTACAGAATATAGTTCTAACTGCTAGAATAATTTTGCCTTTTAAGAATAGATTAGTTCTTCTTAATACTATTGAGACTGACGCAGCAGCTAACGTCCGTACTTATGGAAATAGATGTAGATATTCATGGAATGGAAGCCCAGATACGGTTGCTCCATCAGAAGCGTGGCTTGAAAAGAATGAGGTTGGATATGCAGGTGCTGGATGGCTAGAGGCTCCTACAGAAGAAGAGATAATAAGCGCTGAATTCATTAAAGATAGGCTTATTGTCTTTTTTGAACGTAGTACATGGGAACTTGCGTATACAGGAAGTCAGACTACCCCATTTATGTGGCAAAAAATTAATACTGAACTTGGTTCAGAATCTCCTAGATCTTCTGTTCCTTTTGATAAGGCTATTCTTACAGTTGGAACTACCGGAATACACGCTTGTAGTGGTGCTAACCTTGTTCGTATAGATAAAGAAATACCAGATGAAGTTTTCAAGATAAGAAATACTGACGAAGGCCCTTTTAGAGTTGCTGGTGCTCGTGATTATATTAAAGAATTAGTTTATTGGTCTATTCCGTATATAGAAAATGGACCTGATGCAGAAGTGTTTCCAAATAAAGTTCTTGTTTTTAATTATGATGAAGGAACGTGGTCTCTTAATGACGATAGTATTACTACTTTTGGATACTTAGAACAGCAAGTAGCACCGTCATGGTCAACAAATTTTGATAAATGGGAAGAAGCAACATATACATGGAACAGTGGAATTATTGCTCCGCAGCCAATCCAGGTTATTGCAGGAAATCAACAGGGGTATGTATTTTTAATAGATACTGATCGTGCAAGAAATGAATCTGTATTGCAGATTAGCCAGGTTGCGTTTGCAGCTCCTGTTGTAACGTTAACTATTGTTAATCATAACCTTAAAAGTGGAGACTTTATTAAGATTGAGCATTGTCAGGGATCTGTTGAGCTTAATGACAACCATTATATGGTAGTTGCTACTAATGCAGACACGGTAATAATTAATACAACTGAAGCTGCAATAACAGCATACACTGGACTTGGAGTCGCCGCATTAGTATCAAGAATAGATATTTTCACTAAACAATTTAATCCGTATATAAAAAATGGAATGAATGTTTCTGTTGATAGCATAGATTTTGGTGTTGCAAGAACAGCCGGTGGAGTACTTAGTTTAGAGTATTTTTCATCAAGTAGTCTTCTTGGAGATAAGTATGGAGGAGAGGTTAGCGGTGCCTTAATTGGAACTCTTGATTTAATAACATCGGCATATCCTGCACCATATGACACAATATATCCACTAGAAGACATACAAACATTATTATGGCATTCAATTTACTTTCAATCTTCTGGATCTTTTATACAATTTAGGCTTTCTTCGTCAAACGAATCGATGGAAACACCTACAATTGTTGATGAACCGTTTGCGCTTGAAGGAATAGTGCTTAATACCTCCCCTATTGGGAGGCTACAATAATGGCACAACTAGAAAATAAAGATCTTGGTTCGTTTATACCAACAACGCAGCTTTGGGATACGTCTGAGGTTTTTGAGGCGAATATAGGAAATGAAGAACTTAAAGAGTTACTTGTTAGAATGTATCAGAATCTTAACAGAATGGCTCTATCGCTTAATGTAAAAGAATCTGCATATTATGATACAGAAGAATTTGTTACCGGACAGCAGTATTTTCCACTTCCAGGTCTAACATCGGCAGGAACTCAATTTCCTGATTACAGACAAACAACTAGAAAAGTAATTAATTTTGGAGGTCTACCAAATGCAGGCACAACAAACATTGCTCATGGAATAATCTGTAGCGCTGATACAATATTTACAAGGATATACGGAGTGGCAACAGATCCAACTGGAGGATTTAGTTATTTGCCCCTTCCATATTCGTCTAATACATTGATAAATAATATTGATTTATCAGTAACCGGTACAAATGTTAGCATAACAACAGGTATTAACAGAACGGCGTATACAATAACTTATATAGTAATCGAATGGCTTAATTTTTAAATAAAGGAGACGGTAATGGCTTTTGGATTAAGTGATATCATGGGTCTTTTGGGAGGACCAGGGGTTGGTGCTTTGTTTGGTGGAAAAGGAGCGTCCAATCTTTTGTTTGGCTCTAAAGGGCAATCACAACAATTTCCAAGGTTTGAACAAGACCAACAATCAGCGCTTAGCCAACTATTACAACAAGGACTCTCAGAAACAGATTTTGGTGGTGTAGAAGATCTTGCAAGGAAAAGATTTGGCGAAGAAACGATTCCTTCCATAGCAGAGAGATTTACCAGAATGGGTGGACAGCGGTCTAGTGAATTTGAAGGCTCACTAGGAAGAGCAGGTTCTGATTTAGAGACACAACTCGCAGCCCTTAGACCACAGATGGGAATGCAAAAACTAGGTATGGGAATGCAGCCTCGTTTTGATACGGGATATCAACCAGGAACACCTGGAATGTTGCAAGGTCTTGGTGGATCTGTAGGTGCAATGCTTCCAATGCTTTTAAAGTTGTTAGGAGGAGTATAAGATGGCTATACAATTGTTACCTGGTCAAAGTAGAACCGCTGGAATAGGGCAGGCTCTTGGAACTGGGCTTGGTCAAGGAATGCAGTTTCTATTGCAAGATAAGTTAAATAAGATGCTTCAATCAAAGCAGACAGCTCAAACAACAACAGGTCTTGAAGCTCTTGGTTTTGCTCCAGAACAAGCACAAGCACTTTCAGGATTAGATCCAAAAATATTAGAAACAATAGTAAAGCAAAAAGCAGCAGAGCCTTCTCAAATGGCATTTTCTCAAGGGTTAGCTTCTATTTTAGGAGGTGCACCAGCACAAGAAGGTGGCGCTACAGCTCCAGGAATAGGAACAACTCCAATTAATCAGCAACAGGCTATAAAATTAGCTGAATTAGGAATTAAAAAAGGAGAAGTTGCTGAAAGAAAAATGGCTGGTAGATATAAGGCAACAAAAGAATTTAGAGATAAAGCTTTAAAGGAGGCCTCTTCTTCAAGGGAAAACCTTAAAAGAATAGAGCGAATGGAAATTCTAAGTAAAAAAGGAAAACTTAGTAATCCCTTGTACGTAGCTGGACTAAAAAAAATAGGATTGGATATTCCTGCATTGACTACTGCCGATTCTCAAGAATTTGAAAAGTTAACTATAGATTTTTTGAGAGGGGCTAGAGAAATATTTGGAGCTAGGGTTACAAACTTTGAAGCTGAAATGTTTTTAAAGAGTATTCCTTCTTTAATGCAAACCAAAGTAGGTAGAGAACGAGTTATAACTAATCTTAAAAACTTTTATAATGCTGGTCAGCTTAAAGCAAAAGCCTATAGAGAAATAGTTAAAGAAAATAAAGGATTACCACCGTTTGATTTAGCTGATAGAGTTGAAGAAAGAATTGGACCAGAACTAGATAAATTAAAAAACCAATTTTTAGCTGGTTCTGTTGGAGATTCATTTCAAGCTGGAAAAACATTAAATAATCTTCCTGACGCCAACCTTTATCCTGGTGCGCAAATACAAGATGAAACTACAGGAGAAATACTTATTAGCCAGGATGGAAAATGGGTTAAGAAAGGATAATAATGGCCTTTAAAATTATTGATCCAGGGGTACAACAAGCTGAACAAAGAATACCTGAAGAAGGAGGAATTCTTTCTGATATTTTGAAAAATGTAGCCGTGGGTGGAACTGGATTGGCTGCTGGTGCTCTTGGAGCAATTCCATCAGCTACTTCGTTACTCGCCTCAGGTGGGCAGTGGTTATCAGAACAGCTAAGTCCTGAAGATGTAGGAACTAGGGAATTTCTAGAAAAAATTAAAGGCGCTGCAGAATTAGCTACTCCTGAAAAATTACAAGAATACGCTAGTAAGTTGACAGGAGGATATCTTGAACCTAAAGGTAGATTTCAAAAAGGAGTTAGTGAAGTAACTCAAGATATAGGATCAATTGTTGGTCTTGGAGGTTCACTTGGCGCTGGAGCTAGGATTGCAACTCTAGGAAACGCCGCAAAACAATCCGTAAAACAACTAGGAGGATCTGAAGGAATCGCAGAGACAGCAAAATTAGTTGGAATGATGACTTCACCGCTGTTTAGATTCAATAAAATAGAATCTCTTTATAAAACATTATACTCTGGAGTTAGAAAATCAATTGACCCAAAAAGTGTTACACCATCCAGAGGAATATATGATGCAGCAAAAGAGGTAATGGAAGTTGCATCTAAGGGAGGCTCTGTTCCTTACAAAAACTCGACTAGAAGATTCGCTAATAGCGTTGCTTTGAAAATCAAAAACAAAAGAATTCCTATCGAAGAACTATGGGAATTTAAAAAAGATCTTAATGAGATAACAACAAGAGGTGTTTTTGCTTCTAGGAAAAGAGCTATATTAAAACCGTTAGAAAAAGCAATAAGAAAATCTTTGAATGCGTATGGAAAAAGAAATAAAAAATTTGGATATGCGCTAAAAAATGCAGATACTTTATTTGGAATACAAAAAGGATTACCACTCTTAGACAAAGCAATAAACAAGGCTGTTGGATTAAGAGATAGTGGTGTTTCTGAATATTTTAGAAAATCCATGGCTTGGGGTTTTGGTGGACTCAAAGGATTATTTGCTAAGCAATATATTGGTTCGTTATCTAAAAGAGGGGAGGCCTTTTTAAGATCTCCTGCTTATAGGAAAGCTTCTATGCAATTGGCCAAAGCAACTACAAAAAACAGTCTTCCATTAACTGTAAATGCTGTTAGAAAACTTGAAAAAATTCGTAAAGAAAATATGCCTGGAAAGTATACGATAATTAAAGCTTAGATTGGTGCAGGGATTAATCCTTGCACCCTAACATTCTACAAACTAAATATACAATTACGCATGCAACTAGAAAACACATAATAACCTCTAAATTATAGTCACTGACTATTTTATATAAATGCTGCCCAGATTAACCAGGCAGCGCCCCCACCTTTATCTATAGCTGACTACTTGTTTTAACAAGAAAGCTAACTTTGTTTGGTCTTCTTTAGACAAACCAAGACTATTTCCAACACTTGAACCAACTTTTGCTGTTAAGGTTCTAATTTCTTTCATGAAAAATTGTTGTTGTTTTAATACAAGTTCTTTCACTATTTTTATTACATCTTCTTTTGTAATAAAACCAAGTGTTTCCATCCATTCAAGAGCTGGAGCAAACTTGTATTTAACTGGCGCAACCTCTGGTTGCTTTTCTGTTTTCACTTCTACTGTAGGTGCACTTTTTTTAGGATGCTTTGCTTTAAGCTGCGCAAAAGATATTGGTACATTTTTCTTAGCATAGGCAGGAACTCTTTTTGGTTTTGCTCCAAGCTGAGCCAAAGATAATGACATTAACAAAAAAAGTGAAGAAATTTTAAGTGATTTATTCATGGAATCCCTCCCAAGGGTTTGTTTTGATTAATTAAACTTACTCTCGTCCTTAATAAACGCTATTAAGGCACGTATCACCAATTTACGCATTGAGCAATTCCGTACAATACCAATATATTTCAATTGATTGTGTATTTCAGTCGGTACATCTATCGACAGGCGTTTTCGCCTCTTTACTGGTTTTTCATCCATATTATCTCCTAACTAACTATATCTTAACACATTTACACAAAAGCACAACAGCTTTGTTAAATATCTTGTAATTACAATTGGTATCATATTTAATTGTAATGGTAAGATTTTTAATCTAATAGGAAGGAGTTAGTAGATGCCTAATAATGTAAACGATTTTGACGTATTTTCACCTAACCAATTTGAAGGTGTATATTACGAAGCCCCAATTGTTGCAAATAGAGCACCAACAGTTAGAGACAAATATGAGATAGGAAAGGTTTGGATAGATAAGTCTGCAGATGATGCTTACTTTATTACAAGCATAACAGCAGGTAACGCTATTTGGATTAATGCTGGTGGAGGTGCAGGTACATTTGCTTCTATTACGGCTACAACTGGAGATATTACAGCTACGCTTGGTGATATTGTTGCCTCAGCCGGAGATCTTATTTTAACAGCAGGAAGTGCAACATTAGGTGGGCTTGTTGAAGGAACATTGATAACAAGCGCTGCCGGTGTTGTTACTGCACTTGCTGATGGCAATGATGGAACAATATTGATTGGTACGACTGGTGGAAGGCCTGCATGGGCAACTCTTACTGCTGGTGGTGGCATAACAATTGTAGAAGCAGCAGGAGCAATTACAATTACTAACCCAGGTGCAACAGGTACAACATCTGGAACTGACGTTGGTGGCCCAGTAGCTCCAACTGGTGGTGGGCTTACTACCTTTGAGGGTTATGATCTAAATATCCAAACAGATGGTGCAACAGCTAATACAGTAAGAATTAGACTTGCTGATGATGTTGTAACAGTCGCTTCTTTAACAGCTACAGACGATTTCGATATGTTGGCTGGAACATGCACAATAGAATCAAATACCAATGGCGCTGAAGCAATTTATCTTCACACTGATGCTGGAACAGGCGAGCAAATTAGTATTAGAGTAGAACAAGGAACAGCAGTTAACTCATTGAACATAGCTTCAGATGATGGTGGTGTTACAATTTATGCTGGTCTTGCTTCAACAGACGCCATAAATATAAATGCGGCTGCTGGTGGAATAGATGTTGATGCTGCTGATCAAATTAATATTACTTGTACAGAAAACGCAGCTGATGCAATTGTAATTAGTGCCTCTGCTGGTGGTATAGACATTACTGGTACTGGTGGAGCCGGTGAAGACATTGATATTACCACAACAGCCTCAGTAAACCTTGTATCAACTGAGAATGCTGCTAGTGGAATATATCTGCACGCTAATGGTGGGGCTGCTGAAACTATTAATATTCACTCGGATCAAGGTACAGGTGCTGATTCTATTAATATCAATAGTGATGTTGGAGGAATAACCCTTACTTCTGCAGCTCTCGCTGGTAATGATGCTATAAACATAGATGCAACTTCTGGTGGTGTTGATATTGATGCTGCATTACAAATAAACCTCACATCTGCTCAAGCTGCCGCAGACTCAATAGTAATTGATGCTTCTGACGCTGCTGGTGGAATTGACGTTGATTATGGTACTGGCGGAATGGTTGTTACTGGTGCTAACGGTGCATTCTCTGTTATTACAGGAACAGGTGCAATTAACGTTGGTGCGGATGCCGCTGCTCATACAATTACAGTTGGTAATGTAACCGGTGCAACAGAGGTAGCAGTAAATACAGGTACTGGAGGATTTAATGTTGCCACGACAGGCGCAGGCGATATTACACTTGATTCTGATGATACTGTGCTTATTGACGCTGATGGCGTGCTTGAATTAAACTCTGATGCAGGAATAATTGGTATTGGTTCAGATGCAGATGCATTTGGTATAAATATTGGCACGGGTGTAGCTCAAAGAGATATCGTAATTGGAAATGTGACCGGAACAACATCTGTTGTAGTAGATGCTGGAACAGGTGCAGCTAGCTTTGGAATTTCAGCAACAGATCACACAACAACTGTAGGATCAACAACTGGAACTTCAGCAACAACTTTCCAGGCTGGTACTGGTGCTATGACATGCACGGCAGGTGGAGCATTTGATTTAAATGCTACAGGGAATGTAACAATAGATTCAACTGGTGGAACACTTGGCCTTGGTGAAGGTGCCGATGCACAAAATATTAATATTGGTACAGGGGCTGCAGCAAGAGTTGTTACAATCGGTAACGTAACTGGTGCTACAGAGGTCGCTGTTAACACAGGAACAGCCGGCTTTAACGTTGCTACTACCGGTGCTGGTGACATTACGTTAGATTCTGCTGATACAGTTCTTATAGATGGTGCTGGGGTAATAGAAATAAACTCCACTGCTGGCATTATAGGAATTGGTAGTGACGCTGATGCACAAAATATAAACGTGGGAACAGGTGCAGCAGCTCGCGTAATCACAATCGGTAATGTAACCGGCGCTACTGAGGTTGCCGTTAATACTGGAACAGCAGGCTTTAATGTTGCAACAACAGGTGCTGGTGATATTACACTTAATTCAGCTGATACTGTCCTAATAGATGGAGCAGGTGTTGTAGAAATCAACTCCTCTGCAGGCATAATTAATATTGGTGATGACGCAGTTGCACAAAATATCAATATTGGTACGGGTGCTGCAGCAAGAACAATTACAGTCGGTAATGCAACAGCAGGAACAAATCTTGTTCTTACTGGTGGAAATACTGGTGCAGTAGCTGTTACTCCAGTAGTATCTTCTGTTGGCGGTGTAGCACTTACCTGCAGTGGTAATGTTGGTGTATGTACATTTACAGGTCAAACCACGGCTTCAGCCGCAGTCCAAGTGCTCACAATCACAAATACAACTTGCACAGTAGGCTCAGCTATCTTTTGTAGCTTGAGCAATCTTGGAGGTAACGACGCGCAAATGACTGTCACAAGAGTAACTCCAGGAGCTGGTTCGTTTACGGTATCAGCGACCAACAATGGAGCGGCAGCTTTAAATGGAGATATTATACTTACGTTCTGGATTGTAGCCGCATAAAACACCCAGATAATTTTGGCGTGCTATCTTTTATAGGTGGCACGCCTTTGCAATGTTATATTATTTACATGTTTAATTTTTAACCAAAGGAGATTTTATGGCCAAAGAGATATTCAAGACAGATGAGACAGTAGAAAAAAAAGTTGCAGACGCTGTTGTAGAAGAGGAAAAAACTTCTGAGAACACGAGTGTTGAGAAAATGAAATATTCGATTGGACCATTTCTCACCATTACAGTGTTTCGTGAAAATAGAGTATACAAGTTTGAAATGCCTATAGGTGCACAGCTTGATGAATGTGTTGAAGCTTGCAACGAATGCTTAAGCTTAACAATACAAATGCGCGAAGCAGCACAAAAGAAAGAGAAAGAAGCTAAAGAAAAGGCCGAAAAGACACTCGTGTCAAAAGAAAAGTCTCCTGATAAAGAAATAGAAAAAAAGGAAAAATAATATTTGGGGGTCTAGTACCCCCTTTTTATTGGAGAGTATTATGCCTCAAACAAATAGGATTGCTCCGTTGGTGATATCTGATGTAGATCCGGCTGTAATAGCCATTAATACATGGACTCCTTTTGCTATAGACGATGTTCCAACAGACGGCCTTGAAGAAGCTTGTTTTGTGTTGCGCATAACAAACAGGTGTGGTAGCGATGTATTTATAAGTTACAATGGCGTTGATAGACACGAAGAGGTATTGAGGTGGAGTCAGCGAGTATTTTATTTTCAGACTAATTCATCCCCTTCTGGGTACGTTTCTCTAGTTAAAAAATGGACAAAGCTTTATATTCAAGGACTTCCTGACGGAAAAGGAGGAGCCATCTATCTTTCTGGATATTATAATGAACGTGTATAGGAGAGTATTATGACCAAAAAAAATGCTATTTACCCCTTAGTGCTGACTTCTGTTGATGCAACTGCCATAGCAATTGATACGTGGACATATTTTGATGCTGAAGGAATTGAGGGTTCTTGTTTTTTGTTGCGCATTACTAATGATTCTGATGCGGATGTATTTATAAGTTACAACGGCGATGACAGGCACGAATTTATAGCTGCAGGTGATACAATAGACATGAATTTTCAAACTAATTCATCTCCGTCTGGGCATGTTTCAAAGGTTGCAAAGTGGACAAGATTATCTGTCCAAGGAACTGCTGCTCAAGCAGGAGACGTTTATCTTTCTGGCTACTATAATGCAGATTTTTAGGAGAATATTATGACTTTAGCTATAAGAATGATGGCCGAGACTGTAAGAACGCTTGGTTTTGCGTCTATAGGAGCGGCTTATATGGGTGTTGGAACGGCTGTTGATGCTCCGGCTCGAATAATATTTATACAAAATTTAACTGATGAAGACCTTATGTTTTCACTAGACGGTATTAATGACCATTTTCCTCTTCCTACTCAGGGATATATTTTACTTGATGTATCGGCTAACAAAACAACTGAAGCCGGTTTCTTTTTGGCCGAAAACCAAAGACTGTATGTTAAAGAAATAGGTAATCCAACAGCAGGCTCAGTTTACTTTACATCTTTTTATGGTGATTCTGAGTAATTAAAATTAAATAGAAAATACGTCTAGGAGGGCTAAAATGTCTCAAATGGGAAAATTTTTTACATTAGGTGCAGCTGGAACAGTTGTAACACTTACTGGGGATGCCGGAGGGGCTATTAGCCCTAATGGTGCTGGCGATATAACTTTAGCTGGCGGTACTAATATAGGTACTACAGGGGCCGGTAATACAATTACATTTAACCTTGAAGCGACTATTGGAGTTGCTTTAGGTGGGACTGGATTGACTGCACCAACAGACCACTCTGTTTTATTGGGTTCTGGAGCTGGGGCAATAACACCATTAGGAGTTGCTGGTAATGGAGAAATTCCAATTGGATCGGTAGGAGCAGATCCTGTTCTTGCTACTATTACAGCTGGAACTGATCTGTATGTAACTAATGGTGCTGGATCAATAGAGGCTGGGCTTACTGCTGATGCAGACATGACTGCTGTTCATGGTTGGAATGGATGTTTACTAGAAACAGCAACAGTTCTTGTCTCGGAAGCAGGTGGCGTAATAACGTTGTCTGTAACTGGTCCTGCAACCAGCGATCTAACAGTGTGTTTTTCTGATGGTTTTTACGATTGGGATTGTACTCCAGCAGATGAAGTAACTTTAACTGCTGGTTCTGACACTGCTCCACAGATAAATTACGTTTATCTTTTGCAATCAACCAAAACTTTAACTGCAGATATTGGAGGATGGCCAGCGACAGAATATGCTGCCATTGCTACAGTTTTATGCCAAAGCGCTGCTTCTTTAGGGACTGATGGCCCGTATAAGTTGCATGCATACACAGATCACGTTGTTAATCCAGCAGATCAAGGCCATATATCTATGATAAATCACTGGATTAGGCACCAGAATGCAACTTGGGTATCTGGAGTTGCGCCAACATTAACTATTACGCCTCAAGGTGCAGCAGCTGACAACGTTATATTTACATCCGGGGCTGGTGTTGTTGCTCAACTTCATGATCATGTTTTCCCTGCTTTTGCTGGAACTCCTGATGTTTGTACAGTTAACGAATTTGGAAATGCCTACAATGTTGTTACAGATCTTAATGCATTGTTAACAGACTCTGCTAATGTTTCCATGTCAGGTAAATATTTTACTCTTGTTATGTGGGGTGTTATAAACGAAGTAAGTGGCGAATCTAAATTAATGATAAATCTTCCAGGAGGCTCATATAATACACAGGCTCAATTACTAGCTGATTCAAGTAGGTACGCTAACTTTAGTATACCAGAAAATTTTGTTGGAACTGGATTTCTTATTTATCAAATGAACCTTAGGCATCAAGTAGCTGCATCTGGAACATGGACTTCTATATCTAATATAAATCTTAGAGGTTTATTTCCAAGTTTAGCCGCTGGTGGATCTACTGCATTTGCTACAGAATTTGAAGATAATGTATTTAGAATTCTAGACCAAGGTGACAATACAAAAGAGATAGCCTTTGAAGCATCGTCTATTACAACGGCAACCACAAGAACCGTCACAATGTCAGATTTCAATATAAATTTAGGTTCAGTTGCTACTAATTATGGAACTGATGGTGCAGCTGCAACTCCTTCTGGAGGCACAGTAACATTTACTGGCGGGACTAATATAACAACATCTGGAGCAGGTGCCGCCGTTACGATTAATTTGGCTGCGACTATTGGAGTTTCTCTAGGTGGTACAGGATTAACGGCTCCCACGGATCACAGTTTACTCGTTGGTTCAGGGGCTGGTGCCATTACGCCTATAACTGTAGGTACAGACGGCCAAATTTTAGTTGGTGATAGTGCAGACGATCCAGTTTTCGCAAATATAACTGCAGGCGTTGGAGTAACTGTCACTGAAGGCGCTGGAACATTGGCCATCGAATCTACGTCAACAACTTTAAAAAATGAAACTGGAACATCGTATACACTTATAATAGGTGACGCAGGTAAGTTTTTTACTTTCACTAATGGTGCAGCTATTACTGTTACAATTCCTACGAATGCTGCTGTTGCTTTTGCAATAGGAACCCAGATTGGATTTATGCAAGGTGGTGCGGGACAGGTAACCCTATCGGGAGCAGCCCCTCCCACGTTAAAATCAGCAGATAATGCATACACTACAGTGAAATTATACTCTGGTGGCTACATGATCAAAATTGACACCGATGTATGGGGAGTTTTCGGAGATCTCGAAGCATAAGGAATTATTATGAATTTTTTTGGATTATCTAGTAAGAGAAGAAGGGGTGGTGCTCCATTTAGTTGGACTGCCAGGACATCGTCATATTCTGGAACTATTATTAGAGCTGTAAATACGGATACTTCTGGTACATATATATCAATTGGCGATGGTGGTAAATTAGCAACAAGTACGAATGCAGGGGTTACTTGGACACAAAGGACATCATCATTTTCTGGAAGCAATGTTTCTGATATAGCTTATGATGCTGGAAATAGCCTATGGATTGCAGGAGGGGCTGCTGGAAAGATTGCCACCGCTGCTGCTGCAGATATAACATCGTGGACACAGCGAACATCTAATTTTGGTGGTGATGCTGTTTTTGGTGTTGGATGTGATGGTGCTGGTAATTCAGTTGCTGTTGGGTGGAATAATAAAGTGTCTGATAGTACTAATGGTACAACTTGGACTGCAAGAACTGGTACGTTTAGTTCGTTTGGTAGCAAGGTTAATTATGGATCAGATGGAAACTGGGTAGCCGCTGGAGCTGATAATGATGATATAAGCACTTCTCCAAACAGAGTAAACTGGACAGATGAAGCTAATTTACTTACAGCAACATATGTTAGAGATTCATGGTATAACGGGTCTTTATGGGTGGTCACTGCTTATTCTGGACAACTTGCTAGTGCCGTTGATCCTACTGGTACATGGACGAATCGTACCTCTGGTCTAGGTGGAACTGATAATATTCATTGTGTTGGATACGGTAATGGATGGTGGCTTGTAGGAGCAGATGATGGGAATATAGCATACAGTACAGATGGTATAAATTGGACAGCATCTACGATTACAGCATTTACCACTGGCAATGATGAAATTTACGGACTTACCTATGATACAACAGATGATATATGGGTGGCCGTTGGGTCAAGTGGAATTTGTGCCACGTCACCAGGATCATAAAAACACACTGACACGAGTGTCACTAGTGTGAAAATTAAGGGAGAATAGATAATGCCTAAAAAAAGAACAGGGCTTCCTAGCTTTGCTTATATGGGGGTAGAGGCTTCTACGCCCCCAAATCTTGTTATGCATGGAAGAGCTCCTACGGCAAATGATTATGCTGAATACAATATAGGGACTATTTGGATTTATCAAACAGATCCGCAAGAAGTTTGGATACTTGTAAACAAAGACGCAAAAGTTGCTCTGTGGATAGAAATATTCACTAGTTTAAGTGGTGGAATACAGCGTGTTGATGGCGAATGGAATATAACCACTGTTAATCCAACTGGGCCTACTGTTGAAGTGTATCTTGATACATCAATTCATCAACCAAATACAAATGCAGCTGGCGATGAAGGTGTATATTTTCTAGGTGCAGCTGGTGGTGTTGGTGGTAATACTTTTATGCACGCCATGGGGACACAAAATACGTTTCTAGGACAATCTTCTGGTAATCTGGGACTAACGGTTGGAAATGCAGTTCGTAACACATGCGTAGGATTTCAAACACTTAGAGATAATGTTGACGGGAATCGCAACACGGCAATTGGTGATTCGGCGTTGGCGACTATAGTGGACGGGGATCGAAACGTAGCCGTAGGAGCTGGAAATCTGGATTTGGCAAGTGATGTTGATTTTAACACATCCGTAGGTGAGGACGGATTAACACAACTTTTAACTGGGGATTACAACACGACGCTTGGATATAGATCTGGGTTTGAATATGTTGGTGCTGAGAGCTCTAACATACTTATAGGTAATGAGGGCGTGGCAGCTGAAAGCAACGTTATACGCTTAGGAACTGAAGGTAATGGAGCCGGACAACAAGATGCAACATATGTAGCTGGTTTTTATACTAATGCACCTGGAGCAACTACTCGTGTAGGATTTGTTGACGATGATGGAAGACTTGCTTCATCTACTGGAAATGATGGGCAGGTTCTAATTGGAGCAACAGGTGGAAATGCTGCATGGAGAACACTAACACCAGGTGTTGGAATAGCCATTGCTAATTTAGCAAATAGTATAACAATAACCGCTACCGGAGGCGGTGGTGGCGGAGGCGGTGCTGCTACTTTTGTAACAGATGTTAATAGCCCTGCAACAATAGGCGGAACAACAAGTATTGATATTTTGGGCGATGGCATTATAGAGACTGACGGTGGTGGTGGTAGTAATACTGTCACAGTAGGGATTCCTGGTGATACTCATGGAGATCTATTGCTAACAGATGGTGCTGGTGATACAGTTTGGGGAAATATAACATCTACTGGAGGATCTATAACAATTACATACCCAGGTGCAGGAGCAGCAGACACTATTAATCTTGAAGCAGTTGGTGCAGGTGGCGGAGCGAATACGTTTCAGACTGATGCAGGTAACGGTGTTGCAGTAGCTGGAGTTATAGACATTCTTGGTGGTACAAATATAAACACAGCTGGAGCAGGGGCAGTCGTTACAATTAATCTAGATGATTCCATAGCGTTACCAGATACAAATGTAGCCGGAACAACTGGTGTTATTAAGCTTGCTAGTGGTACGACATTTATGCATAACCGTGGCGCAGCAGGAACATCATACAATACCTTTTTAGGTGAAGATGCAGGTAACTTAGCAGTTATTACGACTGCTGTAGACTCAACTGGAATTGGATATCAAAGTCTTAACTCGCTGAATTCTGGAATATCAAACTCTTGTTTTGCTAGTGGTAGCGGGAGAGATATTTCAACTGGGGATCACAATACAACGCTCGGTTTTGATTCTGGAACACACATAAGTTCTGGAAGTTCTAATTGCACAGTTGGATCGAATAGTTTTAACGGAATTGTTACAGGTAGCAACAATATAGGCCTAGGAACGTTAGCGGGCTCAAATTGCACAGCTGGAGATAGTTCTAATATTTTGATTGGATATGTTGGTTCTGCTGGATTGGATAACACTATTGTTATTGGCACACAGGGGGCTGGAGCTGGTCAACAAGATGAGTGTTATATAGCGGGTATTCATAATGTTACGCCTGCTGGTGCAACTGAAATGGTTATAATTGATGCGGCTGGACAGCTTGGCAGTGAAATTATAGCTGTTGGAGATGTGACTGCGGTAAATGGAGGAACTAATATAACAACTGTTAATGCCGGTGGACCAGTTGTTACAGTAAACTTGGATCCTAGCGTTACTCTTGCTGGTTCTATGACAGTTGGGACTACATTAACGGTTAATGGTTTAGGTAGAGGAGTAGTTCAGTCTTCTGCTGGTGGTCTGTTTTCTTCATCTGAAGGAAATAATGGTTACATTCTTATTGGGTCTAATGCGGGCGCAGTTGCATGGGCAAATATAACGTCTGTTAATGGAAGTATTTCTATAACTAATGGAAACAACTCTATTAATATAGAAGCCGATAAGCTTTCGATTAATTCACAAGGAGGATCTTATACACTAGTTCTTACAGATGCTGGAAAAGAGGTAAAACTGACAAATGGTGGAGCTATTAATTTGACTATTCCTTCGAATGCAGCAGTGGCTTTTCCCACGGGAACAGAAATTATTTTAGTTCAAGGTGGTGCTGGTACGGTTACGGTTGCTCCTGCTGGAGGGGTTACTATCCAGTCGGCGGGCGGAAGAAGAGACTTGTTTGAGCAATACTCGGCAGCAGCTTTGATAAAGCAATCAGCGAATGTTTGGTTATTAGCGGGAGATATTAAATGATAAGTATTAACAGTATATTAAAGATAAAAAGGCCTTCAACTGGGTGCGCTATTACGTGGACGCAAAAAGCAAATCCACTTACTAATTTTGGCAACTGTGTTGGACATGGAAGCGATGGATACTGGGTTGTTGGATCAGTTTCAGGTGGCCAAATAGTGACAGCAACAGATCCTACTGGAACATGGACTCTTCGGGCAAATCCTTTTACAGCTACAATAACTGATGTTGCACATGATCAGTCTGGAATATGGGTAGCAGTTGGATTTGGAGCAAAAATTGCTACAGCTGTAAATCCAACAGGTACATGGACACTGAGGGCGAATCCTTTTACAGGCCAAAATGTGACGGGTGTTGCTTATGGTAATGGAATATGGGTAGCAGTTGGAACTACAGGAAGGCTTGCCACAGCGACGGATCCAACGGGTACATGGACACTTAGAACAAGTTCTTTTGGAACTACAAACATAGAAAGTGTTTCTTATGGTAATGGAACCTGGGTAGCAGTTGGATGGAGTGGAAAACTTGCTACAGCCAGTGATCCTACTGGAACATGGACACAGAGGACAAGTTCTTTTGGATCCACTATAATTGATCATGTTGCATATGGAGATGATGGAAAGTGGGTGATAGTTGGTCAATCTGGAAAAATTGCTACAGCGACAATCCCTACTGGTACATGGACACAAAGAGCTAACCCGTTTGGAACTACAGGAATTAATGCATCTGCATACGCGGCCGGATGTTGGGTAGCAGTGGCTGATGTTTCAAAACTTGCTACGGCTCCAGATCCTACGGGAACATGGACACTGAGAAACTCCTCCTTTGGTGTCGCAGGTGACAATATATATGATGTTGCATATGGATCTTCAGATAATTTTTATGTGGCAGTCGGAACGGATTTAATTGGTGGAAATGGTAAAATAGCAACGGCGACTCCAGGAGTTTAAAACACCTGTTTAACGTACAATTAGACGAAATTGTTTTTTCTCTTTTTTTTTCATGTTGGTGGGCTATCTGGACAGCTAGCTGTCGCAAGATGGCCCACTTTTTTACGCGTATGTTTTTTGTGGTTTTTCGATGCTGTATTGATAAGTTTTTTTAGGTTTAACTTTTTGTGTGTCAACGACACCAGTGTCAAACATTCCAGCTTCTTCTAATTCTTTTTCTGTTACGCTATCAAAGTCGATATCAATTCTATCTTCTGTGAATTTGTCATTACAATAATCACATACGAAAGCGTTTGGTTCGTCTGGATCAGTAAATGTAGTTTTAGTTGTACAAAAAGAATATATGATTGTTCCTAGATAAAATAAAATAATTGCTGTGACTAGGATAACCATTGCCTGCAAGAGCCTATTAAAAGAGAAAAGATTTTTCATTGTATATCTCCTTGAAATTTTTAAACTACTTCCATATACATGAGAATACATACTGTCGGAATTTTTCTTCACTACTATCCCTTTTTATATGCTTAAAGTGTAGCCTCCTTAAAGATCGCAGGAGCGGAGACTACACAAATGAGGGAAAATTAATTACTTTGGCTCTTTAGTTATTCCTTCTCTGGCGTTTACTATTTCTCTTACACGTTTTATAGAGACCATAAACTTGCTTTTAGGCATATCGGCTATTGATTGTATTTTTAAGCCGTCTAAAACCATGTCTGCTAGATCTGTGTATTCACCAAGTTCGTATTCAAGTTCTTCACGTTGTTCTTTAGTTATGACTTCTGAAGTTTGTTCTCTTGGGTTGTATTTTGTGTTAAGAGCTACACCTTTTGCGCTGGTGCTTCTTGTATCGTACATAACTCGTTCTGCGTCATCATCTGAGTTATCATCTGAGGTTGTTATGTTTAATAATGTGGTGTAAGAATATCGTTTCATGTATGTCAAAAAACTACCAAAGCTTTGAACATCTGACTTTGTTGGTACTATTCTAGTTCTAGTTTCTATCCATTGTCCAGAAGAATGTCTTAATCTTGTCTTAAGTATGGTTGATCCAGCATCAGTTAGAACTATCTGCTGAGTTACACTAAGATTATTGGCCTTTAGCATTGGTTTTACAGCTTTGACAATGGCATCAAGGTCAGCATATTTATTTTTAAAGTATGGATTTTCTTTATTAAAACCAATTGGTGGGAACACACCCTGAGCTTTTGAGAGAGCGGTGTTGATCTCATCAGTGTGGTCAGATTCATATGGGTCTGCGGGCACCATATTTACCTTCTCAATAACTTTTGAATCAATATAGTTGCTTAGGGCGTGAAGAGATGTAAGTTGCTCCATAAACGATCCTGGTTCATTCTTGACTGGTTTAGTTTCTTCTTTTTCAATTGGAGTTGTTTCAGCCATGGCTGTTTTTTTTGTTGTCATTTAATTCCTATATTTTATAATTGCTTATCTTTATTATCATTATAAATTCTCATGCATTCTTCATAAGTTTTACACTTCTCATATTCGTTTCTAAAATCTCCGCTCAGAACAAATATGTCATTACTAAGGCGTTTTCCAAATGCGGTTTCTTCGGGAATATTTATTTCATAAGTGTCAGAAAAATCATTATAAGAAAGATAAAAATATTCCCCTGTTTTTTCGTCCTTCTTATTATGGCACTCATTTCCTGCAACAGTTGTAAACCACGTGTTTAATAAATTTTTTTTGTTGTCATTTAATTCCTTTGTTTTTCCTATTTCTCGGTGCTTACTCATTTTTTCTTCCTCATCTGTGATCCCAGCTAAAAAGTTCATTTTTATATTTTATTCTAGTTACAGCTGTTTCGAATTCATTTCTTTTAACGCTATCAGCATAAGAAGTAAAATTTTTATCTGAAATCTCGTCTGTTTTTTTTATTAAATTTAGCAGTCCTTCGCGAACAGATTCACCTTCTATTTTTACTGGAAAAGCATCAAATATGTGTTGTACGCACCGACATCTTTCTATTGTATCGTGTATTTCTTCTATTATTATATCTATATTTTTGCTTTTAGGTTTTACATTGCTAATGCAGGTATATACTGGTGAACACTCGTATCCAAATATTCCTATATCGGCATCTAGTACTTCTTCAACAGATATTTTTGCTTTTTCGGCAACTATTTCATGAATAACACGTTCTCTGGGAATATTATTTTGTTCATATTTACATCCTATGCATTGCGTCGCATCTCCGGAACGAAGTTCTTCACTTTTAAACTGAACATCTTTGTTTCCACATGAACAATAACAAAACCATTTGTCGCAAAAAAGCTGCACGGCTGTTAATTTACCAAACTTTTCATTCTTTTTTATTCTTTTCATGTTTTCCAATCACCTGTAAGATCGCCTTTTAAGATTATATATTTCGTGTTTCAGGGCTACAATCTCCTTTTTAAGGTTCTCTCTTTCTTCTTTTCCTGATTTTATTTTAAAGATAACTTCTGATCTAAGTTTTTCGAACTCTTCTTTTAGATATTTTATTTGATCTTGTTGGTTTGAAGCGTGTTGCTTCAGTAGATTGAGCGTTTTTTGACAGTCGACTGTGTTCATATTTTCCCTCATTTTGAAAACATATTATTAGTCTATCGGCTTAAACTTTTTATTTATAGTTTATAACATATTTATAGAAGGATTTTACAGGAGAAGTTTTTATGCGCGCATCTAGATATTTTGAATATTCAGGATCATCATCAGCAATGGGATTGTTTATAAGTTCCGTGTGCTTCTCAATTCTATCTACCTCTTCATTGAGATCAGAAGCAGTTGTTTTCATTTCATGAAAACACAGTTTTTCAGTGCACACAAAAATATCTCCTAAGCATATTTTTAGATCTTCTATCGAAATACTATCTGCGTCTACAAACAATACAGCTACATGTATTTTTGTATTTGATTTCGGTATATCAGAAGTGTCTAACTCGTAGATTTTCCCATTTTTAGATTTAATTCTTTTAATTAAATCAGACTTTGCGTTGTTCATATTTCCCTCATTTTGAAAACATATTATTAGTCTAGGTATAAGTATAACGAGAATATTAGTTTATTGCAAAAAACCCTGTAGTAATGGGCAAAATTTAACATGTTTAAATAAAAAAGGCCAGCCCAAGTGGGGGGCTGGCCATAAATCTTATAAGGGCTTAGCTTACAAAATTTAAGAGTAGTATGGAGAGTAGAGAAAAATTAGGAGATCGTCAAATTAGTCATACCCGTACTTCTTTTTAATGGTAGCTATTTTTTCACAGATTGGCTGCAACGCAGCGTATTCTTTATCTATTTCTTTTTTGATCTTATCAAGCTTTTCACACATTATTTTATAAACTTTTTGAATATCTTTAAACGTAACACCTTCTTCATCGCTGGGCCCCTCAGTATCATATCCAATTAGGTCGTGTAACGTGTCTTCATATTGTTCGTGGATTCTGTTAAAGTTACCAAAAAAATAACTCATGTGATCATTTTTTTCATATTCTAAGTCTTCTAGAACTTTTTCAATTTCTTCTTCTGTTGCTTCACGTTTCTCTTTGTTTGCGTTTATTTTTTTAAGCAATGCTTTTGCCTGCTTAGTTTCTTCATCAGAAAGAGAGCTCATATCTGCTCCCGTGAAGTCATATTCTTTTTTATCATTCATGTTTATCTTTCTTTAAAAATACTTGTCGTCTTCGTGTTGATTATATATTTTCATACATTCTTCTAGTGTTGCGCAGTCTTCATATTCTTTTCTAAAGTCACCTTTAAGTATGAAATATTCTTCTCCTGCTACGATTGCTGTTTCTGGAGTAAGGGTAACTTTAAACATTCTGCTCATCGCGGGATTATCTTTATAGTATTCTTTGGTGTCTTTAAAATCTTGATATGAGATATAAAATTCTTCTCCTGTGTCCTTGTCTTTCTTTTCTAATTTAGAATTTTGTATAACAATATCGCCTTTTATCCATTTACTCATGTTTATCTTTCTTGTTTAGATTCCGTCTAGTTAACAAAAAAGCCCAGACTTTGACATCCGGGCTTAAATCTACTAGTTTGTAGCTACCATGAAACAAACTATACAAGAGATCTTAAAGAAACTTATCCCCGATGTCAAGAACCAAGTAGAAATCAAGGAAAAGACCGAATTTTCCTACGCAGAATGCGTGTCTAGCTGTCCAAAATATTCATTCTTTGTTGAGTCTTGCAGTGATGTAAAGATGTCTAGTGAGCAATTCCATCTAATGCTCTCTCACAAAGCGTTTAATAAATTAACTTATCTACAGAAAAAGATATTTGGATTCATTTTTATAGCACAACAGGCATTAGATTTTGTAGGCTTCTCAAGAAGTAAAA
>Ga0114923_10000879_pt1 | contig 21554 bp, 17 predicted proteins | sample SumtaG_FD_89578 | JGI IMG/M metagenome (GOLD analysis project Ga0114923, IMG submission 89578) | Deep subsurface microbial communities from Indian Ocean to uncover new lineages of life (NeLLi) - Sumatra_00157 metaG | ecosystem: Environmental > Aquatic > Marine > Oceanic > Sediment | place: near...
ACGTAGAGTTGCCCGTGTTCGGTGGAATCCTAAGAACCAGTGGAACACAGTGGACCCAGTGTACGGGTGTGTGGGCGCGCTCACGAACATGGATGAGGAAACTGGGGAGTTCTACGGTTGTCCTTGGGGTTGCTATGCTCTCTTCTCTTTCAAGAAACTCAAGGCTGACTTCTCCACTCCTGTTCCCCAGATAATCGATGAGAAGGTGTTGAAGAAGGACTTTCGTCGCGCTCGTAAGCGGACCCGTAGGAGCTGGGTGCGGAATGGTGTCATTGGAGACCCCAGTCTTTCATGGGAAACCACTCTCGACCTGTGCGATATAGAACATCGGATGGATCTAACTCCTGTAGTTTTCACTCGTCAGTGGTTAGACCCTAGTCGTTCTCAGGTGAAGGAGATGGTTGACTATGATGTGCTGTTGCATCTCTCAGTGTGCGCTCTTGACTCAGATGAGTTCCTTGCACCTCGTGAGGAACTGGTTCGCTCGTTCCTTCGTCATGGTGGGAGGGTTGTGCTGAGGAATGTGACCTTTCATTTTGATGATACCACTGAGGAAGGTCTCCGCTTGTGGGAGAAACAAGACGGGCTAATGCGTGGGGACTTTGGTGCATTTGGGGATCAACGACCTGAGGTTCTTGAGAATCCAGCACGATTGATTCGGGGAAAGAAGCAGCGGAACCCAACATGGAAGGTCTTGGGTGACTGGGCGTACTTCAAAGCACCTACCACCAAGGACCACAAGTTCTCACCTCATAATCACAACTGGACTGCGGGTGTGTTATATGATCAATCAGCGTGTTGGGTGGGGTGCAGGCAGTGTCCCGTGCAGTGTCTGACAAAGGATAGACAGATGACTCTCGATGAGTTCTAGTCTTTCTTCTTAGCATGAGCTGGCGTCATTTCATCCAGTTGGCCAAGCCTTTTCTTTACACTATCAATTTGAACCTTAACTTCTGATTCTTCCAATAGCTTGAGTATCTTCTCTAAGAGTGGATATGCTTCCCATTCGTGTACGGTCTGCCTGATCATTCGTTGATTTAGATAGTCAATGTTGTCGTAGACCTCAAACACTGCTTCTAAGAAGGCATCGTCCAGTAGGTCATCTTTTCCATTTGATACGATTGAATCCCAGACGGGAGTGTAGTAGTGTTTGTTTCTTATGATACTTTGACCAAGAGCTAGCCTTGTAAGCTCTTTCAATAGTCGACTTCGTATTTTTTCTTCACTCTCTTCTTCAAAGGAACTTCTAGCGAATTGAGTAATTGAGAAACCAAATCCAACACCTAACGTTGTACCTGTTAACTCGATTTGCAAAGGTAATAGAGTCGTAATCTCCATTGTTTCTAATATAATCGCAAGAAATCCAAATAATCCAAAGACCAATGATGCAATGAGCCATGATTTACTTTCTTTCATCTAGTGTCAGTATGCGATTTCTCACAGAAAGGATATGAACCTGCGCATAAGTGGTTCAAGTTCTCTCTCTATATTTGTAATATTCACAAGAATCACAACCAACACCGTGCTGGAATTATGCTTGCCTCACGTACATCCCAGTTATTGATCTGTTTCTTTCTAACTAGAGAGGTCAACACATTCTCAACTGTTGTCTTCACAAGAAGAGCATGTTTCGGGTCTGATAATGCAATTTTGTACTTCAAAGTGTCAGTCATTGAGTATTTCCCTCAAGAATTATCCTGATACATCCACTATATCTGTCTTAGTGATGCATGATCAACCAGCGTGTTGGGTGGGGTGTCGGCAGTGTCCTGTGCAGTGTCTAACGAGGGATCAACAGACAACCCTAGACCAGTTTGCCCAGAAAACACAAATCTCAAAGGTTGAAGATGGACAATGAGTGTCATGGGTGTGTATCCAGTAGAGCAGATTCTTGGTGCATTATTGGAGATGAGGGACAATCAACGATTGGAGAAGAAGGTGTCCCTGCTTGTCAGGAGTCGTGGTTGGTCACATATTGTTGAAGCTCTTAGTAGGTGTAGAGCATCAGAAGCAATCGTACCAGGATGGGATACTCAACTGAGAGAGGGAGTCCTTCGTGAGGGATTGATTGCACTCTTACACCTTGAAGATTTCGCGGGTCTGGATTCTGATTTTCTGGAATCATTTGCGGAGCTACAGGCTGAAGATATTGAAGACCTTCGTAAACAAGCTCGCCCTCATGCAATCGAACTCTTGCGAGAGCAAGTACGAACAGGTAATACCTTCTTCTTGGATGTCGAGGTTATGAAGGAGGAAGACCTTGTGGTCTTTGTTCCAGACATTCTGAATGCAAGAATGAAAGAGATCCAGAACCTAAGTCGCAAGCCAGACCTCTATGAGGTGTACTCAACCTACTACGGATTCCAAGTGCTGACCACTGGAGTACATATTCAACACGGAGGGATTCCCGTTGAAATCCGAGAAAACCTTCATGGCATTCTCAGTGACCTCGGTGGTGTAGAGGTCCTGCAAGGAAAACAACTGAAGTTCTCTCCACTCGCCTTTCGGAATTGTACTTCTCATCTCACAGTCTTACTCTGGAACATGCTCCGTCTAGCTAATGGCGGCAGGAAAGCTAAATCGAAGGCTCTTGATACTCTTGGAGAATTTGGTGATTCGCGAGCTATTGACCTGCTCCATTCCTATGTAGATGCTCAGAGTTCCTCGCGTGGGAGGACCAAAGAACGTGGATTGCTCGATGAGTGCCTTTTGTGTCTGGGAAGGATTGGTAATCCTCGTTCCTTTGAGTTAGTTCGGGAAATCAGTACAGCCTCTGGTAAGATTGCTCTGGGGGGAATCAGGCATCCAGAGGTTCAGCGGGTTTTCGAGAAATACCCAATTCGATACATGCGTAGATTTGAAATGATACGTCTGATGACAGCTTTTGGTAAGACGCGGTCAAGAGCGTGGCTTTCGATGTATGAGTCCAAGAAGCTGAGTGAAAAGGCTCCCTCTGTTCTCCAAGCCATTGAGTATGCTGAGAGGAATGTGGTTCCAGATTTTGATATATGACAATCATAATTAGACTGCGGGTGTGCTGAATGATCAATCAGCGTGTTGGATGGGGTGCCGTCAGTGTCCTGTGCAGAGTCTGACAAGAGATATGCAGATGACTCTAGACAACTTTAATGATACATAGTTAAGAGGTCGAAGATAGAACTTCTTTTTGAGGAATATCAATGGAAGACTCATATAAAAACTGGTTTCAGGTTCGATATCAATATGATGAAACTGACACCATTGAGAATGCTATAGAAACTCAAAGAACTGTTGATCTAGGAGTGCTAGAGTGGGGGATGAACCTCCCCGAGAATGAGATGTGGCATGTTCGCTATGGATTGGAGAATAATCAAAGCTGGTTTTCAATTCGGGTTAAACCCACACCGAATCAAATGGATAAGAGAAAACAAGAGGCTGAGCGGCTTGGTGATATGATTCCCGCAACTCCCATTGTTGATGATTACAAGTGGTGGAAAACCGATGATGCATTTCCTGGTGTGTGCAAAAACATAGCAGAATGGATCTCGATGGCTAAGATATTACAAAACCTAAGTAAGATAACATACGAGTTAGTAAAAATGAATAATGAGAGAGGAGAGCTGTTTCTATATCATGTTGCAATCCATCATTTGCATAACATGATGCATATTCAGGATGATTTCTACCCAGTACCATTAGACCACAGTCTGCAAAAACGTTGTCTAAAGATGTCAGGAAGACTTCTCACTTATGGAAATGAAACAGTTCAATGGATTCCATCATCGATTCACTAGAGTCTAACCCATTCCCTGTTCATGAAAACAAGGATTGACCCTCAGCAACCAGAGTGCCTGATCCAGCATGTCCTCGTCAGGAATACCAACGATATTTTGGCCACAGATCTGAATGGTCGGGAGTGCAGTGACATCACTCACATTTTCTATATCACAGTCCACCTCACGGATCGAATCCACTGACAACTCATGTGCTTCCAACCTCTCCTCCAACATCTTCCGTGCTGCAGGGCAGAACACACAATCAGAGTTCGTGAAGAAAAGCACACAGGCAGGACCATCCTTCAAGCTGAACTGGTCACACCCAAGCGGACGACCTGGATGATCCCTGTTTCTAATCCTTACCACGGTAGGTCCTTCCTTAACGAATAGTCCTCGTTGGAGGAATTAAAGACCCCTGAGTAGATGCTGTCCATATAGAGCTGCTTTCCAACACCAAACCAAGTAATTGCAGACAATACAATGAACATGCTCGTTCCCCAAAGCATACTGGTTGTAATTCCGTACATTGACATTCTGACACACATGCTCCACCAGACCGAGGTGGTTCCTCCAGCCACTATGAATCGCAACCAGAAGGAATATTTAAAATTACAGAAATAGTTATGGTTTAAATACATTATATATTGTTAAGTCTTAGGTGTCGCTATAATGAACCGTGTGGTTATAATTATCATTTCTCTATTTTTGATTATTGGATATGTTCCAATATCACATTCAGATTCTTTTCAACAAACGGTTCCTATTCAGAACTTACTAGTACAATCTGAAACAACTATTCATTCGCCGATTAGAATCACATATGAACAAAACTTCACTGATTATGGCTTCACTGGTAGTGGTCTATCTACTGATCCATATCGCATTGTAGATCTTAATATTACCTCGAATGATGGCGGTCCTTGTATAAGTGTTAGTGGAAGTGTTGGAATAGATGTGTGTTACGTCATCCAAGGTTGTATCATATCCAATGCGTCCATAGATGGTATTTCCAACGCAGGTATTTCTCTCACCGCTGGTAATGGTACAATAAAAGAATGTATCATAACAAATTGTGCTATAGGGATAGGACTTGGTTCAGGATACAAATCAGTAATTGGTAATAATTTAGAAAATTGTAATTCAAGCATAGAGGCTGAATATGTATTAACACTGGTGATTCAAGATAATACTGTTAATTCAATATCATTGATTGTATCCAGTATTCTTTACTGTGATAATGTATACATCAGGTCCAACTCTTTCTATGTTGTTCCTACATTGAACATAGACCCTGGAACAACATTCCTAGACATACGGAATAATGATAATGTTACCCTTACGAATAATACTTTCAAGAGTATAGGATACTCAAGAATCAAAATGACATTGTTTTCTAAATTAATTGTAGACAATTGTACATTTGAGGGCCCGCAATTACATACAACTAGTGTTGATGAAGTAAATCTGTGTGATTCATTATTTCAAAACTCCTACATCTATTTCAATAACATAATGAATGAAACACTGATTGATTATAATACGTTCATTGATTGTCAAATCGATATTAAAAACTATGTCTTGAATTGTTCAGTTACGAATAATATCTTTGATGGCTTCTATAGAAAGTTATCAGAATCATTGAGTACAGAAAGAGCTTGTCTTAGAATCTATTCAAATAGCACTGTAATTGCAAACAATCTATTGGAAAGCGATAACAAGACTGTAAACAGCAATGGTATAATCGTGAACCTTCTGACCACAAACGTCACACTAAACAAGAATACAATTATACACAATAACACAATTACTGGTTTTAAAAATGGAATTGTGGTATGGGGCTGTGATACATTAGTCACAAATAATAGCATTTTGAATAACAATGTTGGAATCGAAGTCGGTGCGTCAAATTGTTCGATTTATTATAACAGACTAATAGATAATCCAACTAATGCCATCGAATTGATTGAAGAGAATTCCTGGGATGACTCAGTATCAATGGGAAATTATTGGGATAGATACTTCACCGTCAATGACAGATGGCCTATCTATATAGATGACGATATTCCTGTCATTCAAGTCATAGAACCTATCACCGCTTCTCTTGGGGAAAATATAACACTAAGATTCAATGCATCCGATAACACTCCGTTCTCATACTCTGTTTACATAGATGATTCTCTTACATTTGAAGGAATGTGGAATGGTAGTATTGTTGAGATTGTGTTTTCGCCAATTGTCAGTGGTATACATATTGTTGAAATAGTCTTTACTGATATCAACGGAAATTCAGTAACGCAAGAAATTATCATAACAGTTCCGGAATTAATGCCTATTTCGTTGATGATAGGTATAGCAGCTATTGTAGTAGGCATGGTCGTTATTGTTGGTCTGATAATGTCACGAAAGAGATAACATTCAACCAAAAATGCACAAAATAATTTCAACAAGCAAATACTTGCCCTCGAAAGCTCTGCTTGATCTACCTAGATGCTGAAAGTGATAGACGACGTAAATCTACCTAGATGCTGAAAGTGATAGACGACATTGATTAAATATATAAATATCGAATCTTCGGGAGTTCTTGGGCAGGTATTTGGTTCTACACTTCGAGGTTTGACGTCCCTGCATCAGGTTCGTCGAGACCTGACGAGCTTTCTTCTTCTAACTTTCCCATAACAAGATCACCGTTTCAAACAAAGGAACATTTAGCTAATAACTGTTCACATGAACAGTATCGAAACTGAGGTGATTTTTCCCAGTTTTTGACATTCTCGGATACAGGAAAGGCACATATGGAAGGGTCTCGGAAATATACTGGGTCAGGTCAGCGTATGTCTCTTTTGAGCCATGACGAGAACACTATTTCGTGCTGGCGTGGCCCACCCTAGACAATTATCGTGAGTAGGATGGAGGAAAATAATGGCAACCACATCAAGATGGCCCGAGGAATTCGAGTTTATTGACAGTGAACCCTTAGGGTCAAATTGTTACAATAAATCTCTGAATCCCAATATTGTTGACATTTCAAGGAATGTCTTGCACCAGCTAAAAGAATTCGCTCCTTATCTTCGTCTGATAGGCTACAACAAAATATCTGATGGAAGAAAGAATCCTACAAAATTATTCTACAGAGCACTTGAGAATCAACAGACCAACGAAAGATGTCTTCAATACCTTCAAATCTACGAGCGTCAATTTGGTATTATAGAGAAGGAATCTCTCATCCTCTTTTTCATCATCGGCGTACATCTTCTAGTAACTAATTTCTTGGAATTATCTAGACTTCAAGATTTCATCGCAATATTTCTTGTAACTTCCATGCTGGGAGCATACCTCATTCTCTTTGGTCTAATCCCCCATTATGACGATTATCAGAGAGGTACAAAAAAGAGGGGCAGTTCTAGAACTGTGTTTATTTTCTTTGGTGGTTTGATTGTGCCTTTTGGGCTAGCTCCTGATTGTTTTCTTCTTGCATATCTAACGCTCTATGTCGTTATGTGTGTCTATTATCTGCTAGAGGTAACAGATAAAGCGTGCACCTCACACAAAATGGACTATGCGCCTATCTTTGTGTACATCAAGAATAGAATTGGTAGTAACGAATGGGAGTTCATCAAAGCTTGCTGGGATCAGAATCACTACAATGTGGGTCACACTGATGAACGCTATCATGATTACTTGAAAGACAATAAACGCATTATGTTGATGATAGACAACCTTTGGCATGATTTTACCCCCCTCACCCAAGATACTGCCCGTAGGCTCCATGAACGTGATTGGAACTGGAAAAAATCTGTCATTAATCGAAACAAAATGAAGAATAGATTATTTAAACTAATCATACTGCTAATCGTTGGTGGAGTAATCTTTCAATTGTCGCTACCTGTTCTTGCTGATGTTATCAGTATATTCATCCTAGGAATATATTGTTACTGGGAGTTTTCAAATCTAGCTCGGTCTGATAGCAAATATCAATTGGCAGACGGGTTAAAACGAAATGATCTGGGACCGCAAGAGAATCACCTTACCCATGACAAACTTGAAACACTATGGTGCTTGAGAAAAAAGAAAGAGCAATTGATAATTCGAGATAGACTACAGAATCCATTCTACACGAACTCTGAGGATTTTATAAAATTTGATGAGGTTCTATAATAATCTCATCAAGCTCGGACCTTCCGAGATAGAAGGTTAAGCCACTCAGCGCGGAGTTCCAAACATTAGTGGTATGGACAAGTGCTCGATTAACGGATATCTCTTCATAAGAAAGAACTAACCTAAAAGTCAAAATAACGAAACAACTGATGTAGTAAACCATACTGCAAATGAGTATATCACTGGTAACCATTTAACAGATGAAGGAACTGCAATCGATGGAGTTTCTTCCAGAAGTTTTAGTTGCTCATTACTAAATTCCACTAATTCTGTTCTTTCAATAGTTTCATCTTTGAATAGGTATGAAATGTCCTCATACATTGATATTGGTAAATCAAACTCATCATGTACATTTGCATACAATAGTATACGAACTAGGCTATCTCTACTATTGATAACCTCATCAAGATTAATCTCTGAGAACATCTTTGATGCTTTTGAGAAAATGCCGGTCTGTTTATCCGCTTCAGTTATCTGTCTTTTAGGCCTCTCAATTTTCCTTTTACTTAACTCATATAATTCTATATTCACATAGAACCTCTTGATTTCATCATCAGTTGTGGTATCGTCAAATTTGAGGGAAAATCGATCTATCTGGTCTTTTAATTCGTCCTTCATATCCTTCACATTATCAAGAAGGACAAGATTATCTGAATGGTCAAGATGATATAGATACTCGATTGCTAAATAATCCGTGGACAAGGAAAGCAAACCGAGTAAATTCCACCAATCGCTCCACACTCTTCGCCATCTTCGATACCAATAAATTTGTCTGAAGATACCAATAATGATGGCTATGGCTCCAAAAGCAAAGACACCTGTAAAGATCAATTCCCCAATTTCTATGAAAGGTACTTTAACTATTCTATACCAAGTAAGTGAAATCGTTAAAAGTGCCCAAGGTACAAGTTTCTCCATACTATTTTGTGCTTTGATATGATCAAAACGTAGATACGTTGGTTCACCTTTTTTCCGTATACTACTTATAAACAGGGAATCTGTGATAGCTAATTTCCTCATAACATGAACATAAGCACTAATTTTTGGATTGATAATAGTCAAACGTTCTTTTCTTCCAGAAACTGATATGACCGCCAGAGATGCACCAAATATTATTGCTGAACTCAGCAACTGCCCACTATCTTGAAACTCCCCAAATCCCATCATTTCAAGTGTTTCTGTTAGAGCTTCAAGGATCAATAACCCACTCCATGCTCCGAGACACATCCAGATAATCATTACAACTGGTAATGAGGTTAGAAATCTCTCTAGGGAATCATCAACAACCTCAGCAAATTCTTCTGTTAAATAAGGGAAACCTATGAATTGAATAGCCGATAGTATAGTCCAAATCACTATCAACTCGAAGATTGGGATTGCAAATAGCAATCCTGGTGCCTGTGATATGAGATGAAGAAGAACCAAACCATGATAGATACATCCCAATATGAAGATTCCAATGTACTTAGCAATTTCAGGTATATGATCTGTTTTGATTGGAATATATGAGAATACATAGAAGATGAATGAAACTCCCATATATGAAACACCGAGTAGAACTGCAAAACCTACAAAGGAAAGAGGAAACGGCATAGTATCAATAGAGAAAATGGATAGAATAATAGTTGCTAGGATTGTATTTGTTACTATTCTCATAACCCATATAATATCTGACTCCCGCAATATTGTGCATTCTCCAACTAAAGTCAAGTACAACCTCACCACTCATAAACATAGTGAAAACATATTTTCTGCTACGACTGAGTGTTATGGGTCTGTACTAGATTCGTGTTTTTTTACTTCTTAGCACTCCTTGATTCTACTAAGTTTGTTTTATTTCTCCAAGTAAAGGTTGAACAAAAGGTGGTGCAAGGTCACATCCTTCTTCGTATCTCCAGGAAATCTGTTAATTGTCACAAAATGACTTTCATCAATCACTTGCAGTGAGTTGTTCACAGTAGTGGGTGCATTCAGGGCTGCAGTTTTAGCTTTGTCTATTACGCTAGAAAAATTTTTGTTACGGGAGAAAGTAATCAGTATCCCATAGTTTTGCCTCCAAGTCAAGTAACCAAATAATTGATCCATCATGGAAAGATAGTGTTCCTCTCCGCCCCAAAACTTGCACTCTGCACAAAGAATGTTTCCTTTTTCGATTCTGAGATGAATGTCTGTTTTCCCCTTCTTGACGAAAGTCTCTCCCGTTGCTGCTCCTTCAAAAACAATATTGAGATGAGAAAGCAGTATATCCCTCAACTGTTCTTCCTTCAATTCCGAATAGACTTGTGGCGTTTTTTCAAGACTATAGCCTCCATTTTTTAGAAGTTTAACTACAGCCTCAACCTCAGCTCTCTCAATTTTTGGCTCCTTTTTCTTCTCAGCCTTTGGATACACAAGCTTAATCTCTTCTCGTATTGTGAGGTCAACCATTGGAATAGCTGTGGATCTCCTCTGCAACTTTATGGGAACTTTTGCGATGATCTCTTCTATGAGATCGTCATCAGCGCTCAATTGTTCCTGTTTTTGAAGTATATATTTTGACAACTCAGGTTCTATTCTCTCGTTACCCTCATGGACATCCTTATTCTTCCAACCTATGACTTTCTCAATTTCCTCTATTGCTCTAGTAATCTTGGTGTCTTGATCAACACCATCTTTATTCACGAAAACGGTAACTTGGAACGAGTCATGAGTAGAATGTAGTTCAAATCCCGATGTCCGGTACGTACTTGCCCGTCTCCGGATGACCTTTAAATTTCTGGGGTCCGAAATTATGGGGTAGAAGATAGTAAGAGGGATGTTTCTGCCAACAATTACACGCGAGTCAAATCCAGCTCTACTAGGGACCGCCTTATCTCTACTATAACGGACCTCTCGACTGTTGTCCCGTTCGATTATTGTTAATCTATAGCTGTCCACATAGTATTGAACCAACTCATTTGCCTTAACTCCCAACAGATAGGCATCATCTTTAGAGTCAATGTCCTTTTTCGCTCTATCAATGACTTCATTATAATATTCTCTTATTGTTCTCATAACTATCTCACACTTGCTGATCCCATTGACCACAATTGATTGTATTGAGTTAAATCCCCATATCTGTAATATAGCTGCTATTCCTATTTATCTCATCCTTTTATTTTGAAGATTGTTGCATGGTTGGAGTGATAATGAGAAAAGTCAATAGAGAGGATTTGAAATTTGTATATCACCAAGAAGGGAGTCTAGTGGTTTGATACCTGCTTGTAGGACCTCGCGCTTGACGACCTTGTCTGCTGTCTGGAAGTACATCACGGAAACTGGATGTGCTCAATGAGGTTCATGAACATACTGTGTTAGAGTGAAAAAGTCTTTTAGTTTTTGGACCTTCTGACAAGTATAGTCGAGGGTTAGAACAGAGTTCATAGCTTTGCAGAAGCCATCCGCGATATTCTAACAGTGATTGGTAAAATGAAGAAATCAATTGTCAAACTTATTCACACTCTTGTAAGCAGAGGTGTAGAGATACCTGATGAGATTCTTCCACGGCCTAATACTTCATACAACTGGCTTTGTTCATTCGAAAGCACACTTCGATTCGCGTATACTCTTGGCAAAATGATTGGTTTTGATTCAGTGGAGCTACTGCCTAACAAAGACAAGGAAACAGGAGATGCTGATTTAATCCTAAGACTTAATCAAATATACTGGATTCAACTCAAATCGCCTAATTTCTTCCTCTCACAGTCTTGGCAAAACATTGCATCAAGTCTTTCTTGTATTGATGGAGTTCACCCGTTACCGGTGATCAGTGATTACGAAATGAAAATGCAGAACATCACAAGAGGGTTTGCTGGAATTCTCAAAGCTAAATCAGATTTTGTGCCTAGGTATTACAAAAATAAAGTGAGGAAATCTTTCAGTGATGCCCAAGGACAACTCAAAACTTTTTCCCATCGGAAGATATTTGCTTTCGATATTCGACGATTCCATGGTTCAGAGTCACATGTTCTCAGTCTAGTATACAATCTCTTTGCGAAAAAGAATTCATTTCTTGATGGAGTTTTGATATTATCCAACGATCCAGAGAAATTGCATCATGGAACTAATTGGAGCCGAATCATTTGTCTACCAAATACAAAACACGGAAGCCGGATTGATGAAGATGATTGGAAAAGATTGGGTTACACAAAACAAATTCAGCTATATGAATCTAGACCATTCGTAATCTTTACAAAGGTTGCATTATCTAAGGGATGGAATGATTGGCTGGAATTCCGAGGAAAGAGAGTGCTGATTGATGATATCGAGATAGGTTCTCTGTGAAGTATCGCTTTCTCTTGAATCCCAACTCAACGATTCCATGCTTCATCAAACTCCTGATGGGTCTTCTTCAGGAGCTGAACCACCTTCAGAGCAATATACCGTTGCTTCATCATTCCAGTAATGTTCTTCATCTCCAGAGAAGTGTCCACCTGTTTCTTGGCATCATCTTCTAGTTTATCCAATAGGTTCCTCTTGATATTTGACAGGTCCATGAGCATCATCCATGCATCACGTTCATCGTGTACGTTGCACATTGTGACATCTACCACTACTCTGTTCTATCAAGCATTGAAAAGCACCTTTGAAAAGTGCACATTGAGAGTGGTTGTTTACTCCAAAAACCTACATGTACAACAAAATCTACTGAAATCTTAATGGGACTGCATGGCGAAACGATGGATAATATATTATTTCGCTCACAAGTAAAAACAGATTATATACTGAGGCATTAAGGTTACTTGTCAGCGACAAAAGCTTACCTGAAACCAGTATCTGGTGTATATATTTCTGAAAACTTGCTAGTGTTGATTACACCAAAAAGCATCAGTCCGTTATGATCATAGACACGTTCTATCTTATCCCCGAGATTATTGAAGTGCTTGATACTCAGATCAATAACATACTGATAGAATGCAAAAGGAATTCGCAAAGCATTCTTTTCCAATGAACTAGTCAGTTCAATTAGAATCGATTCAGACTTATCATCACAGTTTATGAAGACCTGTTGAGCTGTGTCAGCTCTATCAATGAGTCTGAACTCCTGTCCAAGGTCGTACCATTCAAGATGCCTTGCATGTTTGAGTGCTTTGTTCGTCACTTTTCGTTCCCGAATATCACTGAAGTATCTAGAGAGTTTCTCACTAAGTCGCTCTTCACTCAATAGAATTCCATCATATTCTTGTAAGACATCTCTAGTCATCTCTAGATCTACATCTTCATAGACACTCCCTGCATAACTCTGCTTCTTCTCTGAATCGAAGATGTATCTGATATTTACAATTCCAGGCTCTTTATTTTCCCAATGTCTATTACACCGACCTGCCACCTGAACAATAGAGTCTAATGGTGCCAAATCTCTGAATACGATATCAAAGGTAACATCGACACCAGCCTCGATTACTTGAGTGCAGACCAAAATAACACGTGAGCTTCGTGATATGAGTGACTCTCTGAGTGAAACGATAGTCTGTGCTCTATGGATTGGAGCTACCCAACCTGAGAGGAAGTACAGAGTATCATCTGGACTAAGATTATCGTGGATTGTTGAGTACATTTTCTCAGCAGCAGCTTTGGTATTCACAACCACCAATATATTCGAGGTAGCTCTTGCTCTCATCACATCAAAGATCTCATGGGCAAACTCATCTAGAGTGACATGAATTGAGTTGTAATGAATATTATACCTACTGATACCAACCCTGTTCACACTTAGAGTATGCATATCTGAAGGATGTAGAATTGCCGGCATAGTTGCAGTAGCAAGAAGAACATGACAACCAAGTTGTCTTGTAAGGGAAACTACCATTTCAGCAATGATATCCCAATATCGTACTGGGAATGATTGTACTTCATCCATCAGGATGATTGCGCCAGCAAGTCTATTGAATCGGATGGAGTCATTCTTTGAGGGTCCAAAAATTGTTTCACATAATCGTACAGTCGTTGTGATGATGATATCAGAACGCCACCTATCCAATAAGAACCTAATATTTCGCGGATTATAATCCTCACTTTCACTATACCACTTCATCTCACTTAGCGAGTGATGCACTGTAAGTAGATCATCACTGTTTCTATGTTCGATGCCAAAAATATCCCTTACAACACTCTCAACTTGCTCTGCAATTGAGATGAATGGTAATGCATAGATGATTCTTGGAGTGGTCCCCTGTTGTCTACTAATTTCGTCACGCAGTTTGAGTGCGTATGATATCATAGCAAGTGTCTTACCAGAACCTGTTGGTGCTTGTAGAGAAACTATCTTACTGGTAGGTTCCACTGCCTGTACTGTGACCTGATAGGTGTCTTCTCGTAACTTCTTGATGCGACTTTCTCTCTCGTTCTTGGGAGTTTGCCAAACACCTTGCTTCAACTGTTTCTCACGAAACTGGTCAATAATATCATCCGGGATTGTAGTCCTAGGTAAATCTCGAATAACTGAGTGTTTCCCTGTGTCAGCAATAGAGAATGCTGCATCGTATTCGTCCATATCACAGAGCGCAGAATAGAGTAACCTATAGAGAATGTAATCATCAAGTGATGTATTCTTTCGAAATACTTCAAGGGTATCTTCAATTTCATCAAGAAGATATAACAAACCATCTATATCGAGTTCTAGGAGTCTTCTGATAGAATCTGAAAGAGCAGAATGTGCGTGCGGATAGATAGATTCGATGAGTTTAGGATTCTCGTTGAAAAGACCTCTCAGAAGTCTAAGAATATGAGCTGTATCCTCAACAGAATCCCGTAACCGTTCAATCAGTGATATCGGTGAAGTCTTTGTAGGTAGTGGATTAATCGATTGTGGTGAGTGATGTTGGAGAATTATGCTCATAACAATACCAGACAGGTGCATGCAGACATCTTCAGGTACGTCAGAAAGCAACTGCTTCGATGCTATAAAACCAAGAAGTGAACCAACATGAGTGTGATACGACAAGGGATTTTCCTTAACAGGAATATTTTCACCACCTACTTTGCGTTGAAAGACAGGGGATGACTTACCAAAGTCATGACATAAGGCAATCATTTGAACAAGTTGTTCAAATCGTTCTTGTGCACCTACATCCCCAAGAACTAATGCAAGACTCTTATAGAATGGATGGATGTGTCGGATTATTGAGAGAGTTCCAGATGCAACTACTTTGTTATGAACTCTAAGTGATTGATGTGGTCGTGCTTTGAGTGGACTCATCTAGGACCATCCATAGACGCTATTGGGAGAGGGACTACAAATGCCTTAGGTCTGCTCTCCACACACGCAACTACACCCTTTTTCTTTGTGTTCACTATTACAGGACGCTCTTGATCCTTAATCTGGTAGGCGACAGAATCAACTAGGTCTGCACTACCAAATGGATGAATATATTCTCCATGTGCTTCAACAGAGGGCGTTTTCATTGACATAGGGACTCCATGAACAAGAACGAAGTCGCCAGATATCTTCATGTGATTGTCTGAAGAGAGGGCAACAATACTGGAAACTACGTGCTCTCCTGAGTCAAGTGGTCTATACTTGAAACGGGAAATGAAATCTACTTCAGCTAGCATGTTTGCATGACCAAGATACGGAGGATATGTGAATAGGTGTTCTCGTAGTGCTATCTCTAACTCATCCATCAAGTCATCATTATGTAAATCAATGTACAGTCTGAATCTAGGTTCAACAAGAAGATCCAGCCGCTGTTGTGTATTCATTCCTCGCTGTGTTTCAGGATCAGATGGTATTGGTACCATTATACTGCCAATTTTAGTTGGATATTTGGTCTGTGTGAAATTGACAGTAATTCCAAACCTACGTCCTGGTTGTAGAATCTCCAAGGCAATAATAGAATTTCTAAATGGACTGGTTGGTTCCCAATAGGAATTCCTTGGCAGACCAAGTATTGCTCCTATGAGTCCAAGGATTGCTGTTCGAGGTGGAAATGGAAAGGTCAGAGCGCTTCGCGTAGTTTCAGGCGTCTTAAAGGTTGCATATCTTCCAGAAACATCAAAGCACAAGAAGTCCGCCATCTTGTATACCTCTACATTCCTATTCTCACAATAGGTATTCCTGATTTTGTAAGAAGTTTCTCCAGATCTGTCGTAAGTTCATCACCTGATCTGAAGGTTGTCTGGTCATCAGAATAGTATTCAATGCGTTCAAGGGAGTTGTTGTTTTCTTTGAGTCTTGTCACCAGAGCTGAAATATCAATGATAGCATCATCGATTCGTAGAATCCCATCCTCTTTGTCAATCTTCACATGACGCCACAGGTCTCCAATCTGGAACTTTGTCTGCTTTGATACAGCTGAGACGAGAAAGCGAGGTATCTGCTGTGATTTTGACCGAGTATTGAGAGCCTTTGTTCCCCACCACATCCCTCGATATACCTCAAGGATATCGTTCTCTGTCATACCTGTTATCTTTGCACTCAGTTCACAAGCGATACCATGGAAGAGAATCAAAGAATAATCTACCACATGAAACTCCCCAAGAGTTCCTGCGCCTTTTCCTTCTCCAGAAGATAGACTTGCACTCAGTCCATAGGTTATTACATTCGGTCTGTTCAATGACCTACCAATGTTGAATTGAACTGGACCAGTAATTGAGGCATTTGCATTCTCAAGAGTCACTGCTGCACCAAAACATCGGACATCAATGAACTCCTTAGGGAAACTCTTTATTATTCTCTGTCGTATTTCCTTTCCCTCCTTCTTACTGACATTCTTTAGTTTGAGTTTCTCAAGCGCAAGATGAGCCATAGACATGACATTTCCCTCAGGGTTGTATTTCTGTTTCACTAGAATCTCCATACTCTTTGTACCATGATGTACTGTATCCCAGTAGTCTCGTATCGTGCGTTTCAATCTCAAGTCTGTAACAATATTATACCCTTCATCATCCATTCTGGGTAGATTTCCACTGTCAGGATCGCCATTTGGATTGGAATCTTTAGCCTCATAGGCAAAGAGAATCTCCCGTCTGTTTTCCAGTTCTTCACTAGTTTTTATTTTCTTACTCATTCTTTGCACCTCTTACTCGATTGAATGAATCATAACCATGAACAAATGCTATTTGCAGCTCCTCCGGTCTGCTGGTCCAGTCTGCCTTGGCAAGGAGTTCAGATGCAAAAGCTCTGTGTTTCCAACTTGTTCGTGAATTCATTCTGCTTTCAACTTTGAAAAGTAGCGCACTGGCTTCTGCCATCATCCCCTCAAGTCTTTTCCGGTCCAGATGGTCAAAAGACCTCGCGACAACCTTTGCAAGGCCCTTTGTTCTGAACTCTGTTTCCTGAAGATAGACTGCATAACTCAAGAATGCACCTGTTGCACATGCAGCTTGTACATCTGACTTCTTATAGAACGGTGAATTGAACGACATCTTCATCTCTTCAACTACATTATCAATAATAGATCTCTCATCTCTCTTTTCAGTCACTATCTCCTACCTCCTAGTAGGTCATGATTGTAAAGGGTATTATGCAGAGTCAAAAGGTCTCGAACTCTGCGACTTAGGAATCTCTGACTCACTGACCTTGTCTTCCTTTCATTTTCGCGCATCATACTCAGAAACATGCTTCTAACAGTATCATCTCTGTCATCAGGTCGATATGTGGCTCCCGCTCGCAACAGTAGACTTCTATCCACAGGAGTACCAAGGAATAGTGCAGCAAGGAATGTTGGAAAGACCTTTGGTCCCATGATGTGATATAGTCGTTGAGTCTTGATCTCAGTCGGTCTTGATAGGTCAAACCCTTGTGAGATATCCTTCAGAATAGAAGTGATCTCAACTAGTCGTGTGCCTGGAAAGAAGTACGAGCCAACTATGTTCTTCATTCCCGACTGAGCTGCTTCAGAAAAGAAGACAACGGTATAAGATAATTTGTGAGGAAGCACAGACAGCACTTCTGCAAGGTCCACATTTTTCCGTTGACGTTCGACCTTCTCCATAGCATCTTTAGTCGAATGAACCGCACGTATCTCATCCTTTCTTGAAACATTAATCAGTGCTCTTCTGCACTGCTTCAGACTTACCTTTGTCTGTGCATTAGGAATGATAAGATATCTTACAGGTATCTTCTTACGTCCACTTTTTACCGAGTATGCATAGAATGTCATTTCATTCTCAATTATGTTCAAGCCTGAAGTTGCCTGAGTGATACACTCTTCACATAGAGAAAACTGCGATGTTCCCTTTTGGTTGAATCCGATTGCATATCCTACTTGATCTATTGTGAACATTTTTGCTCCCGCAAACGAGGAGAATGATTTTACATTCTTACCACATGCATGACACATGACTTCCATATCTTCAGAGGGGGAGCTGCTAGTGAATGTATTGATGAAGATCTGCTTTAGCTGTTCCAACTCACCGGGCCAACGATATCTACCACCATCAGATGCATCGAGTACCCTGAGAACTAGCCATCTTGGTGCCGTTGCCTTTGTGAAGTCATGCGATACGAATAGAAAATCAGAGACTGCATCATATATGCGTTCAAGATTTTCTGACAACCACTGATTCAGGTGAGATATAAGAGAATCATCTGTATCTCTAGTCCGCGTCACAATACGACCTAACTGACTTGCCCCCATCAATTTCTTAGCTTGAATTGTATCATCTCTTGCAGTACTCCATTTGGAGTAATTAATCGGATGGCATATAGATGGAAGAGCGTTTCCTGGGGCATATCCAAGAGCATAGAGAGGTCTCTCCTCATCTTTGAATTCGTAAGACTTTGGAACTAGAGGCGAATCACCTCTCCAGATATCACAATCTAACACAGCTAAGATTTGTGGCTTGCCCTTATAGCTCTGCCTTATGAGAGCATCATACTGGTCTGTTTCATCAATCGAACCAATACGTACAAGCTGTTGAATTATCATTTTACTGTCACCTTAAGATGCTCCAGTGTCTGAATCGGTATGCCATCGAGAGCAGAGCGGACCATTCCAAAGCCCATGCTGTTCTTCTCACCAAGACCGCAGTCGTATGCAAAATTAATGAGTCGTGGATCACCTCTCAGTCTAATCTTGTAGAAATAACAGCGGTGCCAGACATCCAGAATTCGAATCATCTTCCTTTGAACATCCCAGATTGATACAACTTCGAGGTCATCGGAATCCTCGTTCTTGAAGGCTGAATATTTTCTTTTTAGTTTCTCAACAAGAATCTCTTCATATTCATCATCATCGGGCGCAATTTCCCATTGCTTGGTCTGCTCGCCTTTCTGGACCAATGACCTCACAAGGACCGGTGACATTGAGATCAGTGTATCCTCTCCTCGATTGTTGGAATATCTGAATGGCTTTGAAACAGATAGAACTCTGAACGGGAGTCCCTCGATGTTAATCGAATCTGTTTCCTTAAGGGATGAGATGGTTGCATCCAGCAAATCATCGTCTGGTGTACTGTACCAGAGAGTCACACCTCCAAGGACCTCTATCCCATTCTTTCGTGTCTGTAATGAGTCCAAATATAATCTGGAAAATGAGAAGAATTTGTACGACTTTTTGCTGTGCAGATCATCATATGATGTTCCTCTAAGTAAATCAAAAAGTGCTGATGCTACTGAGTGCTGATAGTTATAATCGATAATACACGGTCTATCTATAGCTTCTGGAATGATGACTACACGTACTCGCGTCATTCTATTCCCCCAGTACCTCTTGGACAATGGTGACTATAAGTCTGATAACTAATAAAAGGTTCTCTCCCAATTTTACTGAGTGATATTTGCACCTAATAATCTATTAAAGATGATATGCACTCCAAGAATGCATTACACGACCGATGATTCACAGAATGCCTTCTCAAAAGCAGCCTTCATAAGGCTTATTTCGCTAAAAGAAAGAAAAAAAGTACCCTGTTTGAATCGAACTACACATAGGGTTGAAACGTTGCTTTCATATCCTCATCAATACTATGAGCTGTGGTTTGAATCGAACTACACATAGGGTTGAAACACAACTATCCAACGTCTTCTTGTTTGAGGTACTCCGGTTTGAATCGAACTATACATAGGGTTGAAACGGATGTGTGAAGTCCTCTTGCTTCACATAGAGCTCTAGTTTGAATCTAACTACACATAGGGTTGAAACACAGTTAACAAACTTTGGAATACAAAGAGCGAGATACGTTTGAATCGAACTACACATAGGGTTGAAACCCTACAATATTGACTGCATATTGTCCATCCTCGAAAGTTTGAATCGAACTACACATAGGGTTGAAACTGGTTGTTCATTGCAACAAGCGCAGCTGTGGCTTCTGTTTGAATCGAACTATACATAGGGTTGAAACGCAAATGACCAGGCCCCCACACTGGACAACCCGACAGGGTTTGAATCGAACTACATATAGGATTGAAACAAGAGTTCTTTGAGCGGATCAGGGAGAAGGTGGCCGAGTCTGAATCGAACTACACAAGGGTTGAAACAAAGACCAGGTCACGGAGACCTGACTGATTATACCTGTTTGAATCGAACTACACATAGGGTTGAAACCCTGAAGGAGAAATGACCGAGAAGGAGTTGGAGATAAGTTTGAATCGAACTACACATAGGGTTGAAACTCTTCTCGAAATGGTGTTGCTGTTGTTGTCATTCGAGTTTGAATCGAACTATACATAGGGTTGAAACTTTGTTGTTACCATGTGTGAATGTGACGCTAAAGGTGGTTTGAATCGAACTATACATAGGGTTGAAACGGGATTGAAGGTGGTCCTTCAACTGCATTAGAAACACGTTTGAATCGAACTATACATAGGGTTGAAACAGAAATGTATAGGTTATGATCGTGTGCCAGTATCCCGTTTGAATCGAACTACACATAGGGTTGAAACAAACATGAAGTTGCGTTTGTCGAGGGGTACTGCCCTGTTTGAATCGAACTATACATAGGGTTGAAACTAGTCCAGACCAACTAATGCAATTGGATCATATTCAAGTTTGAATCGAACTACACATTGGGTTGAAACGAGGGTAAGTTAGACCTGATGGACGCGCTCAATATGAGTATGAATCGAACTACACATAGGGTTGAAACATGTCCAGTCCTACATAGTAATGCAGGATGTATAACGAGTTTGAATCGAACTACACATAGGGTTGAAACGCAAAGAATAACACTGATAGAAGGGCTTGTTTATCATGTTTGAATCGAACTACACATAGGGTTGAAACACGGCAGTAATAGTAATTCCTGCATTCTGCAGTTTTGTTTGAATCGAACTACACATAGGGTTGAAACGCAAAGAATAACACTGATAGAAGGGCTTGTTTATCATGTTTGAATCGAACTACACATAGGGTTGAAACGTCAGATCAGGAAATCTAATCTGCTTCAGTCCCTTTGTTTGAATCGAACTATACATAGGGTTGAAACATGGGTACGCCCGTTGGAGACGAGGGTACTTGGTTGGTTTGAATCGAACTATACATAGGGTTGAAACTTGAATGAGAGCTTTGTAAGAAAGATCACTCTTGCCGGTTTGAATCGAACTACACATAGGGTTGAAACACCGTCATTTCTAGTGTCGCGGATATCAACGCAACAAGTTTGAATCGAACTACACATAGGGTTGAAACACCGTCATTTCTAGTGTCGCGGATATCAACGCAACAAGTTTGAATCGAACTA
>Ga0114923_10000880_pt1 | contig 21553 bp, 16 predicted proteins | sample SumtaG_FD_89578 | JGI IMG/M metagenome (GOLD analysis project Ga0114923, IMG submission 89578) | Deep subsurface microbial communities from Indian Ocean to uncover new lineages of life (NeLLi) - Sumatra_00157 metaG | ecosystem: Environmental > Aquatic > Marine > Oceanic > Sediment | place: near...
TACGATCTCGCTGTATACCCCGATTTCACGGATTCTTCTGCCGATTAGCTGGGTAGTCTGGCTGCCGAAATCAAGGATCAGGATGCTGTCCACGGGTCCTTTCGCACGATCGTTTCTTCTCTACGGTAACCCACAGATATTATATCAATCGGGATCTCTGTGTACTCTTCAATAAATTCAAGGTACTCTCTTGCCTTGTCCGGTAAATCCTCATAGCGGCTGCAGCCGCTGATATCCTGCCGCCACCCCTTAAAGCTCCGCAGTACCGGCCTGGCGCCTTCCAGTATCTCCAGGGAAGCGGGGAAATTGAAAAACTCTTTTCCCTTAGAATTGTAGGAAGTACACACCGAGATCTCTTCCATCTCATCATAAACATCCAGGTGGGTCATTACTAAAGCATCGATAGAATTAGTTAAGCAGCCATACTTCAAAGCCACCAGGTCGAGGTAACCGCAGCGGCGCGGCCTGCCTGTAGTCACTCCATATTCCCTGCCCAGCTCTCTGATAGTACTTTCCAGATCACCGTCACGATCACGGCTGAATTCCGAAGGGAAAGGACCGTTTCCTACCCTGGTGCTATAGGCTTTGAATACCCCCAATATCCGGTTGATATCTTTGGGCCCGATGCCTGCTCCAATAGCTGCGCCGGAGGCACAGGAAACACCTGAAGAAACATAGGGATAGGTCCCCGAATCAATATCCAGCAGAGTACCTTGAGCGCCTTCAAAAAGAATATTTGACGGTTTTTCCTTATTAAGCAGGTAGGTAATATCCACCACCATCTCTCTGACCCTTTCACGAAAGGGTTCGAGCGCCGCTCTATCCTCTGCGGATAATTTATCCCAGATAGAGCTGTCAAAGAGATCAACCACCCTGATCCCGTCCCGGTTGGCCTTCAGTCCATAGGCAATCCCAATGCCGCGGCCCGTGGTGCCGATAGGAAGCTTGCGCTTGCTGTCCATTTCCCGGTCCAGATCACGGTACCGGGGAAGCACCAGATGGGCGCGGCCGGAAATTAGGACCCGTCCCTGCCAGTTGATACCCTGACGGGATAAACCGTCAAGCTCCGAAAATAAGGAGTCCAGGTCGATAACCATGCCGCTTCCTAAAACGACCCTTTTATCCGCGTGGGTTATGCCTGACGGAATAAGATGCAGCTTATAGGTTTCCTCGCCAATTACCACAGTATGACCGGCATTGGCGCCGCCGGAATAGCGCAGTACAATATCTGACTCTGCCGCTAAAAAATCAACAATCTTCCCCTTGCCCTCATCACCCCATTGGGCGCCTATTATGACTAAGTTCATAGGTTTGCCTCCTAAAATTAGTTTCTTATGGAAATACAGGCCTTTCTCTACCGGAAAGTTCACCGGTCTCGACAATTTTTCCATCTACCAGGGCCTTTAGTTTGACCACTTCCTTTTTCAGTTTTCCGACAATCTCTTTTACTAAATCAGCATTTTTATTATTAGTCAGGATTATCTCGTTGATACTCTCAATAGATAAATTTACCTCTCTATTGCCCTTGAGCTGTTCCTGCACCGCCTGGTGGAGCTCACTTATTACATCTGAATATCCGGAGAGATCTTTATTGATCCTGTCAAATATTTTTCCGGCTTCCTTGGAAGATTCACCGCCGCTGAATATAACCTGCTGCACCTGCTTTACCATTTTTCCCACTTCCCCGCTCGTTCCGGAAGCCTGTTCCGCCAGTTTGCGAATTTCTTCAGCTATAACTGAAAAACCGCTGCCCTCTTCCCCTGCCTGCGAGGCTTCAATAGTGGCATTCAAAGCCAGCAGATTAGTCTGGTCAGAGATATCATTAATATGCTCTAAAGATTCTACCATTCGTTCAACGACTTCATGTATATTAAGAATCTCATCTATTACACGGTGCACAATCAGATTACCACTGTTAGAAAAATCAACAGTCCGTTTGACCGTAGTTGCAGATTTTTCAGTGGATTCAGATATTTTAACCATAGAGCTCTGCAGTTTTTCTGCTGCACTGGATATGTAAAGGCTGCTCTCAGCCTGATGCCCCGCCCCTCCGGAGAGACTGGTGGAGATCTTTTCCAGATTATCAACAAGCTGGCTCAAGTTAAAAATTGAAGCCTGCATGATCTCCATGGCCATGCGCAACCGGCGACCGGTGCGCAGCGCTTCCTCGGAAACAAGGTTATTCTCCAGGATTACTTTAAAATCTCTTGCTATAAACCAGGATATAGCACCGATGATCAGGATGAGCGCCGGTAGATAACTTACCGCTCCCAGCCTGACCGCACCATGAGAAAAGAAATTACTGCCTACGGCAACCGCAGAGCAACTAAATATTGCTGCTGCCGTAGCAGTGACGGAGGTCGATGGTTTCATCCTGAGAATGGAAAAGAGAATGGAAAAGAGATAAAAAAAGCCGCTGAGCACTGTGAGGAAAATGTCTGCAGGCCTGTAGGTTTTGCTTAAGAATACACTCATAAATACACCCGCAGTGAGCGCTTCCAGTATTACCGATATATGAGCAAACTGCTCCGGAAATTGGTTTTTTTGCAGCAGGCGTAGTGTAAATAACGAATAAATAAATATTAAAAGAAAGGCAGCAGCCACTATAAAGGACTGAAGAAAAACACCACTCTCCTTCTTTTGCTGGAATAGATAGCCCAAAAGGAGCATGCAGAAGTAAAAAAGCCTGAATAAAGCGGCAACTTTTTCACCTTTATTAAATTGGGACTGCAATATGCTGGTAAAAACTCCGGACATCCTTTATTCTGTATCCAAATTCTCGAGTTTTGTAAAGGGAACAGATCAATGCATAAAGAGAAGTTTAACCATCTCTTTAACGCAGCTCTCGAAGCGGGTAGAAAACGGGATTATGTACGAGCCATCGCCCTGCTTGAAGAGATCCTCTGCAGCACTGACGAGTATCCCCTGGCCATTCTTTACCTTGCCCGGAGCTATCACAGCCTGAAAGAATATGGCCGGGCTATCCAGTACTTTCGTTATTACCTTCACCATCAGCCTGAATCAGCCCCGGGCTATTTCTTTCTTGGCAGAACCTATCTCAGTTCAGGTTTACCAGGAGAGGCTATACCTTACTTGAAAAAAGCGGTCAAGCTGAATCCCGGATCGGCAAATACTCTCAGCTTACTCGGGCTTGCCCTGCTCAAAGCAGGACGGCCCAGGAGTGCTATTGAGCTTTTTTCGAAAGCTCTGGAAATAGAACCCGAGCAGCCGCACATTTTTACCGGTTATCTCAACTCCCTATTAACTCATGCAATCAACCTCTTCTACCATGAGCGTATGGAGGAAGCGGAAGAGATATTTCAATTCATCATAAAAAAGCGGCCCGGAAGTCTTACCGCTCATCTCTATTTAGCCAGTATATACCGGGAACTCGGTAAAACCGATCTTTCCCTAATGCACTACCAGCATGCATCAAATCTTTCCCCCGGTGACCCGATTCTCTTCCTGCAGAGAGCCTTTCTTCTGCTTAAAACCGGAAAGAATGAGCAAGCCTTTGCTGAGTTGAAACAGGCTACCTCCCTGTTAGGCACTGACAGTTCAGAAATCACCGATCCGGAACAGTTGCTCAGGATTATTACCCTGACCCTTTTCCGCAACGGCAAATTCCGTAGAGCTGTTTATTACGGCAGCAAAGTATTAAAAAATAATTATCAGGACGCGGATATGCATGTACTAATCGCGGAATCCTTCCGTAATATCGGTGAACCGCTGAAGGCACGTAATCACTATGAGCGGGCGCTCGCGGCCGAAACCGACCACCTTGATTATTATTATGGATTTGCCGCTCTGCTATGGGAAGAAAATGATTTTCAGGAGATGGCAAAACTATTGAAGCGCATTTTCAGATTAAATGAAAATGACCGGGTTGCCAGATATTACCTCGCTCTGACATTACCGCACCTGAGCGAATCAAAAGATAGAACGATTACCCTGCTGCAGGAGAGTATCAAGAATTTCGGCCCGGACCCTTTGCTTATGAATGCCCTGGGCCAGGAGTATTTACAGGCAGAACTTCCCGATCTGGCGGAAAACTGGTTTACCCGCACCCTAACAGTTGTGGAAGATCATGGCCAGGCCCTTAGAAATCTGATAACCACTTATACACTGCTGAATAAAACAGAGGAGGCTAAAAAAACATTTTTCCGGTACCTGAAGCATTATTCCGCGGATCAAGATGTTAGAAGCCAGTTTATCCAGCTGCTTTACCATGATCAGGATTATAAAGCCCTGGCTGAAGAAATACTAATCCTGCTGCCCCTGAAACCCCGTGACAGGAACCTGAAAAAGATGCTGGCCTTAAGTTACAGCAAAATCGCCAGATACTCCGAAGCAATTGTTCTCTACCGCTCCCTTCTGGCAAATGAACCCGGTTCTTTGTATTTTATCAGAGCCCTGGTCTACTGCATGCAGCATGGCGGACAGCAGGAAACCGCCCTGGTTTTTCTAGAAAAGGCGGTAAAAAGAGGGGAAAATCATGTCTCCCTGCTAATGCCCCTGGGTGTAATGTATTATAAGCAAGATAAGCTGGAAAAAGCTGCGGAGATATTCCGCCGGGTAATCGCCCTTTCACCTCAGGGATGGAAGGGCTACCGTAACCTGGCTGTTGTCTTTAAAAAGAGAGGCGAGACCGATTTCAGTGAAAAATATCTCAAAAAGTCGGAGGAACTGCGCACAGCGCAGCTGAACACGTAAAATTTTAAAAGTAATAGTATAAAAAGCAGGGTTCAGCCTTTTTCTCCTTGAAATTTGTCTCTACTTCTTTATAATGCAAATATTAAGGAGGAGTAGTTATGGCAACCAAAGCCTTGGATCTGTTTCAAGCTTATACTCAGGATAAACTCCCCAGAGAAGGGGGATATATTGTTTCATCTTTTCTGCAGCCCAATTCATCTTACTCACGATACGAGGTAATAGCCTACAGCGGGGTAAAGTCCCTTTACCTTTCGGAAGACGGCCTAACCTTTCAAACAGACGGCAATAAACTATTCATTCTTGCTGAACCACCATCCTATGCTGAGAAACATCTCGAGCCCTTTCGCCGCACCTCGAAATATCAGATCCCTCATCGTTTTTCAGAGCTGGAAATTGTTACCGCCAGGAACCAGATTAAGGTAATGGTGAGCAAAGAACCTATTATTACCTATTCCGCTTTTACAATACTCAAGCCTCAAGGAATTAATTTTGCCTTTATATTTTATAATCTCGATGATGTACTTGACTCTATCTCAACTTTCTTTGAAAAAACCCTGAACAAAGAAGCCAATGTGCCTCAGGTAGATGCGGTTAAGGCTGCTCAACTGATTACTAAGGGTCTGAAGAAGTTTGATATCTGGAACAGTTAGTACCCTGAATTGAAGCTAATCTAATCACTCCCCTTTTCCAGGTTGATCTGCGCTATGGCCAGATTGGCAATCGGCACCGAATAGGACGAACAGGATACATAATCAAGTCCCGCCTCCATGCAGAAGCGTATATTATCCGGTATGGCGCCATGCTCACCGCATAGCCCCGTGCAAAGGTCGGGCCTGGTCATTTTACCGCGTTTCACCGCCATGCTTACCAATTCTTTTACATTGTTATTGAGTATCTGAAAGGGATTACCCTCAAGCAGATCATACATAGTATAATCGGGCATAAATGAATTAAAATCATCCCGGGAAAGTCCGATTGTGGTCTGAGTAAGATCATTGGTCCCGAATGAGAAAAACTGGGCATAACGGGCAATATCACCTGCACTCAGAGCAGCGCCGGGCAGTTCGATCATGGTTCCAATACGGTACTCTACGGCCTTCTTGACCTGCATCTTTTCCCTGATCTCAGCTTCGATATCCACCAGCCCGCGAAATGTTTTACCCTCAATCTTCTTGCCGTAAATAATCAGCTTCAGCTCATTCTCATTCATAATCAAGGGTATCATGATCTCCGGTTTTACTTTGATCCCCTCTTTCTGCAGAGTATATACCGCCTCAAAGATCGCCTTGATCTGCATTTCATATATTTCAGGGTAAGACACGGCAATACGGCAGCCCCGGTGACCGAGCATCGGGTTAAATTCACTCAAAGCATCACAGCGGTTCTTTACTTCCTTTTCAGAAATCCTGGAACCCTTCTTATGCTCATTTAGATAGGCAATAAATCTCTTCATCTCTGCCGGATTGTGGGGCAGGAACTCATGCAAAGGAGCATCCAGCAGGCGGATGGTTACTTCATGGCCGGCCATGGTTTTAAAGAGTTTATAGAAATCGCTCTTCTGGATGGGCAGGAGTTTGTTCAGAGCTTTTTGCCGTTCCTCAAGATTTTCAGCAAGTATCATTGCCCGGAAATTATTGATTCTCTTCTCATTAAAAAACATATGCTCTGTGCGGCAGAGTCCTATACCCTCCGCGCCGAAGCTCCTGGCCAGACTGGCGTCCCTGGCGTTATCCGCATTTGCCCGTACATGAAAATCCTTAACAAAACCGCGTACCAGTTTAATGAAATCCAGCATGCCCGATTCCTCAGGATCAGGTTCAATTAATTCACCCTTTCCCATATAGATAGCCGGCTCGCCGTAATGTGGCACATTCAGGGTCAGATAATCCCCTTCATTAATAGCGACACCATCTATTGCCGCCTTCCTGCCCTGTATTTTCATTTCCGTTTTAACCAGGGAGACCTTGCCATATTGCCGCGCCACAACAGAGGCATGAGCGGCATATCCGCCTTCACTGGAGAGTACACCCCTGGCCACCTCGATTGCCTTTACATCCTCGGCAAAGGTTGCCCCCATGCAGAGGATCAGATTGGTATCCTGCCCCTTATGCTGGGCTTCCTTGAAGGCCTCTAAAAGACCGTCGGTGGTAAAAAATACCCGGCCGATAGCTGCGCCCGGGGCGCCGGTTATACCTCCGCTCAGAGACTTCATCTTTTTAATGGAATTCAGATTGAGTACCGGGTGCAGTATCTCATTTAGCTGATTGGGCTTAACACTTTTCACCACAAATTCGGCATCAACTTTTTTCCTGTTGTACAGATCCAGTAGAGTTTTCATTTCCGAACGGGTTGATTTGGTCATTACATGGCGCTGTTCAATAAGCCAAAGTTTTTTATTCTCAATTGTAAAGCGGATTGCACGGATCTCTTTAAAATAGTCCTCAACCTCCCTGGCAATATTCTCAAATTGTTTGAGATACTGTTTGTTAATGGTTTTTATATCCTTGCCCTTTGCTCCTATTGAATCAAAAGCGCTCTGGTAGAATTCCCCCTGCAGTTCCTTTTTACCGGTTACAATATTACGGGTAAAGAAATAACCGCTGGATGAATCCTTGCCATAGTTGCCATAAACCATGGGCTGTATTAACATGGCGGTATCATTCTGGTTCAACTCATCGAGTTTCATCATCTTGCTGATACGCTTCAGGGATATTTCCAGTTGAGCGTAGGCATCGGTGAAAAACCCTTCAGGCAGCAGTTTCAGATATTTTTCCACACTTTTTTTTCGCTCTTCTGTTGTTCTCTCTTCACAAAGGTCCAGCTCAAGTTCTTTAACAGCCTTCTCAATTGCTTCAACATCCTTACTGCGCTCTTCCAGTTCAGCAATGCGCCGCTCTATTTCCAGATTACCCTTTAAGAGGAATTGAACCTCGTGCTGGCTGAAATTCTTTCCTACATATTTCATAAAGCCATTCAAGGTTTCCGAGGTTAATCCATAGTTGTGCAGGGTCGGGTAAGTGGCAATAACCAGATTGGGACTGATTACGATCTTGAGCAGCATGGGGTTGTCCGGGTTACCGAACTCTTTTCCGGTACCCGTTTCCAGCTTTTCAATATAATTTTTTAGCTTACTTTTCAGCGGTATGGTATCCATCTGGGAGGTGATCTCAGAGTCGAAAACAAATCCTGGAAGAATAGGAAGATCAAGAGCAGCAAGTTCCATAGCCCTTCTGCCGCGAATACCAATTTTTTCTAAAATTGCGTCTTTACTGGTGCTCTCTTTAGAGCTGAAAAAATGAACATTTTTAGCCATTATATATCCTCTTTTTCCTGTTAGAAGAGATTCAGAACCGTATTTACCGGAAACTTCAAAAAGGCTTCAAACAGGTGGCTTGCCCCCTGTCTTAGATAACGCTGCAGCTTGGCCACATCCTTAATATCCTCGCCGGCAACCGCCACAAGAATTGCACTGCCGTGCTTTACCTTTCCCCATTTGAATAAGGTATTTATATCAAGGATTCTTTCGCCGTCATAAAAGATAAAGACCTCAAGCTTTGAATATTTAGCATTGTAGCTCTCAATTATCTTTTTCCACGCCTCCACGTTGCCGTTATGAAAAAGTTCATTGGTTACTGGTATGGAGTATTTGGGAGTCATCCGCACTGCAGCGCCCGGCGGTGGAACTGCAACCGCCGGAGCCTGCTGCTGGACAGCGGGTTTTTTGAACTCTTTTACCGGTTTTTTCTTTGCTGCTGCTTTTTTTCTTTTTGCTTTCGGTAGCATTTCCCTTTTTGCCTTTAAGAGGCGCGGGGGTTTGAACTTTCCTTTGGTAAACGCAGCGGGGGTGGAAATCTTTTTTCCATCAAGAAGCTGAATTATTTTATTTATAGCCTCAACCATCAGTTTATCATCGCCCTTATCGGTAAATGCGCCGCTATAAATAGTAATCAATTCATTTTTCTTAAGGCCCTGCGCCAGGGCCCAATGAGCCTGATTCTTAGGATTAATCAGTGTTATCCCGATATCGGGATGAAAATAGGCCAGCAGCAGATCAACTGAATTCCACTTTTTTATTTCATCACAAAGAGGAGCAAACTCTTCAAGACTGACCTTCAGGGTATAGGAGCTGAAGCGGTAATTATACTTTGGGTGGCCCACCAGGAGAGCATGCACAATAGGACTCAACTGGGTAAGCTCAAGCTCTTTTTCTTCCAGCTTTTCATTCAGAATATCAGCAAGGTTGCGATAGCCCTCAAAATCTTCAAGGATTTCGGTAACGCTTTGGAAATGACGCAGAGATCGGTTAAAACCTGAGCGTGTGCTTAGAGCCTGGAATTCATATTGTGCTGTGGCGAGCATTATTCCCTCCCTTTAGTAAAATAAAATGGTGACCCCCGGTAAAGAGGTCACCATAAAAATCCAATAAGTTAGATCTCTTTCAAGCCGGATGATCTGCGGGGTCTTCCCCTTTTACCTCTTCCTTTTTTGGGAACATCCACAACACCCCGCTTTGCTCTTGGAGCCCGGGGAGTTTTTGCTGCCGGAGTCGCTTCAGGTTCATTCAGAAGGTCAAGATAATCACTGCCGGCGGCCTTGCCGCCTGGCTCTTCAGTTTCTGAGGTAAAGGACTGGGCAATATCATCGCGTACCGTTGATCTCCTTCTGGAAAAAGCCGCGAAAGCTGCATCCTGGAAACCCTTGGAAACACCGTGGAGGAACTCATTGAGCACATTGGCCATGCCGTCCAGAGTGGCCTTTTTCCTCTTAATCGAGGTGATATCTACATCCAGGAGTACCCCGCCCTGCAGGTGATAGGGATTGATTATATAAACAAACCCATCAAATTCCTTCTGCAGGAAAGTCAGCCTGTCTTCCATGACTCTTCTCTGGATCGGATAACGGAAGCCGTATACCTCCTGCAGTTTGTCCTTAATCAGGATCAGGTTGCGTTTGATCTTATCCTTTTCCGGCAGGTAGGTACGGTTAAGCCTTTCAACCTCGGTATCAGCAGCGTGGACAAAGGAAATTTCATCCCAGCTCTTCTCAATGTCTTCGTATACGGGATCACCGGTTACCGCTTTGATCTTTCGCCTGATCTTGTTTTTTACCCGTTTGGCCAGGTCATTAAAATCCTTGACACCCCGCATGAACTTGGTATCCTCATAAACCACCTCCAGAACATCCCTCAGGTGCTGCACTTCCACTTCCAGAGATTTGACCATTACATCAAAAGCTTTCTGCTCCTCGACTATCTGGGCATTATCATAGTACTTCATGCGAATAGAATAGCGCTCATCGGGAAGCTTGGTCGGGTCAGATTCTTCATATTCCCTGACAATAAGCTCCCTGGCGTTTTTCAGGTTTTCCACATACTGATAGCCCATTTTGGAGGTATCCAGAATAGAGGTGATGGAGTTAATAGCCGTATTAAAACCGCGGTTACGGATGTTTTCAATATCCATGATTTTTTTGATGTTTTCACGTATATTGATTGGATCGAACTCCTCAGGATCAATTTCCGCTCTTAAACCCTCTACTCTTTCCATCAGGGACTTGGCGAAGAAGGAATAACGTTTGGATTTTTCATTCTCTTTATCATCCGAGGTATAATTTTCCACACGCCCCATCTTTTCAAAGATCACTTCCGTATCGTTCAGTTCTTCTCTGCCTTCATCGATAATCTGGTCTTTCAGCTTGTCAACTTCCCTGTCGAGAAGATCCATTATCTGCTTGGAGATAAGGTCCTTGACCAGAAATTCCACAGTTGCCTGATACTGAAAAATCGGGCTGATCAGCTCTGAGTCAAGGATATTAACCGAGAGCTTGACATCGGTTACAGTCCTGGGCCTGTAGATATTATCCTTGAAAGAACACTTCACAATTGAGTAGGCATTCTCGCCGCGGATAAAAGCCCCGACATCGGTTTTCTGACGTAAGAGGGAGTTGGTCAGGTTTTCAAGATCATTTACCCCCCTCTGTACATGTCCCTGCAGATGGCCGTACATGTTTACGATAGACTTCTCGATCTCACCGGTATTAAATTTATCCACACCCCCGATAGCATCCAGTAATGCAGCTATCTCCCTAGGCGTATACCTGGCAAGGGACTTCATTTCTTCTTTATCGATGAAACCCCTGACTTTTTTTACCATCTCATCTTCTGTAGTAACAATGTAGCGGTTAAACATGTTCTGGTAATTCTGGTTGAAGTAGTTATAGATCTTTTCCTTCAATCCCCCCATGATATCCAGGTTGTCCAATACATCCTGAGGTAGTTTTGAGCCTATATGATTTAGTACTTTATCTACCTCTTCACCAAGAAGAAGATCAACCTCAGCCTGTTGATCACGAAATTCCTGAGCCAGGGAGTTACGTGACCCCACGGCACTCGGTTTTTCAGGATGAAAAATATTAGGACTTTTCGGTAGTTCAATGCTTCCCATAGTACACACTCCTTACCTATTTTATTCTAACTACAATTATCCACACGAGAGATAAAATGTAAAGCATATTTTATTTATTTTTTCCTCTTCCATTTTACGCTTATTTGGTGCATGCTACGATAAAGGAGAAAAATATGGAAGTCCCCAAATATTTCAGCCTTCTTTTAGCAGTTTTTTTCATTTTAACAGGTACATTTGTTTACGCCGATGAACGAGAGGAACCGGTAGATGTTATCATAGCATTGGACAAATCTCTTTCTATGGTAGAGGAAATAGACGCGGTTAAAGAGTATGTCCGGACTGCAATTATCGCTCAACTGCTCATCCCCGGTGACTTTCTAACCGTAGTGGCCTTTTACGGCAAAACTCAAATTCCCATATCAGCTTTTCTGAAAACCAACGAAGAAAAGGATAATCTGTCAGCAACTATCTCCCGGATCGACGCTGACGGCCGGTTTACAGATATCGGCAATGCCCTGGATGTTTTAGCCGCGGAACTGGAGAAACAGTCAGATCCCAACCGTAAAAAATACCTGCTTCTAATAACCGACGGCAAACAGGAAGCGCCCCCGGAAAGCAAATACTACTCACCGGATGGTTCCTTCAACCATGAATTCCTGGCGAATACCAGGATAATTCAAATGAAAGGCTGGAAAATCCATGTATTGGGAATCGGCACCGAACAGGCAGCCCAGGAATTAGCTGAACAGCTCTCCGGTAAATACAGTGAAGTATCAAGTGAACCTACCAGTGAAGAACTGGCCGCTAAAACAAAAGATTTCCTGGGTAGGGTTGATCTGGCGGGCCCACTGTTAATTTCAAAATTAACCGCTCAGGGAAAAGGGAAAATAAGTCTTACACTTGCCAGCCGGGGTTATGAAAAGCGGGAATCTGTTCAACTGATAATCAGCAGAATTTTGCTATCAATTTCTTCAAAAGAAGAGAAGAATATACTTTCTAAAGAGTATCAATTCGACCTTAAGCCGGAAGAAGCAAAGGAGATCAAGATCCCGATACAGGTTCCTGATCCGCCGGGTAAAGGAGAATATCAGGGAACCCTGGAATTTTTCTTTGCCAGTGAAGAAGGTTTTTTGCCGGCAGTCATACCGGTCAGCTTCGAAGTAAGAGCCAGTTTCAGGATTTGGCTCATCCTGGCCGGCGGGCTGATTCTACTTGCCCTATTGACAGCTGCAATTATCTGGGCAGTGGTTGCCGGAAAAAAAATAAAAATCCGCTTCCGGCTGGAAATTGAGGGTGAAAACATTATCAAGAAAGAAGAGATCTACACGGCCAGGGAGGGCAAATTCCTGTTTATCGATCAGGCGGAGAATACAATCATCATCTCGGCAAAAAGAACTACTCATAGCCTGGCAAAACTTTCAGTTTTTAAAAAACTTTTAAAAATGAGTATCCTTAAAAGAGAACGCTTTCCCAGGCTGCGGGATGTGCCCGCTGATGTACGTGATTTTACTTTTCAGGTGAGATTTGAAAACGGCAGTTATCTTACTGCTAAATTAGCAGCCGCGGAGAAGAGTTGAAGAATTTTTCAATTTACCTTTTTGAAAAAGGTTTCTCCAGGGAGATTCCCGGTTTTAAAAAACATTTTCCCGCTGCTCTATTTCCTTTCTGGGGAGAGTATCTTTTTATCGATTTCGTGCTGGCCAATTTCCAGGATTTCCTGCAATGCGTCTATTTACTGGTAACTGATAATCGCTCAGGCAGTCTTATCTCTTCAGCATTGAACCGCTGGCCCGAGAATAACACTCCGGTGATTTTATTGGAGAAGGGTATACAAGAATTTATTAACCGCATTGAAAGCGAAAATGCGGATTTCATATTTCTCTCTACATTATCTACAATCAACCAATTCGATCCTGATATTCTTACCAGTGTCATGACTGCGGCGCCGCATGAATTACTCAAATTCTCCATAGACACTATTCCCGTGGATATTTACGGCGCCAGCCCTAAGGTGCTGCTGAAGGTGCTTCGCTCCTTCCCCAACCTCTCTACTGACAACCGTAGTATTGCCGCCCTGCTTTTTGATCACATTCTTCACACCTCATTTGATTTTATTGAAGATATCCCGGGTAGAACCTTTTTTCAGAATAATTTAACACAACTCTATAAAAAAAATCTCTGGTTGGTTTCCAATATTGACAGCAGCGAATATAATTCGATTATTAAGCGCTTCAGAGAGATCAGATCTTCGGACAAACCGGCGGTTATCCAGAACTGGGGAGTAATTAAAAACTCCATTATCTCCGGCGGCAGCCAAATTGACGGCTATGTGGAAAATTCTCTGATCTTCAAAGATGTAAATATCAGAAGAGGAGCAAGGGTGATAAATTCAATAGTAATGAATCACAACCGGATAGGCGCTGATTCAGTGATATATAATTCCCTTATCCTTCCCTGTGTCAGCGAAAGAGCAAAGAACAACCAGAATATCGGCGAGCAGGTTTATATTGGTTCGAAAAACTCATACGTTTGTAATCAAGACTTCCCTGATCAAATCACCGGCGGTATCACGGTTGTGGGCATGGACGCCGAGATACCTAATAACTGCGTAATTGAAGCCGGATGCTTGGTAGCAGCAGATCTGCCTCATCATAAATTGAGAGATAAGCCAAGGCTTAAACGGGGTTCCAGTATTTTTACGGACAAGGAAAGATAAACTAATGGATTTCGGCCCGGTTATTGATTTGATAAATGAACATGACCGCTTCATTTTAACTGCCCATGAAACACCTGACGGCGATGCACTGGGAAGCGAATACGCTCTCTTCCTGGCCCTGCGCAAATTAGGTAAAAAAGTAATAATATTCAATGCAGATGCGGCTCCGGAAAAGTTCTCATTCATCAAAACAGCTGCAAAGGCAGTGGTTTTAGAGAATCCAGAACAAGTACCGGAAGATATTGATCAATATGTCCTGATAGTACTGGATGTAAGTGATTTGAATAATATCGGCCAGATTGCGGAGCTGATACTTCCCCGGGTAAAAACCTACTTTATTATTGATCATCATGAGAGTGACAGCGATACCCTGGGCGGCAACCTTATACAGAAGAGCGCCTCCTCAACCGCCGAGATCCTCTATATGCTTTTCCGGGAAATGGAAATCGAGGTTGATCTGGAAATGGCTCACTCACTCTATATGGCTATTGTATTTGATACCGGCTCCTTTATATATCCCAAGACCACGGCCCTCACTTTCGAAATTGCCAGGGACCTGGTTGCCAAAGGGGTTAATCCTAATTTTATATACGCCAATATTTATGAAAGCAATTCAATTTCATCTCTGCTTCTCTTATCCAATGTTCTGGCCACACTGGAATTGAAGTTTGATAATCATGTTGCCATTCAGACCATGACCAAAGAAATGATAATCGCCACCAATGGTAAATATGAAGAGGCCGATCAGATTATCAACATCCCTTTGAGAAGTGAAGAGATCAAGGTTTCTATTTTTCTTAAGGAAAATCCTGCGGGAATAAAGCGCTGTTCCATGCGCTCCAAGGGGAATATCAATGTAGCCGAGATTGCCCAGAGTTACAGTGGCGGCGGTCATAAAACCGCTGCCGGTTTCAAATGCAGGGATTCCTTTGAGCAAACCAAAATAGAGATACTGAAGAAGCTGAAAACCTACTTTCCCAAGGCTCAAATGTGAAAAAGGCAATATTAATCATCATCACCATCTTAATTACAGCCGCCGGCTGCCGCCCGCCGGAGCAGGAGGGCAGGATAAACGATGGTCCTAAAAAAATTATACCTGCCGTTAAACAGGACCCTTCACAGAAGAGGGGGATCTACTTGACTGAAAGCGGCTCAACCATCTCCATGCAGACCAAAATTCCTCTTGACCCTGATGAACAGCTCATTGAGGCGGTAAACACAAATTTAGATCTTGACAGCCATGACGAACAAATTCTAATTCTAAAAAAGAAAGGGGAAGTCACTGCTCCCATCAAGATTGCCATTGTAGATTTTGATACAATACGCTCACGATATCTCCGAAGCTGGGAAAGCCTTACCAATGCCACCAATATCCGCACCTTCAATATTACCCTCAAGGATGTGGTAGGCGATCATAACCTGGAAATTATCTGCCGGGGCATTAACAGCATTGGCCGGTTGAGTCTTGATGTATTCAGAAAGACCCCTTCGCCTTCGGGAATGGGGCTTTACTTTGCACCTATCTGCCAGATCGTAGCTGACGGTTCAATTGAGGTAGAAGAAATAGAGCGTTCAGAAGGTTATCAATTAGGCCAGAAAAATGGTCCTAGTTTTCCCATATTCGCCTATGTGAAGGACCTCGAATCGGAAAATATTCTTGACTTAGTGAAGTACTCCTACTACTGGCAGTATAAGAAGAATAAATATATTCTTACTTCAAAAGAGAAAATTGCCGGTGAAACAGTTGAGGAGAAGCAGCTTGCCGGGCTTTTTAAAAGTACATCGGTGGAGAGATTTGAAGAGTATCTGGCCGGCCCCTGGCATCTTTCCGGAATAGAGAATGGTCAAAGTGAAGAGCTTATTTTCTTCAATCCCGCCGAAAAAAGCATAAGCATCTTCTCCGGAGATGTTCAGGAAAGATATATCTGGAAAGATTCATTACGCTATCTCACCAACCGCCTGCTGATTTATACCGAAAATGAAAGTATCAATGCTCTGAAAAAAAGAATAGATGTAGAGGCTAAAACCATTAACACCATTGAAGTCATTATTCGTGGTAGTGAGCTCTGGGACCGTTTCAAAGGCAGTTACGTTAAGCTCAGTGAAGAGGTGCAGCAGAGCCTGCTGAATGAAGGGTTATCAGCAGACGCCAATGGTGATATCCGACTTTCCGGACTATACCGTTCACCGGCAGGTATTGAGCTTATCTTTGCTCCTCCCCGTTTTACCTGGCTTGAGAAGGAAAGCGAACTCTCCGGAGGATTCAGTGTCTTCAATATCGGGGAGAATATCCTCTATCTGAAAGGTCTTGACCCCAACGGTCTGCCCACCGGGGATAAAACATTTGTCTTTGATTACTCCGAAATTAGAGAGGATAAGCGGCTGATCAAAACCCTGCTCCTTTTTCCCGCTGTGCTCACGGTGCATGGGGCGGAGAAGATATCCAATTTACATACCCTCTTCGAACAGATAGAATTCCTGGAGGAATAAAATTGAATAACCAGGACTCACTGGCATTTCTAGGAGGAGCGCCGAGCACCATAGATTTCCGCGAAGAAACAATACGTAATATCAAACTCATCATCAGGGTTCGCTGGTTTATCTCACCAAGTGTACTTCTGATCCTGCTCCTGGCATCAAGTACCGGCCTCTCTCGGCAGGAATTCTTTTCCAGTGACCAGCTTATAGTCAATGGCACCAATACTCTGATTATACTGGGCTTCAACCTCGCTTATAGACTTCTGGTAAGAAGGATTGAGAATGTAAGACCTTTAGTCTACTTTCAGCTTTTTATAGATGCACTCCATTTTACCCTTACTATCTATAAGACCGGCGGGGTCACCAGTCCTTTGACATTCCTCTATTTCGGGGTGATCTTTGCCGCAGCTCTTTTAGCTTCCGGCGCGGCCAGTTTTATTACCGCTGGAATTTCAACACTATTATTTTCCCTCATCATTATCCTGGAAAGATACAGTATATTGCCCCATCAGGACTATTTTCTTCCTCTCTCAGGCCTGCATACCGCTTTTTCCTATCAACTGCTCTCCTGGCTCTTTGTGATCTTTTCTTTCTTCATGATGGCTTTTTTAGCCTCTTTTTTAACCTGGGAAATACGCAGGAAACAGATCCGCCTGAAAGGGGCCAACACCACTTTGAATAAAAAGATACAAACCCTGCTTCTTTTATACCGTACGTCAAAAGCAATGAACACCTTTGAAAGAGTGGATAAAATAGCTGACTTCATACTTGGCGAGCTTCTGGAATTTCTCAATCTAGACCGGGCGCTTCTCTACCTCAATGTTAATGACAGCTATCTGCACCTCTTCCAGGTTAAGAAACGGAACCGGCAATTCCCTGAAAAGAGCTTATCCCAAAGCGCTTCTACCACTGAAGCAGAGACCGCCGGCCTGAAAGTGGATATACCCCTGGAAGAGGGCGCCGGATTAACAGCACTATGCGCCCTGAAACAGAAACCCTTCAATATCCATAATCCGGAAGAATCAGAGTTGATTAACCGCGAGCTTGCCAGAAAGATCGGTATGAATCCCTTTGCCCTGGCGCCGCTGGTGGTGCGCAGCAAGCTGGTGGGGGTAATCGGTATTGACCGCAGTTATAAGAACGGCTGGATAACTGAGGATGAATTTCAAATTTTAATGGTATTCGCCAACCAGGCTGCCATCAGCCTGCAGGGTTTATGCGCTGAAAGAGAGCTGTCAATCCGGAAAAAGTAAGAACCCTTCAAAACCGGCATCTTTCAGATGCATAAGTACTTTTTGGGCCTCTTCCACCGCCATGGGGGGATCAACAACAACACGGTAATAGAGTTTATCCTCCAGCTTAAAATCGACAATGCGCGCTTCAAAACCGATACCCAGTAAATCACTTGCCAGGTACTCGGCATTTTCCTTCATTTTAAAAGAGCCTACCTGCACTAAAACCAGCGGCTCTTCAGAGGAAACCCGGCCGGGCAAAGGCGCTCTCTTTTCTTCAACTACTGCAGGCGCAGATTGTTCAGGGGTAGTGAGCAGGTCGGCTCTTCCCAAGGGGCTGTGAAGCAGGCGCAGCGGCGAAAAAGCAAAAACCACCGTCGCATCCACCCGGTTTTCCCACATAGCCTGTGCCAGTATATACTCCGGCGATTTAGGAAACTTGAACTTTAGCTCCTCCAGCACCTCGGCGCCCTCGCTTCTTCTATTCTCATTAATCAGAAGCTCAAAGAGAGCCAGCAGCGCTTCAGCCAGATAATCACTTTCAATTCTTAAAGCGAGCAGTTCCCGAAAGGCCCTCTTCGCAGGGTCAATTTTATTCTGCAAGGCAAGAATGCGCCCCTTCAGTATTCTGGAACGGATAATGATATCTCTATTGGCGCTAAAGCCCTCTTTAACGCCTGACAGGGCAACAACTGCGGCAATTCCATCCAGCACTTCCAGGGCTCTCTCTAGGCTGCCCTGCTCCACCAGCAAAGCCGCCTGGTTCAACTTAGACTGCGGCGAAATAATTTCAGATGACTCATAACCCCGCCACGCCTCTTCGATCTTTCCCAACAGCTCCTGCAGCAGGTAAATTTTAAGCGCAATCTTTTCAGTTTGGGCGGCAGGGGAACCGGAGCTCTCTCCCTGGTTTTTAATCTGATCCAGCGAGCTTTTAAGGAACTCAAGCAGTCTATTGGGATCTGTTTCAAGGGTTGAGGCGCGCATTACAACCTCGCTATATTGCGGTGAAGAGGGATTGGCCATAAGCCATTGGCTGTAAACAGTTAAGGCCGCAGCCGCTTTTCCCTGCTCTTCCAGGCTCTGCGCCTCCTCAAGGGAGGGCTCGCCATGAACTATCAGCGGTGCCAAAAAAATAATAAGCCAGAATATAAAGAGACGCTTTTTTTCAGCCCATGGTGGGCGGGAACTGTTCATCATTTTCCAAAGCCGGTTCCGCGATCTGCTGGGTGGACTTCTTTTCCTTTTTGTCTTTCTTCACCTTCTTTTCCTTTTTCTGCGCTTTTTCTTTTAACTTGCTCTTCTTGCGCAGGGAGGCGCCAATGGTAAAGGGAATTATAAGCACGGCGCCGGCCAGGAAGGCAATCAGCAGGCTCAGGAATATCGGAACATCCTTAAAAATATAGAAACCTAAAGAAATATCAGCGCGGTGGTTCATGTTGAGGCTGGCGAAAAAAGCCACCAGCACCAGCACTACTAAAAAACCGATCATTTTCCAGGGCATTTAAATCTCCTTTCCGGTAAAAGTGCTTCCCCTGAGGGAGAGCAGTTCTACCCGGGTAAAACTGCCAATTTGTTTGCCGCTTCCGGGGAATACTACCATTTCATCACTCTCCATGCGGGCTAACAGCTCCCGCTCGTTCTTCTTTGAGATTCCCTCAACCAGCGCCTTTACCACTCTGCCCGTTTTGGTTCTCTGCAGGCGCTTCCTGATCCTGCTTTGAAGCTCAATAACCGAAGAGAGCCGTTCCTGCTTTACCTCGGATGGCACTGTATCTCCCATTGAAAACGCCTTAGTTCCCTCCCGCGGATTGTAGCGGTAGGTAAAAGCATTGTCAAAGCCTACCGCCTCCATCAAATCCAGGGTCTGCTTGAAATCGTCTTCTTCCTCCCCGGGAAAGCCTATTAATATATCGGTGGTCAGCGATACATTAGTGATCGAGTTTTTAATACGCTGCACCAGGGATAGATATTCCTCACGCGTATAGCTCCTTTTCATAGATTTGAGAATTTTATTGGAACCATGTTGAACAGGCAAATGAATATGACGGCACAACAGCGTTTTGCCGGACAGAAGTTCAATCAATTCATCTGACAGGTCCTTGGGATGAGAGGTTATAAAACGGAGCCATTCAACTGTTGAGTTGCGCTCCTTCAGATTATTGTTTATGCGCTCCAATAGTCCGCTGAAGTTGAGAGAGAGCCCCTGTTCCCTACTGTTACCATTATAACAATAGGAATTGACATTCTGCCCCAGCAGGGTTATTTCGCGTATCCCCTTCTCTTCCAGGCGGAATATCTCTGCCATGATACTATCGGGGTTACGCGAAACCTCTCTTCCCCGTACATAGGGAACTATACAGTACGAACAGAAATTATTGCAGCCGTGCATAATGGGAACATAGGCTTTGAAATCACTAACTGAATGGAGTTCACCAAAGACATATTCCCCGCGTTCTGTCAACAGCAGAGGTTTATCCGGGTCCAGACCGCGGCTCACTGCGGCGATAAAATCCTTTTTCCGGAAGTTGCCCACCAGGATATCAACATGCGGGGCATTGTTGAGCAGCTCCTCTTTAAGCCTTTCCCCCATACAGCCCATGACAGCCAGCTTGAAAGGGCGCTTAATTTTTTCTCGTTTATAAAAACCAAGGCGTCCCCATATCCGGTTTTCCGCAGTTTGACGTACCGAGCAGGTGTTGAGAACTACCAGATCCGCCCCTTCCGCACTCGGGGCCCGGCTCCAGCCCACCTGCCTGAACTCGTTTTCCAGCCATTCGGACTCCGCCTTATTCATCTGGCAGCCGTAGGTTTCGATCCAATATTTATTCAAGAGAAATAAACTAGCCTCTGCTCTTCAAGCCTTTCAAGAACTTGTAGAGGGAATAGGCGCCGCCGGCTATAAGGCCGATTCCGGCCAGTGACATCAGCCAGCCGGCCAGACCGCCGATTAAGGGAAGTGAGGCAACCACGGTTATAACTCCGGCGCCGGCAGTCAACATACCCGCGCGGCGGTCCTCCTTTGACGAGCCTATTATCATGCCGGCAGTTGTCACCAGAACTCCGGCAATTAATCCGGGAATGGACAGGGCACCGCCCATAGAAGCGATGCCTTTAAGCAGAAAGAGTCCCAGGCCGCCGCCCACACCGCCGACTCCCTTTAAGCCTAATTTGACCATTTCTTTTCTGGGTACAATATCATTCATGGTAATTCTCCTTGTCCGGCTCTCCTGGAAAGTAGAAGATCTGCCAAAACAAGATTCAACATATGTTCCAGCACCGGAATTATTCGTACTACAATGCAGGGATCATGTCTACCGGCGATGGTCAAGGCTGCCGGCTTTCCTGCAAGGTCAACGCTTTGCTGTGCCAGGGATATTGAGGGTGTCGGCTTAACTGCAGCCCGTACCACCAGCGGCAGTCCGGTGCTGATGCCGCCGAGCACTCCCCCGGCATGGTTGGCTGCCGGCTGGATCTCTCCCGCCTTAGTAACCATGAAAGGGTCATTCGCTTCACTACCCTTCAATCCAGCCAGGTGAAAACCATCCCCGAACTCCACTCCCTTTACTGCGCCTACTGACATCAGGGCCAGGGCGGTCAGCCCATCGAGCTTGCCGAACAGGGGATCTCCCAGGCCGGCAGGCAGGCCATGTGCCTGCAGCTCAACGATGCCGCCGACTGAATCGCCCGCTGCTGCAGCCTTATTGATAACTGCCGCCATTTTCTCTGAAAGAGCAGTGTCGGTAGTCCGTACTTCAAAGCTGTAGATCTTTTTGCGCGCCTTTTTAAGGGAAATAAGATCCTTGAAACCTTCAGGAAAAGGATTGCCCGGCATAGAGGGCTGACCGCCGATAGAGAGGGCAAAACCTATTACCCCAATCCCGGCCTGCTCCAGCAGCTTCATGGCCACTGCACCGGCCGCTACCCTGGCCGCGGTTTCTCTTCCCGATGCCCTGCCCCCTCCCCGGTAATCACGCACCCCGTACCTGGCCTGGTAGGTAAAGTCGGCA
>Ga0114923_10000881_pt1 | contig 21546 bp, 17 predicted proteins | sample SumtaG_FD_89578 | JGI IMG/M metagenome (GOLD analysis project Ga0114923, IMG submission 89578) | Deep subsurface microbial communities from Indian Ocean to uncover new lineages of life (NeLLi) - Sumatra_00157 metaG | ecosystem: Environmental > Aquatic > Marine > Oceanic > Sediment | place: near...
ACACAGGGGATTGTAAATTCCGTGTGTTTCTAAAGACTAGGAAAATCTGGGACCGGGAATTGAGCTGTATTTGAGATATATAGTCTGTTTTGAAGATCAAAATCTGAGGTCTAGGGTTTTAACCACGGGATTCTGCGGTGCGGCCTATCAGCGAGCCGCCTTCCGCCGTCGCTAACGCCTATCGCCCAGCTATGGAGGACAAGCTGCGGCCCTGCGTTAAAGTTTTGGTCGTTTTTTTATGCTGGATTCAGGGTGCTCGCTTTAATCGGCCCGTAAAGACGGCATATACACTGCCGTAAATCAGCTTTTGACCTTGTTTTTTCGCCAAGTCGCTCAGTCCCTCCGTCGCCAAGTCGAATGTTTCACCGATGCCAGATGACCCTCGGTTAGGTCACAGCGGCGACGTAGTAAACCAGCCCCAAACCCTAAGTCGAAATCTGGAAAGCCGTTCCAGAAAACCCCATTTTTCAGCGAAAGTGAATAATTCGACGAACTTGTATCCCTATTTTTAAGCCATTTTATTCCTTCTCGGTTACACCCAGACCCCAGACCCTGCCCTTCCTTCTGGCTACTGGCTACTGAATTCTGAATTCTGCCTTTCAAACATCCTTTCGGTGTCGGATGACCAGGACGATAACCACGTTTCCCTCAATTCTGAATACCACCCGGTAATCGCCTACCCTGAGTTTCCAGTAGCCTTTCAGGGTTTTTCTGAGTGGTTGGCCATACTCATGCGGTGCCGTAGTCAGTCGCTGTTCAATGGCACGCCGGATCATATCCCTGGTGTCTTTTGACAGGGCCGGGATGTCCTTTTTCCGTACAGCAGGATGATAATGGATCTGGAAGGGTTTTTCAGGACCAGGCATCGTCGTGATCGAGCCTGTTGGCAGCTTTAAGGGTACCGTCTCTTTCCTCAGCGAGGGCCGCCAAGGCGGAGTCCTCTCTTAGTTCAAGAGCCTCCCGGATCAAATCCCTGCTCAGGTTGGACATTGAAAGTCCATCCTTTTTAGCCATGTCCCTGATGATTCGGTATAGCGGCTCCTCGATCACGATATTGATTCTGGGGTTTTTTGTCGGCATGTCATCACCTCTGTAAAATGTGTAACACTTCTGTACCACCAGGTCAAGGCGACTGAGGGCAGATGGGGAGGTGCTTTTGGGTGTTACCTCGATACGTAGACACTTCGATACTTAGACACTTGGATACTTTGATACTGCTTTTCCTCACCCCGCATTCCCTTTGCCCCTTCACCTTGAAAATTCGGTTGCTATGACCGAGATTTCAAGGTATTCTTTTTTCATGCTTAAAAGGGAAAAGGAACTCAAAACCATCAAGGGACTTCTTAAAAGACACCGCGTTGTGGGGATAATAGGCGCGCGTCAGGTCGGCAAGACAACACTCGCTCACATGGTCGCCGCCGAGAGGAAGCCCCCGGTACATTTTTTCGATCTTGAAAACCCCGCCGATCTTGCAAGGCTTCAGGATCCCATGCTCGCCCTGAAGGAGCTTGAAGGCCTTGTCATCATCGATGAGATACAGAGAGTTCCTGACCTGTTCCCAACGCTGAGGGTGTTGGCAGACCGTAAGAAGCCTGCTACCAGATACCTGGTTCTTGGCAGTTCTTCACCGGAGCTTCTTCGCCAGAGTTCGGAATCTCTCGCCGGCAGGATCATCTATCATCAGGTTGAAGGTTTTGCCCTCGATGAGGTGGGTTCTGAAAATACCGGAAGACTATGGCTTAGAGGAGGTTTTCCGAGATCTTATCTGGCAGGAAACAACGCTGCCAGTCATGAGTGGAGAAGCGGATTCATCAAGACATTCCTTGAACGTGACCTTCCGCAGTTTGGATTCAGAGTAGCTTCTACAACAATGCGCAGGTTCTGGAACATGCTGGCTCATTATCACGCACAGACGTGGAACGCCTCCGAGTTCGGTCGTTCCTTTGGAGTAGCTGATACCACTGTGCGAAACTACCTGGATCTCCTCGCGTCCGCGCTGGTCCTTCGAATTCTTCAACCCTGGCACGAGAATATTTCCAAACGACAGATCAAGTCGCCAAAAGTATATATCGCTGACAGCGGACTTCTGCACGCGTTGCTCAATCTCCGATCCCGAACGGAGTTGGAGGGACATCCGAAAGTAGGCGCGTCGTGGGAGGGGTTTGCTCTGTCTCAGGTCATACGCAGATTGGACGCCGAATCTGGTGAGTGCTTTTTCTGGGCCACCCACGCGGGAGCTGAACTGGACCTTCTGGTTGTACGAGGTTCGCAAAAGATCGGGGTTGAGTTCAAAAAAACCAGTTCGCCGCGCGTGACTCCATCCATGAAATCGGCAATGGAAAACCTGAAGTTGCAGAGGTTGTATGTCGTCCATGCCGGAGAGGACTCATTTCCTATCGCCCCCGGAATTAACGCTGTTGGTCTAAACAGATTGCTTGCCGATATTGAACCGCTGGGTTAATAATTTCGAAAGTAATTGATACACAGGTATTATGAGCACTGACTGTCCAATCAACCTGATACGGAGAAACGGAGAGAGAAACCAATCGCAGCGGTCTTTCCCCGATTCGCCGATTCCCCCCGTCCCCGTTTCAGGAGAACCCCTGGAGGATGACCGTACATGAGCACCATCCAGCCCATTAAATGGGACGTCGACTCCAAAACCCTCATCCTCCTTGACCAGACGAAGCTTCCTCAAGAGGAAAATTATATCGAATACACCGATCCTGCTGAAGTAGCCGTGGCCATCCGCGACCTGGTGGTGCGGGGAGCGCCGGCCATCGGATGCGCGGCCGCTTTCGGCACAGCCCTGGCGGCGATCGAGTACACCGGGGACGATCCGGGTGAATTGGCCGCCTGGGTCCGGGACGCGATGGAGGTGCTGTCCCAATCGCGTCCCACCGCCGTGAACCTGTTCTGGGCTCTTGATCGAATGGGAAAATTTCTGGATCCTCTTGCGGGTGAGGAGTGTGGGAAGGTTCGTGCTGTCCTTGAAAAGGAAGCGGTGGATATCTTCGAAGAGGACCTTGCTGCCTGCAAGGCAATGGGGGATTTCGGGGCCGATCTCGTTCCTGAAAACGCAAAAATTCTTACTCACTGTAACGCCGGCGCCCTCGCGACGGCTGGATATGGAACTGCTCTCGGGGTAATCCGGTCCGCCCACCGCGACGGCAAGGTGTCCATGGTGTGGGTGGATGAGACACGTCCCGTCCTGCAAGGTGCCAGGCTCACCGCCTGGGAAATGGTCCAGGAGGGGATTCCCGCCACTCTCATTGCCGACAGCATGGCCGGCGCCATCATGGCGGCGGGGGAGGTCGACTTCGTCGTGGTGGGGTCAGACCGCATTGCGGCCAACGGGGACGTGGCCAACAAGGTCGGGACTTACACCGTCGCGGTTCTGGCGCGGCGCCATAACATCCCCTTCGTAGTGGCGGCCCCGGTTTCCACCATTGATTTCGCCATCCCTTCGGGAGAGGGAATTCCCATAGAAGAGAGGGATCCGGCGGAGGTGGCAGGTTACGGGAATGAGAGGTGGGCTCCGGAGGGGATAAAGATCTACAATCCCGCCTTCGACGTCACGCCGGCGGAGCTGGTTACGGCCATTGTGACTGAAAGAGGGATCCTGGCTCCTCCCTATCCACAAGCACTAGAAGCCTGTCGGAGAACCCCTGCAGGCTCCTAGACCTTTTCAGATAGCGGTGACCCGATGGCGAAAACGGTCGATCAACTGGTTCAATTGATTAAGGCGAGCGGCCGCTTGCCTGAACCTGAGGGTCTGCGATCGCTCTTTTCCTCATTAATAGAGCAGGCCCAGGCGGTGGATCTGGGGCCCGAATTCCCCCGCTCAGCAGTCAAAAGCGCCCTCGAGACCGCCGATCCGCGGTCCGCCCTGGTCCGCATGACGCGGCTGCTTTCCTCTGTGGACGACCCCAATTTCTACTCCCTGTTGGAAGATCCGGACGGCATCAGGTCACTGATGGTCATCCTCGGTTACAGCAACTTTCTCTCATCCCTTATCATGCGGTCCCCGGATGACTACATCTGGCTCATGAGGAAAGTGGGGCTCTCGGACCATCGCAGCATGGCCGACATGCGCTTCGATCTCATGACCCGTTCAGATATGGGATTGACCCTGGAGGATACGACCAGGATCCTGCGCCGGAACAAGTACAGGGAGATGCTTCGCACAGGTGTCAGGGATCTCCTGGGCACCGCCACCTTGGAAGAGACGGTCCTGGATATCTCTAATCTTGCAGAAGTTTCGGTGGATATGGCCGTAGAAGCCGCCTTCGGGGAAATGAAGGAAAAACACGGCATCCCCATCTACAAAACCGATCAGGACATGAACCGCCCCTGCAGGTTCTGTGTGCTGGGCATGGGCAAACTGGGTGGTGGGGAACTCAACTACAGCTCGGATATAGATCTTTTCTACCTGTATACATCCCACGAGGGGATGACCACCGGCCGCCCTTCGCCTTCGGGAGGGTACAGGGACGCTATCGAGAACCACCGGTTCTTTGTTCGGATGGGAGAGATCCTTACAGGCCTCCTCAACGACAGGACCGCCGACGGCATCGTCTTCAGGGTGGATCTGCGTCTTCGGCCCGAAGGGGAGTCGGGAGAGATCACCTACTCCGTGCCCAGTCTGGAGACCTACTACCAGTCCTGGGGACGAACGGTCGACCGCCTCGCCCTCCTCAAGGCAAGGGCAATCGGAGGAGAGAGAAGGTTGGGGGAGGAGTTTTTAGAGGTCATTTCCCCCTTCGTATACAGGCGCCTGCTGGATTATGACACCTTGGGGGAAATCAGGCTTTTGAAAGAGAGAATCGACCGCCACGTCAGGGAGAAGTCCAGGGGGGTGAGAGATGTCAAGCTGGGAAGGGGCGGAATCCGGGAGATCGAGTTCCTGATCCAGACTCTTCAACTCATCAATGGAGGGAAAACCCCTTCCATCCGCGGCAGAAACTCCCTCATAAGCCTAAGGCGTCTCATGCAGAACGGATTTCTCACAGAGAGGGACGCAGAGGAACTCAGGGAGGCGTACATCTTCCTGCGGACCGTCGAGCACAGGGTGCAACTCGTGGAGGAGCGTCAGACCCAGCTCCTTCCGAAATCAAAGGAAGATATGGGAAAACTGGCATGGTCCATGGGGTTCATCAGGGACGGACTTCCAGACCGGGAGGGGTTCGAGCGGGCTCTGGATTCAAATGCGGACAGGGTTGCCGAACACTTCGACAGATTTTTTTCCAGGCACCAGGTGCCGGTTCCGGAGGGGTCCGATGCCCGGGACGATATCCTTGATGAGGGGCTTGACCGGGAAGAGGTCGTGTCAAAGCTTCGGGAAATGGGTTTTGCGAACCCTGAAGGCGCCTACGGAAATCTTATGCTTCTCAGGGATGGTCCACCTCACAGTCATTTTCCGGACAACTGCCGGCGCCTGTTAAGGCAGATAGCCCCCGGACTTCTCGCTAACTTGAGCGAAGTAGCCGATCCGGACGCGGTTCTCGTGAACTTCGAGCGCTTCATCAGCCGTGTGGGGGCGAGGGCCTCCTACTATTCCATGCTTGCCGGCAATCCGGAGGCTGTGCGGCTCCTGGTTGTCCTGTTCGGCCAGAGCCCCTACCTTTCATCTTCCGTCATCAGATATCCGGACCTCCTGGATGTCATCGTCGGCGGTACGGACATCTCCGTAGAAAAGGACAGGGATGTCATGGTCGAGGAGGTACGCGGGCTGCTTCTGTCGAGCCCCTCTCTGGAGGATGAACTCAACATCCTTCGGCGCTACCGCAACGGAGAGATACTGAGGATCGGGCTCGGAGACCTTCTGGACATGAAGGACCAGATCACGGTCAACAACGAACTGTCTACCCTCGCCGAGGTACTCGTCGACGCGTCCCTCACCATCGCCCGGAGAGAGGCCGGTGAGGGTGAATTGTCCGAAGAGGGGCTCTTTGCCGTAGTGGCCATGGGGAAGATGGGCGGGGCAGAGATGAACTACAGCTCGGATCTGGATATGATCTTCATCTACGAAGGCTCGGAAAACAGCCGGGAGTATTTTACCCGGGTGGCGCAACGAATGATCATGGTACTTACGAGCCCAACCGGCGAGGGCGTGCTTTACCGCATCGACATGAGGCTAAGGCCCTCGGGACAGGCCGGCCCCCTGGTCACGACCTTCGACGCTTTTGAAGCATACCACCGTGAAAGGTCGATGGTGTGGGAGCAGCAGGCCATGACCAAGGCCAGATGGGTTGCCGGTGATGAGGATTTCAGGGAGAAAGTTTCTGATCTCATCGTTGATCTCACATACGGGAGACCATTTGGTTTAGACGGTCTCGATGAGATCGTCAGGGTCAGGGGCCGGATGGAGGAGGAGATCGCCCGGGAAGGCAAGGGGGATCACTACGACATCAAAGCCGGTTTCGGGGGCCTTGTGGATGTGGAGTTCGCTGTCCAGGTCCTGCAATTAGCCCACGGAGGCGCTATTGAATCTCTGCGTACCCCCACCACCGTGGAGGCGTTAGACGCAATGTCCAATGCTGGACTTGTAAATGAAAAGCAGTATAATATTCTGCGCCGCGCGTATCTCTTCTACCGTGAGATCGAGAACCGCTCCCAGATATATCAGGACCGGTCAGACCCCAGGATACCCAAGGATGTCCGGAAGGCAAGGCCTCTGGCCCGGAGGCTGGGATATCAGAACAACGATGAAGGTGCCGTACGATTCCTGGATGAAGTGGTCCGGACCAGAAAGGCCGTCCGGCAAGGGTTCGAGGAGATTGTGTCCGGTCTGAGGGGAACGCTTCAGATGGCTGGTCGCCAGCCGGAGGATCTGCAGTCTCCCAAAAAGTAACTATGAATTTTTTATTGATAAAATATGATCGGCGCGGGCGGATCGTATTTTATGGAGGATCATTGGATGGTTGCACCTGTATCGAAGATCTGGATGAACGGGGAAATGGTGAACTGGGATGATGCCCAGGTCCACGTCTTGACTCACACTCTGCACTACGGGCTGGGTGTTTTCGAGGGGATCCGCTATTACAAGACCCCGGGAGGACCGGGGATATTCCGTCTCAGGGAGCATCTTAAGCGACTTTTCGAGTCCTGCCATGTTTGCCGTATCAAGGTACCGTACGACTGGAACACTCTCTTTGAGGCCCACCTCGAACTGGTTAGAATAAATAACCTCGCGGACGGATACATCAGGCCTGTAGTTTACATGAAGGACGGGCCTATGGGCCTGCTGGTGACCGATGAACACCCCGTAGGCGTCTTTATCGCCACCTGGGCCTGGGGAGCTTACCTTGGCGAGGAGGGCCTCAAAAACGGTATCCGGGCCAAGATCGCGTCTTTTGCCAGAAACCACGTCAACGCCATGATGACCAAAGCCAAGATCAACGGGGCTTATGTCAACTCCATCCTGGCCAAAAGGGAGGCGATCCAGGCCGGTTATGACGAGACCATCATGCTCGACACCGACGGGTACATCAGCGAGGGCAGCGGCGAGAACCTGTTCATCGTAAAAAACGGTGTCATTAAAACCACCTCCCTGACCTCCATACTGAGCGGGATCACCCGGGACAGCGTTTTTACGCTGGCCGATGAGATGGGTTACCGGGTAGTGGAGGAGCGGTTCACCCGTGATGAGCTGTACATTGCAGACGAAGCCTTTTTTACAGGCACTGCTGCCGAGATCACGCCAATCCGGGAAGTGGACGATCGGGCCATCGGGGAGGGACGTCCGGGGCCCGTCACGAAAGCCATCCAGACGGCCTACTTCAAGGCTGTCCACGGTGAGGACCCGAACCACATGGACTGGGTCACTGTAGTTTAAAAACAGGTTCTAGAGGGGTTAGGGGTTAGCTAGTCCCTAGAACCTATTCCCTATTCCCTTTCCCCCTTCACCCGAGTAGAGCAGGAGTGAATGTGACCGACAGACCGAAAGAGGGGGAAAAGACACTTTTCCTTATTGACGGCAACTCCTACATCTATCGCGCCTACTACGCCATCCGCTCCTTGAGTACACGCTCGGGGTTTCCCACCAATGCCATATTCGGATTTGCCAACATGCTCCTGAAGGTCCTGAGGGAACAAAAACCCACCTATGTGGCCATGGTCCTCGATTCCCCCGGTACGACGTTCAGACACCAGCTTTACCCTGAGTACAAGGCCAACCGTCCTCCCATGCCCGAAGACCTGGTGCTCCAGATGCCCCGCATCGATGATCTCATCGCTGCCTTCCGGGTGCCGGCCATCAGGGTCCCGGGTATGGAGGCCGACGACATCATTGCGACCTTGGCCCATATTTACGCTGGAAAGGTGGATAAGGTAGTCATCGTCTCATCGGACAAGGACCTCATGCAGCTTATAACCGATAAGGTGGTCATGCTCGACACCATGAAGGACCGCTGGGTGGATGAAGAGGCGGTTGTAGAGAAGTTCGGCGTTAAGCCGTCCCAGGTTGTCCAGGTTCAGGCCCTCATGGGCGATCCGTCGGACAACATCCCCGGCCTGGCCGGCGTCGGCCCCAAGACGGCCGGCAAACTCATCGCCAGGTTCGGTAGTGTTGAGGGGCTCCTTGAGCACAGTGAAGAAGTGGGCGGGAAAATAGGTGAACAGCTCCCCCGTCAGATGGAGGAACTGCGTACATCCCTTTCCCTCGTCACACTCAAGAATGACGTCCCTGTGGACCAGACACTGGATGACCTCGCCGTTTCCGATCTCGACACCCAGGCGGTGCGCGCACTTTTCGAGGAGCTCGAGTTCGCGCGGCTCGTCAACGAGCTTGTGCCCCGAGAGGCTCTGGGCCGGGAGGGGTATCGCACCGTTACCACAGAGCAGGAACTGGATGACCTGGTCGCTCGCCTTCAGAAGGTGGACCGATTCGCCTTTGACACGGAAACGGACAACCGTGATCCCATGAGAGCTTCTCTTGTCGGGATATCCTTTTCCTGGTCCGATGGCGAGGCGGCGTATATCCCCCTGGACCACTCTTATCTGGGGGTTCCGACCCAGCTGGCTGTTGAGAACGTGCGAAAGAAACTGGGCCCAATCCTGGCTGACCCGCATAAGAAAAAGATCGGGCAGAACATCAAATATGATCTAAAGGTTCTTGACCGGGCCGGTTGGGACGTCAAAGGGATCTTCTTCGATACAATGATCGCCTCCTGGTTGGACAACCCTGACAGGCGAAGGCACGGTCTGGACGAGATGGCCTCTGAACTGTTCGGCCACACCATGATCTCCTACAAGGAACTTACGAAAAGAGGTCGCGAACAGGTCTCCTTCGTCGAGGTACCGGTGGAGGAGGCTTCCACATATTCGTGTGAGGATGCCGATGTCACTTTCCGGGCCGTGGAACCCCTGGCTGCGGGGCTGAAGGAGAAAGGGCTGGTCGACCTGTTTGATGAGGTGGAAATGCCGCTCGTCACAGTTCTCAACGACATGGAGATGGCAGGCGTCCTTCTGGATACCGGGTTGCTGGCTGGTATCTCCCGCGACCTGGGTGAGAGGCTTAAGGACCTGGAAAGCCGGATCCACGAGGGGGCCGGGCACCCCTTCAATATCAACTCTCCCAGGCAGCTGGGTCAGGTACTCTTTACCGAACTTGGCCTGCCCCCGGTGAAGAAGACCAAGACCGGGTACTCTACAAATGATGAGGTCCTCCTGGAACTTTCCGAAAAGCACCACTTGCCGGCCATGGTCCGGGATTACAGGAGCGTGGCGAAATTAAAATCCACCTACGTGGACGCCCTGCCGAAATTGATCCACCCGAATACTGGTCGTATCCACACCTCCTTCAACCAGACCGCCACCGCCACCGGGAGACTCTCCTCTTCCGATCCCAACCTCCAGAATATCCCCATCAGGACCGATGAAGGGCGCCGGATACGTGAAGCTTTCGTGTCGCCGGAGGGTATGGTGCTTCTCTCTGCCGATTATTCCCAGATAGAACTGCGCGTTCTCGCCCACCTTTCTGGTGACCGGAACCTTGTGGAGGCGTTCCGAAAAGGTGAGGATATCCACGCCAGGACGGCGCGCCAGGTCCTCGGAGCTGACGAAGATGCTGTGGAACCGGAGCTGCGCCGCAGGGCCAAAGTAATCAACTTCGGGATCATATACGGAATGAGTGCCTACGGGCTTTCCAGGGAGCTGGGTGTCTCGCCGGGCGAGGCTGCGGCTATTATCGAAGGGTATTTCGATGTGTACTCAGGCGTCAGGGAATTTACCGAGAGAACCCTGGACCAGGCCAGGGAGAGGGGTTATGTCCAGACCCTCTTAAACCGGAGGCGCAATCTTCCGGAGCTCACTTCAAAGAACCCCAACACACGGCAGTACGGGGAGCGCATGGCAGTGAATACACCCATTCAGGGCACGGCTGCCGATCTCATCAAGGTAGCGATGTTGCGTGTGCATGAGGGGTTGGCCCGTGAGGTGCCAGGTACAAGGATGCTCCTTCAGGTGCATGACGAACTCGTGTTCGAGGTCCCGGAAGGGCAGACGCAAAAAGCCGGCGCCTTCATCACGGAAGTCATGGAGGGTGTCATGGATCTGGAGGTGCCCCTGGTGGTGGATGTGGAATGGGGGAAGAACTGGGCGGAAGCACATTAAAAGCAGAATCCAGAATCCAGAATCCAGAATTCAGAAGGATAATTATCAAACTGCTGTTGTTTAACTGCTTTTAATTATAGAGGATAGTAACAGTAATTGCGGAAGTTTTTAAACTACTTGCAGGTTCATTTCAGGGGATTTCTCCTGGCTTCTGACTTCTGGATTCTGGATTCTGTCTCCCACAAACACCACCAACTCCTCCAGCTCTACCCTGATGCCCAATCCGGTGCCTTCGGGATGGTCGTGGTGGCTCGGTACCATGGACAGGACCTTTTCTCCGCTATCCAGATTCAGGGTGTAGAGGATGTTGGATCCTCGATAAACTCTGTCGCTGATGGCTGTTTTGAAAGGACTATGGTCGTCGTGGACGATGTCCTCCGGCCGAATGAGGACTACGCCCCGTTCGCCGGGCTTCAGGGGGTGGACGGGTGAACCTTTGAGTACACCCAAAGCGGTCCGAACCGCACTGTCACCTACTACCTTACAGTTAAGGAAGGTCCCCTTTCCGATAAACTCGGCAACCTGTTTACAGGCGGGCCGGTGATACAGGTCCTGGGCTGTACCCCATTGCAGGAGCTTTCCCGATGACATGACGCCGATCTCGTCGGCCATGGCGAAAGCTTCACTCTGGTTATGGGTCACTAAAAGGGCCGTTGCTCCCGTGTTCTTGATAATGTTGCGAACCTCATGCACGAGCGACTCCCGTAAATTGACATCCAGGTTGGAGAACGGCTCATCCAGGAGCAGGATCTCGGGTTGTGGGGCAAGAGCCCTGGCGAGAGCTACCCTTTGCTGCTGCCCCCCGGACAGTTCGTGGGGATAGGAGTCCTCAAGGTCTCTCAGGCCGACATTATCCAGCAGGTCATGGACCCGTTCCTTTATGATCCTTGCCGGGAGTTTATTCAGGCCGAAGGCGACGTTTCCGTATGCGGTGAGGTGGGGAAAGAGGGCATAGTCCTGAAACACCATCCCTGTCCTTCTTTTCTCAGGGGGGATAAAGGTCCCCTTTATGTCCACATTCTGACCATGCAGGGATATGCGCCCCCTTTCAGACTTCTCGAAACCCGCGATAGTTCTCAAAACGGTGGTCTTGCCGCAGCCGCTGGGACCCAGGAGACAACCTATGACTCCCCTGGAAAGAGTTATTGAAAGATCCCGGACAACAGGGCCGTTGCTGTAGGATACATACAGGTTCTCGATCTTAAGAACGTTATCCATCGGTTTTTCTCTCCTAATATAGGGTCGCAAAAAGGCCATTCGCGGCTTTTTGCGCCGCGGAAAGTGAAAAACGTGGTTTTCACTTTCCTCACGAATCAATGACCTACATTCACCGTCATTGATTCGGGCGCCCCACACGGGGCGCGGTGATAGGGTCGCAAAAAGGCCATTCGCGGCTTTTTGCTCCACGGAGAGTGAAAAACGTGGTTTTCACTTTCCTCACGAATCAATGACTTGCCCAATGGTCATTGATTCGGGTGCCCCGCTCGGGGCGCGTTGATGACTTTTTGAAAATTCATTTCTGAAAGCCTTGTGAGCAGGGCCACCGGGATCAGGCCGGTGAGGACGAGGGTCACGGCTGGGAGTGCGGCCCTATGCCATTCCCCCTCTGAGGTCAGTTCAAATATCTTGACAGCCAGCGTGTCCATCCCGAAGGGTCGAGTCATGAGGGTGATGGGCATCTCCTTCATGACATCCACTAGGACCAGAACCCCGGCTGTCAGGATCCCCCCTTTTAATATGGGGACATAGACTCGCCGCAGGAGCCCGAGTCCTCGAGTTCCCAAGGTACGAGCTGTCTCATCGATACTCCTGGTCACCCGGTGCATGGCGCTGTCCACCGGGTTGAAACCCACCGCCATGAAGCGCACCATGTAGGCGGCAAGCATCATGGGGACAGTACCCTGGATCGCGGGCGACAGTGACAGGCCCAGAAAGTCGGTCATGGAGGCCAGCAGGTTGTCGACACCGGCCGAGGGTATGACCACACCGACGGCGAGGACCGTGCCCGGTAGAGCGTAGCCCAGGGTGGATATTCGTACGAGGTGTCGAACCAGGCCCTTTGGGTGGAGCCGGGCGGCGTAGGATAGAACCAGTGCAGCGGTGCACACAAGCCCTGCCGCAAGCGTGCCCAACAGCAGAGTGTGCCCCAGGTCCGTCCAGTACCCCTGGTCGAAATCCCGGGCGAAGGATGTTGCGGACCACACGACCAGCTGCCCGACCGGAATCAGGAACGCCACTGTAAAAACAGCTCCTATGTAAAAAAAGGCGGCGAATCTCGAAGCGCCGACGAGGACGAATCTGTCGGAGTCGCCCTGTTCCCTGCCCATGCTGGTAAAACGCATTTTAGACCGCACCTTCTGTTCAGCGAGAAGGGCCGCAAGTGCGAACACCACCAGGATCCCGGATAGTTTAGCGGCGGCCGATAGGGAGAAAAAACCGAACCAGGCCTTGTAGATGGCTGTCGTAAACGTGTCGTAATTGAATATGGAAACAGCCCCGAAGTCGGCCAGGACCTCCATGATCACCAGCATTACTCCTCCTGCGATCCACGGCCTGGCCATGGGAAGGGCAACGCTGAAAAAGGCCTTCCACGGACTGACCCCGAGTGACCGGGCCACCTCCATGCTCCTGACACCCATGGTCAGGAAGGCGCCTCGGGACAGCAGATAGACGTAGGGATAAAGGGACAGGGACATGACGAGGATCATCCCCCACACTGTTCTCGGGTCGGAAGGGGTGGGCATGCCGGCAGTGGTCAGGGTGCGGTATAGTGGCCCCGAAAAATCCATGAGACCCAGAAAGGTGAAGGCCATGACGTAAGTAGGCACGGCCATGGGCAAAAGGAGCAGCCACGAGAGCGTGCGGCGTCCCGGGAACTCGCAGACAGCGGTGAGCCAGGCGAGACTGACGCCGAGGATCAAGGTCAGGATGGCAACTCCCCCGGCCAGGGCGGCCGTGTTTAGTACGAGCCGCGGCAGCATAGTGGAGGCCAGGTGACTCATGATATCCCCGGAGGGCTTAAGCGATTCTGATAAAATAGCAGCAATTGGCACGACCACGAGAATGGCGGCCGCGATGGCAGAAACCGTCCAGCCATTGGGGAGCCTGATCCTACCCAGGGATCTGTCGGAGTATCCATTCAGATTCCTGGATCTGTTTTTTCGGAAGTTCACTGCTCTTACCTGTAGCCGGCCCGGTCCATGAGCTTGATCGCCTCGGTCTGCAGTTCGCCTGCCTGGGCGAGGTTCATCGTGCTGGGCTTGAACGTTCCCCAGGATCGGACAATGGGGTGAACGTCAACGCCAGGTGACGCGGGGTACTCCATATTGGCTTGGGCGAACACTTTCTGGGCATCGGGGGATGCCAGCCACTCAAGAAAACCAACAGCCAGATCGGTCTTTCCGGATGTGGCAACGACACCTGCCCCTGAGACGTTGATGTGAACACCGGCTCCATCCTGATCCGGCCAGAAAAGGGCGAGGGGCAGTTCGGGGTTGTCCCTTAAAAGCCGGCCGAAATAGTAGGTATTGACAATACCCACGTCGCCTTGGTTGGCCAGGATCGCCTCCATGACCTTGGTGTCATTGGAGAAGGGCGCGACGGCGAGGTTCTCGACCCAGGAGCGGACTATACTCTCGGTTTTCTCAACACCATTCTGGGCGATGAGCATGGCCACGAGGGACTGATTGTAGACCTTCTTGGAGGTTCTCAATAAAAGTCTCTTTCTCCATTTCGGGTCACCCAGAGCTTCGTAGGTCGACAGTTCGCCGGGATCGACGCGGTCGGTACTGTATACGATAGTGCGGGCTCTGACCGAGAGCCCGAACCAGCGGCCTTCCGGGTCCCTGAGATGAGAGGGGATCCGCTCATTCAGAAAGGATGAATTCACCGATTTAAGAAGTCCTTGCCCGGCGGCATACCATAGGTTCCCAGCGTCCACAGTTATGAGAATGTCAGCAGAGGATCTTTTGCTCTCTGCTTTCAGCCGTTGAATAAGCGGGCCGGCTTTGTCTGTGATGAAGCGGATCCTGACGCCGGTCTCATTCTCATACTTTGTGAAAAGCGGCTCTATGAGGTGCTCATTGCGGGCGGAATAGATGATCAACTCCTCGGAATGAACCTGGGCGGGAACTGAAACGATCAGGATCAGAAAAAGGGCGGTAAACAGGAACAAAACTCTTTTCATGGTTGCCTCCGTTGTGACTAGTTTGAAAATGAAAATCATTATCAATAATTAGTTAAAAAAATAGTTACACGTTAGTTAAAAAAATCAGCTGCAGTCAGGACAGATTCCGTAAAGGATCATGCGGTGCGAGATCAATTTGAATCCGTGAACTCCGGCCTGCTTTTCCTGAAGCTTCTCAATATCAGGATCGACGAACTCAACCTGACGGCGACATTTTTCGCAGACAAGGTGGTCGTGATGGGAAACGCCGTAGCGGGGTTCATATCTTGCAACGCCGTCCCCGAAATCAACCCTCTTCGCAATCCCCGCTTCAGCAAGGAGATTGATGGTCCGGTAGACCGTAGCCTGCCCAATAGCAGGGTCCGTCTGCCTGACAATGTGATATAGTTCCTCAGCCGAAAGGTGTCCCTCGATTTCGAGGAATTTATCCAGAATGGCTCCCCTTTGGGGAGTCATCTTCAACCCTTTACTGCTTAGGTGCCCCGTGAGCCTGCTGCGCAGTTTGATACATACCCCCTGGCAATGAGAATCATTATCAGTTAGCTATTTAACACTGGGGAAGGATGTTGTCAAGAGGATTCAGAACAGGAATCCAGAATCCAGAATTCAGAATCCAGGAGAAATTCAGGACAGGATAGTACGCAAAGTATAGTTAATGAGAGTTTCCTTTTTATCAGATCTTTTTTGCTCTAGTTCGTTTAGGTCCTGATGGTTTATTGGTAATCCTTCTGTATTCTGGATTCTGGCTCCTGGCTTCTGCCACCTCTTCCACTCATTGACCGTAACTTCCCCGATATGTTAGATTTTCATATGCCTTCCCGAAAAATTCGCAATTGCTTCGTCACGGGGGGGACGGGCTTTATAGGGAGCCACCTGGTGGATCACCTTCTCCAGAAGGGCTGCGAGGTACGATGCCTGGTCCGCGACCGTTCCAGACTCGGGTGGCTTCAGGGGAAACCCGTCACCATCATCGAAGGCGACCTGGGTTCCGGATCGGTCATCCAGGAGGCCGCTTCGGGTACAGACGCTGTTTTTCATCTTGCGGGTGTGACGGCGGCCGTGTCCAGGAAAGTGTATCGAGAGATTAACGCAGAGGGGTGCAGATCGGTAGCAGCAGCTTCGCTGTCGGCCCTGCATCCGCCAGATGTCTTTATCTATATGTCCAGCTTCGCGGCCATTGGGCCCGGGCGCTTTGACGAAGTGGTGGCCGAGAACCGTGTGCCTCACCCGGTAACCGACTACGGCCGCAGCAAACTTGAGGGTGAGCGGATTCTTTCGGAAATGGGTCCTTTGCCACTGGTTGTGGTTCGACCTCCCGCGGTCTACGGACCCCGAGACCGGGAGATCTTCCTTCTGTTTAAGTTGGCATCGAAAGGGATCCTCCCGGTTTTCAACCCCGAGTCCCGGATCAGCCTCATCCATGTTCAGGATCTGGTCAGAGGGGTTATCAATGCGGCGGAAAAGGGACGGGCAGGGGAATCATATTTTTTGACCCACCCGGCATCTGTAGCCGCACGTGATCTTCCGCAGCTTTTCGGTGACGCACTCGGACGTAAGGTCAGAGCACTGAAAGTACCTGTCCCGGTGTTGAAAGCCGCCGCTGCGGTATCTGAAACATTGGGGCGGAATACTGGACGAATACCTGTTTTCAACCGGGATAAAGTCAATGAACTTACAGCAGCAGGATGGGTTTGCGGTTGGGAAAAAGCGCAGCGGGATGTCGGGTTCCAGGCGGAACTGAATATTGAGCAGGGTCTGCTCCAGACTGCTGATTGGTACAGAGATCACAAATGGTTGTGACTTTTTTATCCTCTCAAAACAGCTCCAGGGATTAAATGGGAGGATTAAAAATAATGTGACTAAATGGCACGAAAGCTGGGTTACAGAGTCTTAAGGGATATTTCAGGGGATCGCAATTCGGAAGAGAGGGGACCCAATTGGCAATTTTCGACAAGTGCACCAATTACAGGGATCCGGATAAAGTTATTGAGGCTGGGGTCTATCCATATTTCAGAATGATAGAATCCCAACAGGACCCGGTGGTCATGATGGACGGCCGGGAGGTGATCATGTGCGGGTCCAACAACTACCTCGGACTCACTTCCCACCCCAAGGTCAAGGAAGCGGCTATCGAAGCCATCAGGAAATACGGCACTGGATGTGCCGGTTCCCGCTTCCTCAACGGGACCCTGGACATTCACGTTAAGCTCGAGGAAAAGCTCGCCAGGTTTTTCCGCAAAGAAGGCGCCCTGGTCTACGCCACCGGCTACCAAACAAACCTCGGGGTGCTATCCACCGTGGTGGGCCGCGGTGATGTTGCCATCAGTGACCGGGCCAACCATGCGTCAATCGTGGATGGCCTGAGGCTCAGCCTGGGTGAGGTGAGAAAATTCAAACACAACGACATGGAAGACCTGGACAGGGTCCTGGGGAGGGCGGCGGACAGGAACAAGTTGCTCATAGTTGATGGTATTTTTTCCATGGAGGGGGATCTTAGCCCCTTGGACCAGATCGTAGCCCTCAGGCAGAAACACGAGTTCGGGCTCATGGTGGACGACGCTCACGGTGTGGGAGTATTGGGAGAGACTGGCCGTGGGGCTGCGGAACATTTCGGGGTCGAGGATGATGTAGATATAATCATGGGAACCTACAGCAAGTCCCTCGCCACCATAGGTGGGTTTGTTGCCGCGTCAAATGACATCATCAAGTATCTGAAACACACCAGCAGGTCCATGGTGTTCTCGGCCAGCCTGGCTCCGGCCCTTGTGGCCGCCGTCAGCACATCGCTGGATATTATAGATCAGGAACCGGAGCGGAGGGATAAGTTGTGGGCCAACACCAAACGGATGATGAACGAATTCAGTTCCTGTGGATTTGATATCGGTGACGCGGCTTCCCCCATCATCCCCATCGTCGTGAAGGAGGATATGCTGGCTTTTAAGATGGCTCTGATGCTTCAGGATGAGGGGGTGTTCGCCAACCCTGTGGTCAGCCCGGCCACTCCCCAGGGCAGGGCCCTCATCCGGACCAGCTACATGGCAACGCACACGGACGAGCAACTGGACAAGGTCCTGGAAGCGTTCGTGAAAGTGGGAAGAAAAGTGGGGTTGATACAATGAAAACAGAATTCAGAATCCAGAATCCAGAATTCAGGAGAAATACATCCAGCACGTGCGTAAGCCTGGTTATTAAAGCATGGGGATTGTTACATAGGTCCTTCTGTGATTATTTCATTCTGGCTACTGAATTCTGGCTACGGGATTCTGCTCTGCCATGACCCTCCATATAATAGACGCTGAATCGGGCCAGGCCCTCAGACAGTTCATCAACCTTCCCTGGTCCATATACCGGGACGATCCCTACTGGGTTCCTCCCCTCAAAAGTGATGTTCGAGAGTTCCTGTCGCTCAAACACCCATTCTACCGTCACGCCCAGCGCAAGCTTTTCCTGGCCAACAAGGGTGCTGTGCCTGTCGGCCGTATTGTCGCAATCATTAATCACAGGCACAACGAATTTCACTCGGAGAAGACCGGGTTCTTCGGTTTTTTTGAGTGTGTTGATGACCAGGAAACGGCCGATAGCCTTTTTCGGGAGGCAGAGAGATGGATCCGGGAAAAGGGCATGGACAAGGTCCTCGGCCCTGTCAACCCCAACACCAACGAGGAGTGCGGGCTACTGGTCGACAACTATCTTTCACCACCTTTCGTCATGATGACGTATAACCCGCCCTACTACAGGGAACTACTTGAGCGCGCGGATTATGGAAAAGCCAAGGATCTTTACGCCTACTGGTACCACGTCGGCCGGGAACTGCCGACCCGTCTCTTGAGGCTCGTCAAAAAGGTCAAAGAGAGAGAGCCTGGTCTTGTGGTCCGGCCTCTGGACAAAAGCCGATTCGACTCTGAACTCGAGGTTATCAGGCTCGTCTATAACGAAGCATGGGAGAATAACTGGGGATTCGTACCCATGACGGACGCTGAGATCAACCACATGGCGAAGAAACTGAAGCCCCTTGTGGTCCCAAGCCTGGTCAATCTGGCTTTCGTCGATGACGAGCCGGCCGGTTTTGTCATGGGACTGCCCGATTACAACCAGGTCCTGAAGATCCTTAACGGCACGATCTTAAACCCCTTCAGGACCATCAAAGCACTCCGAGCCGGGAAAAGGATCAGAAGCGGGCGCTGCCTGACAGTCGGGGTGAGGGAAAAGTTCCGCAAGCGGGGCATAGAGTCTCTCCTGTTCGCCATGACGTGGCAGGGCGGCATCGATATGAACTACAGGTACGGTGAGCTCTCGTGGGTCCTGGAGGACAACCAGGCGATGATCGACGGCGCCACCCGGGCTTTTTCCGCCGAGCACTACAAGACCTATAGAATCTATGGTAAACAACTGGGGTAAACAGCTGGGTAAACAGCTGGCCACCTGATATGGCATTCGCCGATATCCGTTCTGAGATCCCCAGAACCCTCTTCCACATCCTGGGTGGGCTATTCCTGGCCTGGATCGGTTATTTTGTCCACCCCCCTATCAACAAGATACTGCTGGGAGCGATCTTCGCCGCGACGCTCGGTCTGGAAGTGGTTCGCCTGCTCAATCCCCGGGTTAACGAACTGGCGAAGCTCTTCATCGGTCCACTCATGCGGCCCCATGAGGAGAAAGGGCTGACCGGGGCTCCTGCATTCACGGGTGGGGTGTTCCTCGCTTTTCTATTCTTTCAACCGGCGGTTGCTCTGTCCGCTCAGGTCCCCCTCATCTTCGGTGATCGTGCGGGGCTCCTCGTGGGAAAGTCAGTGGGCAGGATCTCCTTTAAAGGGAAGACTCTTGAGGGCAGTCTCGCCTGTTTGGCAGTCAGTTTCCTGGTTTACGCACTACTGGCAATTTTCTGGCCAGAGGTGTTCGCCTACGGCTGGAAAGTCCTTTTTGCCGCCTCACTCATCGGGACTCTGGCGGAGGCGCTGCCCAGACCGTTTGATGACAACCTGACGATCCCGATCGCGGTCGGGCTGTTTTTGACTATCGTTACATAATCTTTAAACCGCAGAGTGATGCCTTAAACTGAGGGAAGGAACGGTTCCTCTAAAACCGGTAAAAGCTGATTTAACGCAAAGTTACGCAAAGTTTAATCTGAAATTGGGAGAACAGTTTTTGCTGTAAAAGCGGTAATTTTTGACACGAAGTACACAAGGTTTCACGAAGGAAACCATACCTGGGGGAAGACGCGATTCCCATATAGGCGGTTAAAGCGAAATAGACACAAGGTACATAAGGTTCGCAGGAAATACAGAAACCCTGAGGGGCAAAAGTAATTCACCAGAAAAGCATTTCTTTGTTTTAACCCAGTATTAGTTTTTACCACTTTGTGTCACTTCGTGTACTTTGTGTTAAAAAAAACGCTTCTATAGAAATCCTAATCTTTTTGGAATATGAGATCTGAGATTTGAGATCACCCTTGATACGACATACCATGATCCGCCGCGCCCTTGCCGACGTGGTTCCCATCGTCATCGGCTATATCCCCATGGGAGCGGCCTACGCCATCCTGGCCCGTCAGGCAGGGATGGGGTTCTTCCCCACCGTTCTCATGTCCCTCATCGTGTTCGCGGGGGCAAGCCAGTTCATCGCCGTGGGACTGCTAGCAGGGGGCGCCACCGGTTTCGAGGTAGTCGCCACCACGTTATTCGTGAACTTTCGTCATGTCCTCATGAGCGCCTCCCTGTCGCCGCACTACCGGGAAGCGCCAAGGGGTCTCATCCCCTTCGTGGCGTGGGGAGTGACGGACGAGACCTTCGCCATCTCCATCGGGCGTTACATTTCCGCCGAGGCGGACCACAGGTACGGACTCGTTCTCCACTATACGGCCTACGCCAGCTGGGTCTCCGGTACGGTTGTGGGAGCGCTTGCGGGGGCTCACATCCCGCCGGCTCTCCAGAGCAGCCTGGAGTTCTCCTTATACGCCATGTTCGTCGGTCTGGTTGTACTCCAGTTCACAGATCGGACCCAGATTGCTGTGGCTGCGGCTTCAGCTGTAATGTGCGGTGCCTTTTCATCCTTTATGGGCGGGACGTGGAATATAATCGCTGCCGCCATGGCAGGTGCGACACTGGGGCTGATTTTGGAGAGTACTTTCGGACGGCCCTCAGGAGTGGGAGAGAGGGAGAGTGGGGGAGGGGGAGAAAAAGCATGATAGCCGCTGTCATGATGAGTGCAGAGTGCAGGGTGCAGAGTGCAGAGGAAGAACAGTGCGAAGTGCGTGGTGCGGGGTGCGTTAGGAACAGTCCAAAGTCCAATGTCCAAAGTCCAAAGTGTAAGATTCTCCTGGAACTTGGAACGTGGAACTCCGAGGAATATCAAAATGAATACTGAGCGTCTTATTTTGATATTCCTCGGCATGTGGTTTGTCACCTACATCCCCCGATTTTTGCCGCTCTTTGCTCTCAGTCAGGTCAGGTTGCCCGATCGTCTCATGAGCTGGCTATCGTATCTTCCGGCCGCCATCCTTTCTGCCCTCATCTTTCCGGGCGCCCTCATGCGTGACGGTGCGTTCGATCCCGGCATCGGCAACCCATCCCTGTGGGCTCTGATAGCCAGTTTCGCGGTGGCAATCAAGACGAGGAATCTGATCCTGACAATGTTGGTGGGAGGGGGTGTTATGTTTTTAGGGCAGGTAATAATGTAGGAACAGCCCAATGTCCAATGTCCAATGTCCAGACCCCAGACCCCAGACCCTAGGCCTTTTCTCCAATATG
>Ga0114923_10000882_pt1 | contig 21546 bp, 18 predicted proteins | sample SumtaG_FD_89578 | JGI IMG/M metagenome (GOLD analysis project Ga0114923, IMG submission 89578) | Deep subsurface microbial communities from Indian Ocean to uncover new lineages of life (NeLLi) - Sumatra_00157 metaG | ecosystem: Environmental > Aquatic > Marine > Oceanic > Sediment | place: near...
GCGTTGAGGGCGTCGATGGTCTGGTTCTGGATTCGTCTCACACGTTTCAGGCGCCAAGAGAGGGAGACGATGCGGTCGGCGAGCATAGATTCCATAGGGCTGTTGGGCGCCAGCTCGTCGAGTATTCGGCGGCGGTAGAGTTCAAAGTCGGCCTGGCTTTCGGAGCAGATTACGTCTTTTCGTGTCAACAGGCCGTGCCTGACGGCGTTTTGTGAGACGGCGGCCCTGCCTTTTGTTGTTCGCGGGCCGGTGGATTTTTGGGCGTTACGGCGGTTTGCGAGTGTTTGGGCTTCGGTAGCCATGATAAAATCCCCCAAATTCTGGACACCCGCATTTGCGGGCACAAGTTTACGATTGACGATTAAATTTGACTTGGCCTGCTGGCGTGTTAGCGTTTGTCTGCTGACAAACTGAGGGTATTATACCAGATTTTCGGGGGAAAGTCAACAAAAAAGGGCTAAAAAACGGCCTGAAAGGGCTTTTTTGGGGTGATGGGTGGAAGGGAGTTGCGGGTTTTGAGTTTGGGGGTAAAATGGGGTGGTTAAATTTGATTGTGATTTTGGGTACTGTAGACAGAGAGGATGGCAACATTTAGGCATTTTATTTAATCTGAGGCTTGAGAAAGGATCCTTGGGATGCAAGGTGAGAAGAAACCTAAGCCGAGAGAGTTGTTGAGCAGGTCTGAATTTAAGAGGATCAACGATTGCATGGCCAAAGATTGGGCTTGTGTGCTTGCAAAGCATTTTGGGGACGAGATTCGAATTGGCAAGCTTGATGATCTACTGGTAGGTCAAATTTGGTGTATAAGGGGATACACCTGCGTTGGTGAAAATGCAGTGGTTAAAAGAGAGATAATTTCGTTTACATTCACATCTGGGATCTATGCTAATTCGGATAGAAACATCGATAGATTCTATGAAATAAACAACGATCTGAGTGATGAGCTGGCGACCCTTATCTGTCAAACCCAAAAATTTGACGTAATCAAGAAAAGTTTAGCAAAAAAACTGTATTCAAAGCACCACGGAGACATGCTTTTATATCATCTAACCATTGACTCTTATCTCAAGAGCAAGAGTGGTGTGAAACCCGAACTTAGTGATGGACTAATGTTCTTTTGTGTTAACGAAAGCGATTGGAGCAACTTTCAATGTGAGCTACTTAACCACGAATCATGCGGTACGCATCACGCGAATATCTCCCGAGCGTTCCTCTGTCACACAAAAGTTGACAAATCGCTTGTGCACGATGTCTTTATTGAGCTACGAAATGCAGGTATTAAAGTGTGGATGGATGAGGTTGAGCTCAGAGGAGGAGATTCGCTGGTTGACAAAATCGGATCTGCCCTCCAAGAATCTGACTACATAATCGCCTTTCTTTCAAAGGCAGCGATTAATTCACGATGGGTGCAGAAGGAGCTTAACGTCGCTAGTACTATGGAAATCAGTGGGAAGCGTGTTAATTTAATCCCTATTCGTATTGACGATGTGGAGTTTCCAGTATTGCTTTCCGACAAGGTCTATATTGATCTGAGAGAAGAACAAAGCCGTATGATGGAGATTGGGAAATTGGTGCTGGCGGCAGGCGGACGTTTTTGGAAACTCCGATCCCAGATGACGTATTATGAAGCTCAGGACATCCAAGAAAAGCTTAGATACTGGAAACTTCCGACAATACATGAGGCTGATCTCGTGCAAACTGGAATGATTATTGCAAATATGAAGGTTAATCCATTCTGGACGGACACTTGGATAAACAGCGAAGTTTCGTATGTCTCTGACGGCATCAAACACATCAAGTGCAAAGCAGCTGATCGTTTTGCAGAGCTTGACTGCGTTCTGGTTCCTCGATAGCATCAAGGTATCACATATGGCTAAATAGAGTATGGTAGGCCCTTGGAAAAATTGGTTTTGTTTGTCTGGGAAAATGGATTTTTGCTTTTGGGTACCTGCGCATTTAGTTGAAGTGGAATTGAGGCGAAAATCAAGGAATGCCTTGTTCACTTTCTAAGACGAATTCTTCAGTATTTCTCGGGCACTGGTCATTATGTAAGTATATACCATTGCGACTGGGTATCTTGCCGTGGGATGTGGAGCATCTATGTAAATGCATCCTTCAACAACTGGATCAATGAACCATTTCATGCCTGTGGATGCTACCTGTTCTTGCGGTTGTAATGCCTGCTTAAATGTCTGCTTAATTGCCTGCTTAACGGCATGGAAAGTTCCTCCACAGACAACCAATCGGGGTTTACAATTTTTGATCTGTCCATGCCAGTGTTCGATATGCTCGTTCGCCCATTTTACTAGATTGTCTTGCGGTGTTGTATTAGCACATAGGTCGTGTCTAATGTTTACGATTCCAGACTGCAGTAGAGCCTCTCCCAAGGCTTTCGATTCAAACTTGCAGACTTGTTTCCAAGGTTCAAAATTGTTCAAAAGGCCGTATGAACGCTGTGCAACCCGATACATAAACTTCTTTCCAAGCTTGTTCTCTCTGACAATTTCTTTAATAAGATCTGGTAGCGATGGATTTTCCTTCGTAGGTTGTTTTAAAAGATGAATTACTCTAAGAGATGCTTCATAATACTTTTCATTTGGACCATCTTTCATTTTCCCATGCCTTTCAAAAAGGTCCGCTTTTCAACGCATTATTTTAATGATTGCCGATTTAGTTATTGTTTATCCTTCCAGTTCTGCCATTTCAAACAACTTCAATATAACGGCAACTCTCTGGCCCTAAGCTACGTCCAAGTGAGCCAACCAAACACGTGCTGGCGAGGCACCGCAATTCCCGCCCAAGTCAACAACCTATTGCCTTTTAACCTTAACGGAGCGGACTGTTTCCATGCCTTCAGGAAGAGAAGGGAAACCGCCCCAGTTTCCTGCTGTGGCCCTTACTTTCAGCCATTTTGAAGCTGCCTCGTTCGCCAAACATACGTGAAGTTCCCAACGTCCAGGAGTAGCAAGCCTGATGTTTGTTTGAGACCAGCTCTGCATAGAAGGAACCACTTCCGTTGGCGGGTACATAAGATAGAAATTGTATGAGTCTTTCGCTAAAACCCACAGCTTATATCCGGTGGCGATCTTACCTTCGTAAGTACCATGCATCTCGTTATAGACTCCCTGTGTAATCAACGTGCCTTCCTTGGGTACGTCGATAGTCATCTTTTTTATCATATGCACCGAGTCTTGAAGCTTGATTTCAGTCTCCGGTTGTGCAGGCGGCTTTTGTGACTTTACGTCTTTTATCAAGGAATCGGCTATCTCTGTCTCATCATCTACCGATTTATGAGTGACGGTTAGAGTATACTTGCAATTATGTTCCTTACCGTCCGCTCCCGTACCTTTGATTGTTATTATGCAGTTACCCGGTCTAACTTTTGCCCCAACGTTAACTGTCATAGTTGAAGTGTACGCTGGTGCGGCTGAACCAGATGTAGGACTGAAAGCTATTAGCATATCGGAGGGCTGCCCAGTGGCACTTAGACTCACTGGATGCTTATACCCACCAGATCCCTTAACATGAATCGTTGTTTGGGTCACGGCACCCTGTTGAATCATTCCATGCATAGGGATGACTGACAGGGTGAAATCTTGTTCCGGTTGTTGCCATGTTATCAGGGTTACTACGATTGCCGCAATCGCGACAATAACACCCAATGCTCTCCCAAAGGCAACCTTCTGCTTAGATCTCTTGTTTTTTTTTGGCATTTCTTGTTCTCTCCTTTCTCTCTTGACTAATGTCTTGAAAGTTGTATGTGCTCAGCTACGCCGCTGAGGAAAACTAAGAAACAGCAACTATTTTTTGTTGCCCACATTACATTATCAAACCACAAATCCACAATTTCCGCCTTCACGCCGTTATTTTCCTGCATATCACTACGGCGAAAACAATCAAAGCTATAGCGGCACAGACAACAACCATTTCCAAAGACATATCGCTGGCATACTGATTGATTTTCTGCCATAAAGTCAGGTTTTCCATGATTCTCTCCCTTTTCTGCTTTTTCCCAAAGATACGACTAAAAGCAGGGATATTGTACAGGAGCGTTTGCGGACAATCAAGGGGAAAAAGGGGAAATTCCCCCGCCGACAGATTGCCACGCATGACGTAGCCTGGGTGCTCACCAAGTGAGGTTTTCAACCTCATTAGGGGATTGAAAGTGGCGGTATAAGTGATTAGACTGAAGACCGGCAAATAAATTTGGAGGGCTAAGCATAAAAGAGAAAAGTGTTACCCATGTTCTTAGCATAATCTGTAACCCATGTTACCGGTTTTTCCCATGCTCGGCTTTACTTCTAAGTAGGGGAGTTTGGTTTGGCGAGAAGAAAAAAGTACGGGAAGAATGCCAACTTTTGTCGAATAAAAAAAGTCGCATTTTGCAGCAAAAAGTTAGAAAGAGCACAAAAAAGCGATATTTTGCCTGCGCAAAATGGTCATTAACTTGTCGATTTGCGATACATGAAAAGTTTTCCCTTGCAGGAAATGCGGGTTTTTGCTAAGATACTCTTATAGTTAGGACAAATTTGTTAGGACGAAGCATTGAAAATTTCGGAGGAGAATCAGTTCGAAAAATCGCGGGATTTTTTCTTCTACTGTCCCCATATCGGGATGCTATAACTTCTTGATAAGAGAAAACTTAGCAGAAGCCTTTTTACAAAAAAAGGTCGATGAGGATGAAAACAAAACTACCCAACACAAAACCCCCGGTACCTTTAACGGCTGGAAATTATTTTTCTGTGCAAAAAGCCGCCGAACTACTCCAGTACCGGAAGGTATAAGAAATTAAGGAGTAAAAACTATAAAAGATAATGTTTTAGAAAACAAATTGGAAAGATGGGCAAGAGACCGGCTTTTGTCCTTTTCAAAGAGAGGAGAACTTAAATTATGAGAACAATAAAAAAATATTATGTTAGACAAATTGTAGCCTGCTGGCTGGTTTTCTATATGCTGTTCGGCGTACCGATCCAGGTAGCGATGGCAGACCCAAGTCCAGGTGCAGGTGTGCATCCGAGTACCGGAGCGGGAGGTTACACCGCCACGCGTGGTGGCACCGCCGTCTGGGACGGGGCTAATACAACCACATTGACCGCGCCGGATGGGAGTATCTTTACATTCAACAACTTTGATATCGGCTCTGCGCAGATTGTGAACATAAATCAACTTGCCAGCGCAGCGACTTTGGCTAGAGTGACAGATGGAGCAGCTACTGGAATTTTCGGCCGACTTAACGCAAAAGGCACGTTCTTTCTCGTGAATCCTTCTGGCATTGTCTTTGGGCCGGATGCTTTTATCAATGCCCGGAACTTTGTGGGCTCGACTTTGCGGATGAATGACACGGTCTTTGAGAATTTCGCTGATGACCTGAGCGATACGATTAGCTTTTATACCGAAGTTGGCGATGTCGGAACGATAATCAACGACGGCGGTGTCATTGGTTCTGATGGCTCTGGACTTAATGAATATCTGACAGAGAGTGTTTATCTGCTGGCAAAGAAAGTTACCAACGCCGGTACGATTGTCAGTCCGGGCGGTGCTGTCGTTATGGCGGCGGGCGATACGGCTGTGCTTGGCAAGCCGGGAAGCGCCGTGGTAGTAAGGATTGAGGAACTGGGGTCGGTCAGCAGTACAGCTGACGGTATGGGAGATGTAATCAACGAAGGTACAATCACTGCACCTGGTGGACAGATAGTCCTTGCAGCTGGTGATATATTCTCTCTACCGATCACTAATGACGACAGAGCGGTTAAGGTTCACTGGGGCAGCGGTACCGTAACTCAAAATGGAACGATCAATGCAAGTGCAGTCACAGGCGACGGCGGCACGGTCAGTCTGACTTCTGCGGATGCAACGACCTTAGGCGCAAGCAGCGAAACCTATGCGAATGCCGGAACCGGAGGCGACAGCGGCTTGGTTTCTGTCCATTCCCAGGGAACCTCGACAGTTGAATTAGGCGCGAAAATAGAGGCAACTGGCGGATATTATCCGACTCCCCTGCAATCGGACGTGGATATTGCTCTTGGTCAGAATCCGGATGATGTATCTGTCGTTCATATCATTCAGGACAACAGCGTCGAGATCATTGGTGACACGATCAATTTCGATAATGCGCTCAGCACGATCAATGTAACTGCATCTGATCCTGACAAGAAGGGAAAGGTCTATTTTGAAGCGGACAATCTGACGATTGCCGATATTTTGCTTGATAACCATGACAACATAATCCTTGCCGGATATATTGAAGATATGTCCAGAGGGTATTGGATCGGAGATCAGTTTTATCCCGGCTCCGATATTGAACTGGCTTCTCATGCCAGTTCCGGAATGATCGATGTCAGGGCTTTTTCATTAGACGGCGGAAATCCTATTCTTGGCGGTGCGCTTGCAGACGGCATCATTACCGGAGGCAGGGGTGATATCACCTTTCGCTCGCTCCTGATGAATGGCGGGATTGATCTGACACCGCGAGACGCTGATGGCGTGATAATACAGGGATTAGATCTTATTGACATTGAAACAGTTACCGGTAAAAGCGGGCAAGATCGCCGATTCCCCTATGATGCCGGTAACATTTTCATGGTTGCCGGAAACAACGGCATCACAGCCGGAAACTTACTTTCTTATCTTGTTGGTGGAGAAAACCTTGATTATGAACCGGGAAGAATCCGATTGCTCGCAGCCGGAACAAGTGGTGCAATATCCGTTAAAACAATGTATGTCAATGGCGGCGGTGTTACAGAAATCAGTGCGATTGCTACCGGTGATCTAACCGTTAAAGGCGCTGTTAATGCAATCACTCATGAAGTTTCAGAAGAGGATAAAACAATCGGTTTTGCCAGGATCTGTTTAATTTCAGAAAATGGGAGCGTATTGGTTGACACCAGGATCATCGATGTTACACAAGTAAACCCAACCAACAACGTCGCGATCAATGTACAGGGAAAGTTTAAGGCGATCGGAACGGTCAAGATCAAAGCGGGAGGAGATATCACTGTCAACACGACAAATGATAATGCCGTGAGTGTTGATGCTTTTGCCAGAGTGAGCCCCCCCGCGGATCAAACGCCACCCTACACCGCAGACGCGATTGTTGAAATTGATGCGGGTGGAACAATCAATTTGGAAGGCATTGACCTCCAAGCAAAACTGTCCGGTGCAACAGCAACTGTTCACAGGGATGATTCCAGTGCTGGCACATTCGAAAATGAAGCTACTATTGTCAAAAAGGATAAAAAGGTCGGAATAGCAACGGCCACATTAAAGATCAATCAGGCCGAAGATTGCATCGACTGCCCAATACCTCCTGGTTTAATTCTGGAAATTGCTGCAGTGGATGATTTTTATACGCAGCACATGAATAAGCTCATTGATACGTACAATGACCCCGCATACAACCATGTTCTGGTAAACGACAAGGGCACCTTTAGCATCATTAGTTATACAGATCCGGTTATATCCGGAACGAATACACAACTTGGAACCCTTACTTTTGATAAAACCACAGGAGAATTTGTATATAATCCCGATGGATCAGGATTTGCACATGACTCCGTTGAGTTTGAATACTCTGTATTGTATATTGACACGGAATCCGGAACGGTACTAACCGATTCTGCAACAGTAACAATCAATTACACCAACTCTGCACCTACTTTTGCCGGTGATCTTGGGTCGCTGCATATGAATACTGACGTGCCGGGAATCGACCTCTTAGATCCTCTATATGTAACTAATGCTGATGGCGATCAACTGTACATATTAGTTAATGGTCAACTGGTTCAGTCCGGTGATGTCATAAATGGTAATGTCATCGACATTGCCAACCTTGAATATGATGGAACAAACTGGACTTACAAATCCGCTGATGGTTATAAGGGTGGCGAAAGCTTTGTCATAACTCTCTGGGATGGAGAGTATGACTACACCGGCGGTACTAAAGGTGGCATGGTCTTTCCTGAAGGTGGTTCCGGCTCACTCCTGGTCAATATGACTAATGAGCTTCCGAGCGGCGACAGTTGGCTTGGTACGACCCATATGGACACCCCAATTGTCGACGGCAGCTTGCAGACGGATAACTTCACCGATATTGATGGAGATAGCATAGATGTAGTGGTAGCAAGCCCATCAAGTGACGACTACGACGGGCCATTCGGCGGTGATCTGAGCTATGATGGCACCTATGATTACGACCCCCCTGAGTATGTACTACCCGGTTATGTCGGTGATGACGTTGATAATTTTGATGACGGAGCATATGTGATTTCAGAAAATGCTGACGACCGATTTAACGTTCGGCTGTGGGATGGTGAGTATGCCTATACGTCCGACGGAGATGGCGGCTTCACCAAGACAAAGGTTTACGGTGAAGGCACGATATCGGTTGATATAACGAATACCCTTCCGACTGCCGGCGGCGATCTTGGCGAGACGCCCTCGAATACAATACTCATTGTGCCTCAAACGGGTACCACGAGCCCTGTGGTTGTGTTGGACCCTGAACCTGATACTCTTTCGATAGTCCAGGATACCTATTCCGGTTCAGCGGGGGGCACACTGGTATTTGACGGTACTCAGTGGATATATACACCTGGTCCTGGCCAGAAGGTCGGTACGGAAAAGTTTATCGTGGATGTATCAGATGGCCAAAACGACTGGGTCTTCGAACAAAGCGACAACGGTTGGAAGGCTATAGGAACGCCTGAATATGGCACAGGTAAGGTATCGGTTTTAGTAAGCGAGGAAGAAATTGTTTCGGTACCAGCGGCACCTCTTGCTGTGTTGGAATTCCCTGAAATAGGCGGTTGTCCCGCTTTGATGACATGGCTGGCTGGTGAACTTGGAGTTGGAGAAGAGCAGATTCAGATCTATATGGCGAATGTTCTGGCCTTTTCCAGGGATATTCACCCGTGTGATATTTGCGCAAGGCTTATGAACGCCACCAGAGTCGTAGATAATGTTGGGGCTGGTCGTGCAGCTGCTTTGGCGAGCATGATTACCGCCGAGATTGGCCCACTTGCCGGCCCACCTTCTGAGGAACAGATGGCTTTGATTGCCACAGCATTGGCAACACCGATTGAAAACACACAGTACGCCTCAGCCACGGAGCTGATTGATGCTGTCGTAGCATATATTAGTATCCTCACTGATGAAATGGGTATGGAAGCAACTGATGCCATAGCTCTGTTCATGGACAAGCACGGTGAGCCTATAACTGAGGATGCAAGTGTTGCTGCGTATTTTGGTAGTTTATTGAGCAGCTTATAAAAAATATTGGAGCAAGATAGATGACTGATTATTGGCTTTGCTCCGGACAAGGATATTACAAGTGGAATACTCTGGTAACAACCGGCTTGGAAAATGCAGGAGGAGCAGTATTTTGTCGGAGGTGGTTTCACTACTATCTCAACCTGCAAAAGTTATCCGACTAAGACGTTCCGGACGTTCGGGTGTTGTGTATATCTGGGTCATAGTCTCTTTGCTGATGCTCATTTTATTTGTCGGTTTGGCTCTTGATACAGCTAGGGCATTTTTCGTGTCTCACCAATTGCAAAATGCTGCCGATGCCGCTGCCCTTGCAGGCGCTCGTGTGATAAAGGAAGACCCAAATGTCGCTCGTCAAATAGCCACAAACATTGCTTTTGTTAATTTTGCTGATGGAAATAATGTTCTGCTTAGAAACAACCAACAAAACCTTGTGGATGGAGACATTGTTGTAGGTCGCTACAATATATTAACCTCAGTTTTTACTGCTACTATGCAGACGCACAATGCTTTGAAAATTGTAGCCAGGCGTACTGAAGGTTCGCTTGGCGGTCCTATCGCCTTGGTTTTTGGGCCTGTTGCAAATGTTTACACAGCCGACATCTCCCGGTATGCCATTGCCAAGGCTTCCGGAGGAACTGGGGCGGGGCTAATCGCCTTGTCAGAGGATGAAACGGGTTTGAGGGTAAGCGGTACTGTTGCTATGGATGTGAACAACGGGTCGGTTCAGATCAATTCCGAGATCGACCCGCCTGTAGTCTGCAACGGTCAGCCGGAGATTATGGCCGATGAGATTAATATAGTCAGCGAATATCCAGCTAAAGGAGACTTGCCCGAGGGGCTGCCCTTCAGCTATGGTGAGCCGCCGATTCCTGACCCGCTTTGCAATGAGTCATATTGCATGGACCCACCTTGGTGGGATCCGTCAGCTGACTTGTCCCCTTCACTCGGTGAGCCGATTGATGTCAACTCAGGTACCGTAGCGCTGCAGCCAGGGTTCTATTCGGGTGGTTTTCGTATTAACGGCGGTAACGTGAATCTTTCACCTGGGATATATGTGCTGGATGGTGCTTCATCGGGTCAAAAGTCAGGGCTGGTAATTGGCGGCAATGCGATTTTTTGTGCCAGGGGAGTTATGTTTTACATTACAGGCGACGGCGTAGTTGATATTGCAGGCAGCGGCAGTATTAACATAACGGAACTCGACCCTAACACTACTGAGTTTTGCGACCCCGGCTTCGACTATCCGGAGTTCTTTGATTTCGGGGATTATGAGGGCATGGCTATTTTCCAGGCGAGAGATAATTATAACGACGCACGGATAATAGGTACCAGCCTGATGGACCTTAATGGTACGCTTTACTTTCCGAATAACTTCCTGGAGTTGGGCGGCACGGGTGATGGTTTTGGAAACCAACTTATCGCTGATACGATATGGGTTCACGGAACCGGAGAGATAACTATAAATTATGATGGAAGGAATAGTTCTCCTGGGAGCAGGGCGTACCTTGTGGAATGATGTCTCTAAATCACGTGCATTGATAAGTATAAGTTTGGCAGAGGTAAAAGAAACACTTTTATGGGATTAGTTTCAGGGTGGAAAAAATTCGAAATTTTACGGCCTTAGAGGTTGAACCAGATGTAACTTTCCAAGGCAGGATTAAGAGAATGTTGATATTATCGGACATCAGTAGAAAAACACTCTATTATACGTGTTTTAACTTGAATTTGTTATGGCTGATATGTTAGAATAAAGAAGATTTTGTACGGTTCACTAACACGGGCGAACTTAAGTAAGGCCGGATGAGCGACCGGAGCGGGACAGGGAGCCTGTTGTGAAATTACCTGCATGGAGGCAAGGATTGTTTTAATTATGTTTAGACCTGTTTGGGTTAGTTTGTGCTTTTAATCGATTTATTAATTTTAGTAAAGGAGAAAAAAAATGAGGAACATTGCAAAAAGATTTTTCAGCGATGAAAAAGGATTGGAGACTGTCGAGTATGCCATTATTGCTGCCATGATAACTCTGGCAGCAATAGCAACAATTGGATTAGTTGGCGCCGCAGTCAATGCAAAGTTCGAAGTGTTGAGGCTCGCACTGGCTCCGTAAGGAGGGTTTTGTAACATGTTTGGACAGATGTTTTCGGACATTGACAAAACGGCGGCTGTACTTCAGTGGGGCGTCGTAATCGGCGCCTCACTAGCGGCTGCAATTTCTGACCTTCGGACAAGACGCATCCCAAACAGGCTTACTTTTCCCGTCCTGTTAACGGGATTAGTTTGGGCCGTGTGGACAAATGGGATGACAGGTTTAGCTGAAGCGGCGGGGGCATGTTTTGTGGTGTCGCTGCCCTTTGTGCTTTTGTTTTTGTTCGGCAACGGCGGGGCCGGTGACGCAAAATTAATGGGAGCAATAGGAGCATGGCTGGGATGGTCGCAGGGAATAACGGTACTGTTTTGCGTGGTAATTGCCGGGATTGTTCTCTCTGTAATCAAGGCAGCCACACGAGGAAGGTTGAAGAGTGTTTTGAGAAATGTATTTATATCAGTATATAACTTTATTCTTTTTATTCTTTTTCATAGAGCAAATCACAACGTAATAGGTCAGGGTAATATTATTGTCGAACCGAGCGGTCTTGTTATTCCGTATGGCACAGCAATTTTTGCAGGTGTCTGTGCAGCGGGTGGCATGGCTTTACTATGATTACCAAAGCAACACAACAAAAAACTCGTTACCGTTACCGTGGCACATCTGCGGTTGAGGCGGCGATAGTATTTCCATTGCTGTTAATTCTTACATTCGGTGTTATTGAGTATGGTTGGATGTTTCTGAAGGCCCATCAGATAACCAATGCTGCACGTGAGGGCTCTCGTATGGCAGTTCGGCCGAACGCGACCAATGCTCAGGTCGTAGCGAAAATTACGAATTTAATGACCTCGGCGGGGATAGCAGGATATCAGATAACCACTTCTCCAATAAATATATCCCTTGTAAGTATGGGCAACCCTGTTGAGGTAGGAGTAAGTGTGCCCTGGGAGAATATGGCAATAATAAATATGCCCCTTTTGCCAAAACCGGCAAGCATCCAGGCTTCCACAACGATGACGAAAGAAGGGCCTTAATTACTGTGTCGTGAAAGAGCGTTTTTAAGTTTGGATAAAAGGTAATAGAGAAAGGTGATATAGAAATGAAATGGTCAGTTATAGTTTTAATAGTGTTGGGGTTGTTAGCGGCATTTGCCACGTCAATTTTAGTTGCCTCTTTTCGGACGGCGCCTTCCGGTTCTTCCGCAAAGGGGTCCTCAAATGTTGAAGTCATACTTGCGAACACGTCTTTGCCGGCGATGACTGTAATTACTTCGAAACACATTGCTGTAAATACGGTTTCAGAAGAGGCTTTGCCTGATGGCTACTTTTCGAATCCTGTGCAGGTTCTCGGCAGAGTTCTTGCCGTTTCAGTAGTTGAGGGACAGGTTTTAGCAAAATCATGTTTGGTCACCGACGGAAGTGCGGCACAATTGGCAGCAGCCATCCCACACGGGATGCGTGCCGTTAGCGTTATGCTTTCCAATCGGTCGATTAGCGGAGGCATGTTATATCCAGGCAGTGTAGTGGATATTTTGGCCTCTTTCAGACTGCCCTCAAGGGACCGTAGTAAGGGACAGGCAATTTCCACAACACTTCTCCAGGGTATTCAGGTAATTGCGGTGGATGACAGAACCATTGTATCGATACAGGATGACAAGAAAGGTCCTGAGAATACGAGGAAATATAATAACGGGAACCAGAAGATGATGGTTACTCTTATGGTAAATCCCAGGCAGGCCGAAGCCCTGCAACTGGCCAGGGAATACGGCAGCGTGTCTGTGACTATGCGCAATCCTCTTGACAGATATCCTGTCGATAGTGACACCACGGTTCTGAGTGAAGGCCAATTGGCGAAGTTCGGTTCTGTGATGACACCTGCAGTTTTGACGCCTCAGCAGAGAATGGATTTTTTGGAATTTGAGGTAAGAGATTCCTCGGAAGAAATTGGAGAAGACGGCAAAGAAGCAGCCCGCCGTCCAATCAGGGAGCGACGAACAGAGTCATCTCAACAGTGGGGAGTAACCGTAATTCGCGGTAAAGATGTTCAACTGCAGCAGCTCGATACTTCAAGACAGAGCATTACTTCCTGGGCGGAGGTAAGAAGGTAAGGGTGTTAACAGGAGAAAATTGTTCAATAAAAACATTAAAAAATAATTGTTTCTTAAATAAATGTGAAAGGGCGAAAAATGAATTTGATACTGAGAAAAATTAGATGGGCTAAAAGTCGCCGCATTCTTTGCGTCTTTGTGCTCCTGCTAATCGGTTATTGCCTGTCCGTGTATGCCGAAGACCTGAACGTGAGTAATGTTGGTGTTCTTACGGACAGTATGATGATAATCGTAGGGGAGTCTAAGATCGTAAATACCGAACTGCCGACAATACGTGTTGCCGTTACGGACCCCAAAATTGCTGATGTAAAGGTGCTGACTCCCTATCAGGTTATGCTTCAGGGCCTGAAGGTTGGCTCAACAGACTTGATTATTTGGAGTGAGGATGAAAAAGAGGTACAGCGGTGGAAGGTTCGCGTTGGCCTGGATCTGGACCGTTATAATGAAAAGCTGAACGAATTGTTTCCAAATTCTACGCTTCAGGTCAGCCAGTCAGGCGAAGTGCTGATAGTAAAAGGGCTGCTCCGTAGTGCGAACCACACTGTCCAGCTTCATGATTACCTTGATAAATCTGGAGTCACATATGTTGATATGACAAGCGTCGCCGGTGTTCAGCAGGTTCAGTTGCAGGTTCGTGTTGCAGAGGTTCAACGGACAGCGTTGCGGACACTCGGCATAAATGCTTTCCATACGTCCGACGATTTTTTTGGTGCTGTAACCGTTGGTTCTTCGAGTGGTGGAGCTTTGGTTGATATCCCGATTGGAGTTGGGGAGGGTCAAGCTGTAGGTGATAACACAAATTTTATTTTTAACGATGCGGTAAGTCCGGGTTCGGCCATTACAATTCTTGCCGGTATTCCCAGGGCAGATTTTGAGATATTTATTCAAGCCTTGATTGAAAATCAATATTTAAAGATGCTGGCTAATCCGACGCTTGTGGCACTGAGTGGTGAGGAGGCTACTTTTCTTGCTGGTGGGGAATTTCCAATCCCTGTAGTACAGGGCACCAGCGGAGGCGCTGGAGGAGGAACTTCGATTTCAATCGAATATCGTGAATTTGGCGTTCGCCTGGTGTTCCGCCCAACGGTCCTTGGTGATGGCACTATTCGTTTGTATGCGGCTCCTGAAGTCAGTGAGCTGACAAGTGTTGGCGCTGTTACTATCGAAGGCTTTGAGGTTCCGGCACTGATTACCCGAAAAGTAGCAACTACACTGGAACTGAAAAGCGGCCAGACATTTGCAATGGCTGGTTTGTTACAACACTCAAATGAGGCTGTAAAGTCTCGGGTGCCGGGTTTTGGTGATCTGCCGGTGCTTGGCCCGCTGTTTCGTTCGGTACGCTATGAAGAACGAGAAACCGAATTGGTTATACTGGTAACCGTTTCACTTGTAGAACCGATGTCTTTGGCCCAGGTTCCCCCTCTGCCCGGATTATTGCACAGACCTCCGGATGATTGGGAGTTTTATCTTGAGGGACGTATTGAGAGTAAGGAGCCGGCAAAAATTCATCCTGACGACGCGGAAAAACTGAAACAGATGGGGCTCGATGAGCTTATGGGACCGGGTGCCTGGGAGTCTTACAATCAGGAAATTCCTTTAAATCAAATTGATCCAGCAGGAACTATTGACGTTGACAGTGTTGAAATGCAGGAGCCGTAAGATGGTGATAACACGCTGGATTCGGGTTCTGTTGATTTGCTGGAATCTTCTTTACCTGTCGAGCAAAAGTATTTGTTCTCTGCACATTAGGATGAATGAGCTGGATATATGAAACAGCAGTCTAACATATTGTTGATGACAAAAGATAATGGCACAGCCAGCACACTCAATGAGGCTGTAAAAAAAAGTCCGCACGCGGCATTGATGACTGTTTGCCAGGAAATTCCTGAACTCACAAATTGCCTGGCGGATGCGGCATTTCAGGTTGTGGCGGTTGATATTGACCCGGACCCCCTGCGAATTCTGCGTGACGTGGGCACGATAACGACCATGTATCCTGAAGTGCGCATTGTAGTGGTTTCCAACAGATTTGATAACGAGTTGATTTTGCAGGCAATGCAGTCAGGAGCGAGGTACTTTCTGTGTAAAAAAACCATGACTTCCGAGCTTGATAAAGTTCTAAAGCAAATGGTCCCCAACGGCGCAAAAGATGTGATTAAATCCGGCTCGATAGTATCTGTTGTTTCAGCCAGTGGCGGTTGTGGCGCCACGACAGTAGCAATCAACCTTGCCAATGAGCTGCGACTTGTGTCGTCTGAAGAGGTTTTAGTTGTTGATTTGGACAGCTACTATGGAACAGTCTCATCATATCTGGGGATTTCAGCCGAATATGGTATTTCAAATGTGCTGGCTCGCAATGAGGCAATTGATGAACATTTGGTGAAATCATGTGCATATAATTACATGAGAGATTTTCATGTGCTGGCTAGTAATAGCAGCCTCGAATCTTCAAAGCCGGCATCCCTTCAGTACGAAAATATTGTTCCCGTATTGGAAGCGTGCAAGAAAGCTTACAGGTATGTTGTTATTGACGCCCCCCGCTTGACTAATAGTACCATGAAAAACTTGGTCAGCGCAAGTGGAGTTGTGTTGGTTGTATTTCAATTTACTGTCAAGGACGTGAAGTTTGCGCGGTCTCTGATATCGTCAATTCACTCCTGGGTCCCGTCGAGAAAAATAATTCCGTTGGTGAATCGATTTAAAAAACGGGGTTCACTGATAGGGCTTGAAGACGGGAAGCGAATATTGGGTTTGGATTGTCTTTATCATGTCCGCAGTGATTGGCGCAGAATCGTGAATTGCATCAATTGCGGCAAACCTTTGGCTGAAGTCGCACCCCGGTCCGGGTTACGTAGAGACTTTCAGAAACTTACAGCCAACATAATGAATTTGAACGGTTCAAACGTTAATGGCAAAATCATAGGACAATAATAATGATTGAAAAAGACGAAATAGAATTCGAATCAGAGAATAACAGCCATGATAAAAACATAGCCTTGCAGAAAATAAAGGCGGATGTGCATCGGGAGTTACTGGAAGTCCTCGATTTGAATGAGGCTCGAAGGATTCCGATAGAGCAGTTGCGAGAAGAATGTTTCAATAAAGTCAGCCACCTGCTCGACGAGCAGAAGTATCCTCTTTCAGGACCGGAAAAGAAGCAACTCCTTCACGATGTTATGGATGAAGTTTTTGGCTTCGGACCATTAGGCGTCCTTCTGCGTGATCCGACTGTCAGCGACATACTTGCAAACGGCCCGCATAACATTTACATAGAAAGAAACGGACGACTCGAGCATACTGATTTAACTTTTATTGATGACAGCCATCTGATTCGAGTTATTCGCCGGATTGGAGCAAACGTTGGACGCCGAATTGATGAAAGTACTCCAATGCTTGATGCACGTCTGCCGGATGGCTCTCGAGTCAATGCCATTATACCTCCTCTTGCTATAGACGGCCCTGCATTAAGTATCCGACGTTTTGGGGCCAGCCCCATTGATATCAACAGGTTACTTGGGCTGCTAACGTTAACTGAAGAGATGGCATTCTTCCTGGAGGCATGTGTACAATGTAAAATGAACATCCTTATATCTGGTGGAACCGGTAGCGGCAAAACCACACTACTTAATGCATTATCGCGATGGATTCCGGAGGGTGAACGCGTAGTAAGCATAGAAGATGCTGCTGAATTGCAGTTGCAACGGACACATGTTGTACGCCTTGAGACCCGACCACCAAACATTGAGGGTGAAGGAACCGTCACCCAGCGAGATCTGCTGCGCAATACTCTTCGTATGAGACCTGACAGAATCATTATTGGTGAAGTTCGTGGCGTAGAAACCATCGATATGTTGCAGGCAATGAACACCGGACACGAAGGCTCTATGACTACGGTACATGCTAACAGCTCTCGTGATGCTCTGCGAAGACTGGAAAATATGGTGAGTATAGCCGGGATTAACTATCCGATCCGGGCGATCAGGGAGCAAATCAGCTCTGCTCTGGATGTCTTGGTTCATTTGGAGCGTATGACTGGTGGAAAAAGGAGAGTTGTAAAAATTGCTGAAGTGACCGGGATGGAAAGCGACACGATTTGCCTTCACGACCTGTTCCATTTCCAACAGGTGGGTGTTGATGAAGAAGGGAATGCATATGGGCAGTTTGAAGCTTGTGGTGTCTGTCCTCAATTGCTGGGCAGGCTGACAGCTAAAGGCGCGGAAGTGCCGCGGGGCCTGTTCCAAAAAAGAATTATGGCTAAAACCGACAGCGTGGAGGATGAAAACTTATCGGCAAAAAAATGATTGTTTGTAAAAGTCGGTGTTATGAGAAAATTTGTGCTTAAAAGAATAACTAATTACAAACATGGAGATAATAAACGGGTTAAGGCCCTCTGAATAAGCTCAATCAGTCGGGACAATAAATTTTATGGATTCACATAAATTAATAAACATTATTGTTATGGCAGCAGTTTTTGCGCTGGTCTTCTCGCTCTGGTGTATTTGTGTCTTCCTTTGGGTGGTACAGTACCTAAGACGTTTGCAGACCGTACAAAAAAGATTGGGTATCGGTGCGAAAGAGCAAACAAATGAATCGAAAGTGTTGCAGCTGTGGTCTAATACTCAGCGGGAGACATCTAAGGAGCCCACAAAGCCGAGCTTATTGGAACGTATGGAGTTATTGAGAGATAAAGCAGGATGGCAGGCGTCAATGGTTACGATAATCACAAGACTGGTCTGGGTGACTGTTTTATCCGTTGCGATAACATATATTATAAGCCGGTCGGTACTGTTGGCAATAGGTGTTTTTGCTGTAATCATATTCATCTTTTGGACCTATCTGCAGAGGTCCATTTCCAAACATACGGTTTTGTTTGAGAGGCAGCTTGCCGACGCATTGGGAATAGCCGCCCGTGCACTTCGCGCGGGGCATCCTCTGGTCGGCACTTTTCAGTTAATAGCTCAGGAAATCGGCGACCCTATTGGAAGTATTTTTGCCCGCATATGTCAGGAGCAGACTCTTGGCCTGGATTTGAAGGATTCGATACGTAAGATAGCTGAAACCACTTACAATACCGAATTGAAACTTTTTGCAACTGCTGTGGCTATACAATTCCAAAGCGGCGGAAACCTTGCTGATTTGATGGACAGACTCGCGACTGTTATACGCGCAAGGATGAGACTGAATCGAAGAGTTCGGGTCATAACGGCGCAGACCCAGTTCAGTAAGAAAATATTAGTTGCGCTTCCAATACTGTTTTTTTTCGTGCTCAACATTATCAACCCTAATTATATGCAGCCACTTTATAATACAACCATAGGCAATTTCCTGTTGTTAACAGTGGCTGTGAGTATCTTATTTGGTATGTGGGTAATGAATCGGATTTCTGCTGTACGCTTTTGATTAGATAAGGATTGTAACAGAGGACAATAATGGACTTTTTCGGATATACTTTCATAATCCCGATACTGACATTCGTCGCTGTCGTTGCTATCGGTGCCTCCATTCTTGTGGTAAGCGAACAGAGGAAAAAAACGCTCCAGGCGAGACTGCTTGAAGAACACGCTATGGAAGGAACCGAAGACACGAAACGTCAGCAAAAGGGCACCTTTCTGGAGTTCATTGAGAAAATCGGCAACTATGTTTCTCATGGACATTCCACCACGACGCTCGCCGAACAACTCATACGCGCCGGATATCTCCGCAGGCAGGCTCCCGCAATCTACACCGGCATCAAAATGGTGCTGTTTATTGTCGGATTGATAGGCACTGCGATAGTTGTTCTGCCAATCGATATTTATATTGTCACGAAAATGACGTTGATTTTCCTGGGAGGGGTTCTTTTATTTTTCGTTCCTAATGTCATAATATTAATGCAGTTCAAAAAGCGACGCAGTGAAATCACCCAATATCTGCCCGAAGCAATTGATTTACTGGAAATATGTGTTTCTTCAGGAATAGGTTTGGATATGGCCTGGAATATCGTTGCTGACGAAATTCAATCTGTCAGTTCTATTTTAGCCAATGCAATGGCTCTAAGTACCTTTGAAATTCATCTTGGTTCAAACCGTGTGGAGGCAATGCGCCACATGGCGACACGGACAGGCGTAGACGAAATATCTTCTCTGGCGGCCATACTTGTACAAACCGAACGATTTGGTACAAGCATTGCCGCTACACTGCAGGTGTTTGCGGCCTCAATACGTGATGAACGCAATTTTGCTGCACAGGAAAACGCCGAAAAAATGGCTGTAAAGCTGATTGTCCCGATGGTCTTGTTTATATTTCCCGCAGTATTAATTATAGCGGTTGGGCCGGCCGCTATCGCGGCAGCTAAAGTTATGATGTCTATCTAATTGATAAAAAAATAATTTAATTAAGGAGAACGTAGTATGAAACTGTATATGCTCACAACAACATTCTTTTTCTTTCTTGTGGTGTCCGGTTGTGTTGAAACAGTGGAAGAAGGTCAGGATGGGCGTTTGATGAACACCGAGCTGATAAATTCTTACAACAATATGGCTGTTGAGAACGCGATTATTTCACAGCACACACTGTTTCCCTACCATTTTTTCCAAAACAGTGCAGAGCTTAACGAACTTGGCAACAGGGATTTGGAAGTGTTGGCAGAATACTTCACCGAGTACCCCGGTCGATTGAACATAAGACGTGACGGCCTCTCGAAAGAGCTTTATCTGGCTCGGGTGGACTTTGTCCTTGAGAGACTGCAGGATATGGGCATCGACGTGGAGCAAATTCCTGTTTCAGATGATATGCCGGGCGGTTCCGGCATGCCGTCAGAAAGAGTCATCCTTATTATGGAAGACGTTGGCAAGGTCTCTGCTGTAAGAACCCCGGCCAAATAGTTAGTATAGGGTCACGTGATGATAAATATCCGAGTGACGAAATTAAATTGTATTGTGCCGTTTCTTTTGCTGAGTATTATAAGCGCAGCCTGTTTTAGCGGCTGCTCAGTACCTGAGAGCTCTGCGTCGGATACGTATTCAGTTCCAAAAAACCCGAACAGGGCGTTTGGAAGTCAATCCGAACCGGTGCCAACAGCAAGAACCCTTTATTCTGTAGCAAATATTCTTGCTGCGCAGGGTAAGGATTTGGAACGTGAGGCGGTGTTGAAGAGAATTATTCGGGAATATCCGAAATTCTTTCCGGTCTATAATAGTTTGGCAGAGTTGCAGATGCGGCGAAGGCATACGGATGAAGCAATCAAAACAATCCGTAGTGGTCTTCGTATCCGTCCGAAAGACACCGTTCTTTTGAACAATCTTGGGATTTGCCAGCTGGTTCTCACCGAATATGAAGAAGCTCTGGAAGTGTTTAGTAAGGCCGCACGTATCATGCCTGAGAATGCAAGGTATCGTGCAAATATGGCGGTAGCTTTGTCGCTGATGGGGCGATATGAAGAATCGCTGAGTCTTTTCAAAGAAATATTGAGCGAGGGTCAGGCAAATCATAATGTACGCGTGATAAAACGGGCTTCCGGCCATAATGAGTCTACCGGGGAGATTCAATTTCCTACCGGACTTGGTGGGGAGTTTTATCCTGTTTATGAGGACCTTTACCTGCCTTAGTTTTGCCATTATTTGCGGGGGGTTGGCGTGGAAATTGGGTTTGAATTGGGTTTGTTTTGGCTTTGGAGGTGGGCTGAGAGGTCAAAATTGGCTTTGTTTTGGCTTTGGAGGCGGGCTGAGAGGTCAAAATTGGCTTTGTTTTGGGTTTGAATTGGGTTTGTTTTGGTTTGTTTTGGGGGTGTAGGCGGAGCGTTTCATTTCTATAAGGCCTTACTGAATAGAGGTTACGTTCATTTGGTCATTTCTTAAATTGGGTTTGTTTGGGTTTTGTGATTTGTCGCAAAGTGGTGGATTTGGGGCGCGAATGCGACAGAAAAATGGTGAAAAACGTGTATTTTTTTGTATTTTTGTGTAAAAAGCGCGCACTTTTTGTGATTTTTTGGTAAAAATTTGTATTTTTTGCGCTTTCTTTGACAATTTTGGGCAGTTTTGGGGTGGTCGTTACATGAGGGGTTGGTAATTGGACACTTAGTCATGTGGGACTTTTTAGGGAATGGGAA
>Ga0114923_10000883_pt1 | contig 21545 bp, 18 predicted proteins | sample SumtaG_FD_89578 | JGI IMG/M metagenome (GOLD analysis project Ga0114923, IMG submission 89578) | Deep subsurface microbial communities from Indian Ocean to uncover new lineages of life (NeLLi) - Sumatra_00157 metaG | ecosystem: Environmental > Aquatic > Marine > Oceanic > Sediment | place: near...
AGCACGTTTAGGTGGTCCGCCACCAGAAGGTGCTTTAGGAGGTCCGCCACCAGAAGGTGCTTTAGGAGGTCCGCCACCAGAAGGTGCTTTAGGAGGTCCACCGCCAGAAGGTGCCTTAGGAGGTCCACCGCCAGAAGGTGCCTTAGGAGGCCCACCGCCAGAAGGTGCTTTAGGAGGTCCACCACTTGCTGCAACTGGGGCCGCACTTGGGGCTGGAGCTGCTGTAGACGCTTCTTCACCCCCAGATCCACTTAATAAAGAAAATAATGTGCTAGCAGCTGCTGTTTTAGCTGCGCCAGTAGTTGGTGTCGCAATTTTAGCAGAGGAAGTACTTACAGTTTGAACTTCAGGAGCTTCTTTTACCGTTTTTAAATCCTTTTGAGCTTTTTGGAGGGATTCTAAAAATTCATTTATACCTTTTACTGTACTTTCTAAATCATCTGATAAACTTGATAATCCCTTTTTTAAGAAACCTATGACACGATTCAATTTTTTCTCTTCTTTTGAAACCAAAAATAAAACCTTCTATTCTTTTTTTTATTTATTTAAAGAACTTTTATAATTTTATTATATCAATTTGTATTAATAAATTTGTATATTATTCTGGATTTTTTCATGAAGTACTTCAATAAAATTTTAAAACATACCATTTCTCAACTGGAAAAAAAAAGATTAAAAACAGTTAATCTAATAATATAATATAAAAATAATTAATTAGTAAAGATTTTAAAAAATTAATTAGATCTTCTATTTGGTCAGACCCGTAAGTTTGATCGTAAAGGATATTAATATATAGGTGATAAAACACGGCCAAGAAGGAATTATTTATTAAAAGGGTTTATGAAATAGTCAATGAGCTAAAAATACCTTTGATTGATGAGCGAGTTTATGAAAAAGTAAATTTCAATCCAGGAGCAGGAATTGAAAATGTTATATTTAAGTTTGAAGAAGACGAGTCAGTAATACGCGGATTTCTCGGATTAGCAGAATATTTTCATACTGTGGTCATAAAAAAGAAAGATGAATTCTATATTCCCCATAGCGCTCTTTTATTTCGCCTCATAAGTTCCTAAATAATCAATTTTTTTTATTTTTCTTTTTTCGAAAGGCTAGATTCAGTTTTAGATTTCTTAAACAAATCTTTTTTTGAGTGGTAAATAATTATAATTGATTAATTTGAATTCAATTGATAATGAGACTAATGACCAATCTCAAAAATTTTATAAAAAATTCTCACTTAGAGAATTTGGAGGAGCATTTGGAGATTGGAGTACATTAATTCCATTTATAATTGGTTATGTTTTGATTGTGGGATTGAATCCCGCAGGGATATTTTTAGGATTGGGATTAACAAATATTATACTTGGAATAAAATATAATCTTCCTTTACCAGTCCAACCACAGAAGACAATAGGTACAGTAGCATTATCTCAAAGATGGAGCCCTTCTCTTGTAATATCTACAGGTTTTGGTACAGGGATTATTTGGACCATTCTTGGATTTTCAAGGAAATTGAATGCAATAGTAAAAAAAGTCCCTAATACAGCGGTTCGTGGGATTCAATTAGGATTGAGTTTTATTTTAGGGTGGGCAGCAATTTTACTATTTGTTGATAATTTGATACTGGGAATGATAGCACTTTCAATAATTATTATCTTAATCAATAGCAAAAAAATACCTTCAGCTATTCTCCTTATGTTTTTAGGATTTTTTATTATCTTCTTTACTGGTGCTATTCATGTATCGGATATAAGATTTGAATTACCTCTCTTTACCTTTTATATACCTAATTTGGAAGATCTCTTAGTTGGAATGTTGATCGCAGGTATTGCTCAATTATTTTTAACGCTAACCAATGTTATGATAGCAACAGTTAGTTTGGTCAAGGATTTATTCCCTGAGAAAGAAGATGTTATAGATGCGAATTCCTTAGCATTCAATATGGGAGCAATGAATCTTATTACACCTTTTATAGGAGGAATACCTCTCTGTCATGGATCAGGTGGTTTAGCTGCTCAGTATGCTTTTGGAGCGAGAACAGGAGGATCAATGATTTTTGAGGGAATAATTGAAATTTTTCTTGGCTTGTTTTTTTCACAAACATTATTTGTACTTTTTACAGAATTTCCCAAAGCAATATTAGGAGCTATGCTTCTTTATACTGCTTTTTTATTAGGAAGGATTAGTTTTAAAAAATTTAATTTTAAAGCATTTCCCATTATTTTGATTTCTGCGATATTATGTTTTACTTTTAATATAACGGTAGGATTTATTGTAGGGTTAGTTTTATATTTAGTTTTTAGAAAAAAAATTGAAGAACCCGAAAAGGATTCTTAATCTTATTAACTTCGGATTAAAAGAAATTCTATAAAATTAGTTAATTTCTTCACATTTTCAAATAATTTAGGTTTATTTTCTTCAACGTATCCTAGAAACGTATCCAAATTTTCCTTTTTATCACTGGGTGCTTCTCTGATTAATTCTTTTAAACTTTCAAAATCAACAGTAAATAATAGTTCGAAATTACTTCTATTTGAGTATCCTGATAAAAAATATAAATAATAGTCGCTAATATCCCACGGATTTAAGAAGGCAGAAGGTTTATTCCCATCTTCAGCGTTGGCTCCTCGATGTAAGTAGGTATCGACAGCTGTAGGCATAACTGCGTTAAAATTAATATTATCTCTTCTAAACTCTATAGATAAGGAATGTACTAAACCAATTACTCCATACTTAGCTATTGTATATGGCAGAAATTTGGAAGCTGGTGTCGCAAAATGCTGACTACCAGTAACTATAAATCTAGCTTTATCTTTCTTGTCGTCCATTTTCAAGAATGGATAAGCTGCTCTAAAAGTATAATAAACGCCAAGAATATTTACATCGAGAATTTTACGGAATACTTCAAGATCATATGTCAGTGATGGTTGGGAGTCTCTCCAGCCGGCATTTGCTATTATTCCGTTTAGTTGGCCAAGTTCATTATAAAAAACTTTAAACATATTCTCTACATCCTGAAAATTAGAGATATCACCGGATTGTATAGCTACCTTCGCATCCGTTCCTAAATTTTCTATTTCTTTTTTAACATTATTTAGCTCTTCTACTGTTCTTGATGTTAAACCGACATTGGCTCCCTCTCTGGCACAAAGAAGAGCAATATGTTTTCCAATTCCTCGTCCTGAACCAGTTATTATTATATTTTTTCCTTTTAAAATTATAATACATCACCTTTTACAGTAAAATTGGAGTTCTAATTTAATTATTAATTTTAATTATGATAGGGATAATTTAAAAATTTTTCACTCTACTTTGCATAGAATTTTGAATTTTTTAATATTTCTAATACTTCGGATTCTGGTACATCATACCAATTTTGATAAGCATCAGCTACAGCAAACCTCCAGACATCTCTTATGTTAGGGCAATAAATATTATCGACTTCAAGTTGAATTCTTTGTGTAGTATGAAGGGGTGCTGTAGGAACTACTACGAATAATTTTTTAGGATTATATTTTTTTATCATTTTTATTGTCGCCAGCATAGTGAAACCAGATGCTAATCCATCGTCCATCATAAATATGTGTTTTCCTTGAATTTTATCTTTATAATTCTTCTCAAAATTAATGTTCTTATCATATAACTTCAATCTTTCTTGGATTTCTTCCTTGGTAATTTGTATAGCCCTTTTTAAATCTTGTTCCGATAAGTTTAAACTCCTAAAGAGAGATTCATTAATTAGAACCGTTCCATCAGTAGTAATAGACCCAAATCCTGCTTCTGTATTCCAAGGAATTTTGATTTTCCGTACTATTAGAAGATCATATTTTAAATTAAACCAGCTGCAAAAACCCTCAGTTACAGGGACACCACCATTTGGTACAGCATAACAGAAATTGTTTTCGGGATTTTTCTTTATATAATTAAATAGTTCAATATCCTTAGCTTTAATAAATTCCGATAGCTTTTCGCCAGCCTTAAATCTAGTCTCATATCTTTCGAATACCATGCTTATTTATAATTAAGATAAATGGCAATATTAAAATTGCAATCACTTGTAATTTGATAATTCTTTAAATTAATTACCTTGTTCCTATTACGGAAAAGCTTAAACATAAATATGAAAAACCTATTAATTTTTCAGATTAAATCATCAAGAATAGTTAATATTATTGATTTAAGGTTTAGATTTCATGGCTAATAAGGAAGATTCTGATAACAAATTTCAAGAAATTAGAAGCAAGTATAAAAATGAATCATATTCAGCAGCAAAAATTAAGTTAATTGAATTAATTAAATCTAAGTATCAAAAAGAGGGAATTTTATTTTTTAAATCTCAATATAAAAATAATACATCTACTAACTATGCAAACTAACCATAAAGATATTAAAAATTTAATTAATACAGCCACATTGAGTCCTAATATTGAAGCAAAAAAAAATGCTATTATTTCATTAGGAAAAGCAGGAGCTGCTAAGGCATTAATACCATTAATTGAAACCTTATCAAACCCAAACAATGAATTTGCGAGCACGATAATTGATTCAATTGTAAAGATTGGTAAAAAGGGTAATCTAAATAGGATTATTGAGACTTTTGAAAAAGGAAATATACATATTAAAAGAGTTATTCCAACTATCTTAGGAAAAGTGGCAGATCCAAGCGCAGAATCTAAATTAATTGAATTGCTTAAACATAATGACCCTACTGTTAGAGAAAATTCTATCAAAGCATTAGAAAAAATAATAAAACCAAGTCAAATAAAATGTATCGTTGATACTCTAGGAGACGATGATACTAATGTAAGAAAGGCTGCGATCAAGGTCTTGGGAACAATTAAAAACTTAAAAGCAATACCTCCTTTATTCGAATTATTAAAAGATAAAAATCCAGTAATTAGGAGGTATACGGTAAAAGCTCTCCAAAAATTGTTATTGAAATCAAAAAAATTTGATAAAGTCTATGAGATTATTGCGGGAAGAAATCTAATTGCTAGAAAAGAAACAATTAAATTATTGGGCCTATTAAATGATAAAAATAGTATTGGTATATTAATTAACGCTCTTAATTCTAAATCAGGAAGTATTCGGAGATTAACTTATAATTCACTTTTAAAAATACTTGATAATAATATCGATGAGTTAATAATCAATGCATTAAAGGATAAATCCTGGCAGATAAGAAAATATTGTGTTAAAATTTTAGGTAAAATTGGTGATCCAAACACTCTTGAAACTATTTTTGAATTGATAAAGGATGATGATAGTAGAGTTAGAGAAGCAGTTATTGAAGCGATCCTTAATTTTGAAGACTCAAAAACTATTAATTTAGCTAAAGAGGCTTTAACAAATACAAACTGGAAAGTTAGAAGAGCTGCAGTTAAACTTTGTATAAGAATTGGTAAAAATGAGTCGATCGAACCTCTAATCGCTTATCTTAACGATGATGATGTGTTTATTAAGAGTTGGGCAGCTATGGCTTTAGGCAAGCTATCAAATATTAAGAATATTGAGCCTTTTACAGCTTTATTAAAAGACAAGGATCCTAAAATCAGAATTTCTGCAGCAAAAGCTCTGGGTGAAATAGGTAATGAAGAAGCAATCAAACCACTCAGTATATTATTAGCTGATGATAATTGGGACGTTAGAAAAGAAGTGGAAAAGGCTTTAAATCAAATCAATTCTGAATGGATGGATTTATTATAAATTGGACAAATTTCTGTCAATTCCTAAAAAATATTATTCTATTATTTATTTTCTAACTTAATGAATAAAGAAAAAGATTATAAAACTTTTATTCAAAAGCGTCTGTACGCTTATCATTTTTTAAATGATGGGATAACTTTTGTTCTTCCTACACTTATGGCATTCTTTTTCATAACCTTTGAGTTGAACTGGCTCCAGATGGGGTTAATATTTGCATTTAATGCACTTGCAATGGTTATATTCCAAATTATAGTGGGATATTGGACGGATAAACATTCTGAGATATTGATGAAATTTGGCTTATTTATCCTTGCAATATCTTCATTTTTAATGATTTTTTCATTTGATTTTTACAGCTTAATCCTATTTGCCACATTCTCAGGATCAGCGTTAGCTTTTCAGCATTCTATATCCTATGCGACAACAAGCAGATTGTACCAAGGGGAAACAAGAGATATAAAAATAGGGCACCAAGGATCAGCGGGGGATTCAGGTAAGTGCGTTGCTGTATTTACATCTGCTATAATGCTGATTATTTTTTCATCATGGCAAATTGTTCTATTATTCTGGTCTATCATAACGCTCATCATGTTTGCCCTAATTTTATATGATTTTAAAAACATAAAATTTGAAGATTATTTTATTAAAGATAATGATGTTAACGATAGTCTGAAAGATAACTCTGACAACGGCAGTGATAAATTATTAATTCTTTTAATTACATTCTGCTATATTTTTGTTTCAGCAGTTTTTACCTTAATAATTATTAATCTTGCCACTTATCTAGCAATTGAGAAAACAGGGACGATTTCTGAATATTCAGGTCTAATTTTAGGTTATACATTAATTATTGGGGCTATTGGTTCGGCAAACTCGGGGAGAGTAAAATCTAAATTTGGGATGGCGAATTCTTTAATAGTTTTAGGTTTAGGATTGATTTTTATTCTATCCCTCTACGTTTATCTTAATATTGGTGATCTACTCGGAACATTGATTTTTTTTGGTATAATAGCTATTTTACTATTCCTTATCTATCCTCAATTATTAGCAGCTGTAAATAATATAACTCATTCAAAAAAAATTGGATTAGGTTATGGCTTAATGCTAAGTATTGGATGGTTTGGAAACTTTTTAGGATCATTAATTGGAGGTTATTTAGCTTCTCTCTATTCTGCTAATATGTTCTTTATTCTAAGTATTATATTGTTAACTTTCATAATATCTCTAGCAGCAATTATGAAATTAAAATATAAATTATGAGTAAGTTAAATGGTTATTAAGAACTTTTTAATATTCTACAGAATTTAGTGTATTATAATATTTTGGCAGAAATCAGATACAGTATTGAAAAAAAAAAGCAGTGAGGTAATAGAATGGAGAGACAAGATACTAAGGGTAAGATTATTAAAGAAACATTCCCGTCGGAGATTGTCTCTATTTTTGGAGATATTTTAGCTGGAATAATTTTAATATTCCTCATTTTACCTTTTAAAAGCTTTTTGTTATTAATTCTTATTATCCCAGCACTATTATCTCTAAGAGGTAATCTTTCTGGACCATTTATAGCAAGAACAGCTAAAGATTTGATTATTGGAGAGTTCAATAAGAGAACTTGGATTGAAAATACATTCTCAACCTATACGCTTAGTGTGGTTACTGCGTTTTTAATTGGCGTTTCGAGTATTTTTCTTAATCTATTTTTAATAAAAACTGAAATCTTAACCGTTGAAATATTAATCTTAATTCCTATCATGTCTATTTTATTAACATTATCTATATCCATGCCAATATCTACTCTTTTGAATCATTTCGCCTTCAAGCATGGATTTAATCCTAACAATGTAGTACACCCTATAATGACTGCTGTAGATGACTTTTTTACAGTAATCTGTTTCTATATTACACTTATTACTTTGGGGGTACCTTAAAATGGATTATTTTAAAAAAGTGTTTAAGGAGTCAATAGTAATTATCATTATATCGTCATTATTGGGATTACTCTCTGGCACTGTCTTATCTATTAATCAAAGAATTTTATATGCTTTACCCATTATTCTTTTACTTTTGCCTGCTCTCAATTCTCTAGTTGGAGACATGTCAACAGTATCGGTTTCTCGCTTAACTACTCATCTTTATATTGGTATCATACCCCCAAAACTTAAACCTTCAAAAAGAATAAAAGATGATTTTATTGGGCTCTTTATTACAATTTTATTAAGCCTAATAGTATTAATTTTATTTGGCTTTATAATAGGTATTACTACCGGAATTCGAATAATAAATCCTTTTCTAATTATATTTATCATAGTAATTACGATTATACTTTTATTTTTCATATTGTTTGGAGCATTATTCATTAGTTCAATTATAATATTTCGAAGAGGAGGAGACCCGAACAACTTTCTAATTCCATTTATAACCTCGTTAGCAGACTTTTTAACGCCATTACTGTTAATAGGGTTTATCATAATATTTATATAAAAAAAACAAATAGAATTTAATGAGTGAATATAACTAAATGATGCACAAGAAAAAGAAGTTTAAATATACACCCCTCTCTGTAAAGGACATCATTAGAGAGATGAAACAAAATATTGATTTAATGATTGATCTCGCTTATAGCGCAATTAAATTTGGAAGTAAAGAAATTGCTGATGAGACCTATAGGTTGGAGGGAAGGATCCATGAATTAACATATTTGTTAAACTTTCAAATTATCCAAACTCATGCAGGTGGATTTAAAAAGGCTAAAAAATTAGAACCAATTGTAGTTATGGGATATTCTATTGATAAAATATCAGATGCTCTTTCAGATATTGCAAGGGTAGTTTATATTAATAGTGATATAACGGACTTTACCCAACTATTCTGGGAATTCGTTCCTGAACCTATAATCAAGATTACAGTGAAACCTGGCTGTGATTTTATAGATAAGTTTCGGAAAGATATACACTTTAGATCTCAACATGGTGTAGATTTGATTGCTATTAAGAGAGAAGATGCATGGTTATTAGGAAACGAGGAACAAATATTGCTAAACGATATTTTGATTATCAAGGGAGAAATCGTTCCTATAATGGATGTAAAGAAAAAATGTCATGATGAAGAACCGATCTCCTTTGAAGTTGATAAATCTAAAAAAGTTTCAGTATTTGATCTTGAAAATCCTGAAATTGTTAGCTACTTGACTGAACTTAAAAAATCCTATATACGTATAACAGACATTTCTGAAACTATGATTGAACTTGCTTTAGCAGCTTTGTTTTTGAATAATTATGAACTCGCTGAAGATATTTTAGAAATGGAGGAATTAATGGACGGGTTAAATATATCATTTGAAAAGAACCTATTGGATTTCGCTAAACTAATTGAGAATCCACGTGATCTTACTGGTATAATGAGGATTGTTTTTTCCTGCGAATTAATCTCGGATGCTGCAACTAATATTGCAGAAAACATTATAAAAGGATTTGAACCTCATCCTATTTTGCAGAAAGCAATTAGAGAAACAGCTGAAATAGTTGTACGTGAAAAATTATCAGAAGATTCTTATTTTAAAGGAAAATCTTATCAAGAATTGCAAGATAGCAGATATAAAAGAGGATTTCATATTATCGCTCTAAAAAGGGAAGAAAAATGGATTTATGGTTTCAAGCCAGATTTTTTATTTGAAATAGGAGATTTATTAATTGGCTTAGGACCCAAGGAAACAGTGGATCAATGGCGTCGATGTGTGAATCCTGAAAAATATAAAGAAGAATAATAGGAGAACAATTAATATGAACATAGATAATATAAGAGATAATTTTCATAATACTCTGCTAGAAATTGCAGAAAAAATACAAGAGAATGAAAGTTTGATTAAAGATGATGCTGTAATCACGTTAATTAATCTTATCCTTAAGATTAAAGAGGACAATAAAATGGTTTTTGTATATGGTGCCGGAAGATCTGGTTTCATCGGACGATGTTTCGCACAGAGGTTGATGCATATTGGAATCAAATCATGTTTCGTTTCTGATGCAGTTACACATCAATATTCAAAGAACGATTTATTGATATTAATCAGCGGAAGTGGAGAAACTACTTCTCCAGTTGCTATTGCACAAAAAGCAAAAAAAATAGGAGGGAAAATCGCCTTGTTAACCGGAAATATAAGTAGTACGATTGCGAACTTATCAGATAATATAATTAAGATTGAAGGAAAGAACAAAAGCATCGCGATCTCTCAAGAAACTTTAGCACCGTACACTAGCTTATTTGACATATCTACATTATCTGTGTTAGATTCAATCGGTGGAACATTAATGAAGTTAATGGGTGTATCAGAAGAAGATATAGATAAAAGACATGCCAGTATTGAGTAAATAATAAAAAAATCTTAAAAGTGAGTTCTATGAACAAGCTCTTAGAAATAAAATATATATCTCCTAAAAAAGGTAGAGGAGTAGTTGCAAAGAAGATCATTAAAAAATATACCGTGGTAGAAGTTGCTAATGTTGTTCTAATTCCCAATAATGATTATGATTCAATTCAGGATACAATTTTATATCATTACATTTATGAGTGGGATGATCCGAAAAATAAAGGAGAAAAAACTAACGCTATTGCTTTTAGTATAAGTCAATTCTTTAATCATTCTTATAGTCCAAATCTCAAATACTTTTATGATTATGAAAACTCTTCAATTGAATATGTGGCCATTAAAGATATTTTAAAAGGGGAAGAATTAACGGTAAATTATAATGGTAAAGTAGAAGATAAATCTCCAGTCTGGTTCGAAGTAGAATAAAGCTCTTACCCGATTAAAAATATAATAATTTTTATTGATTTTTGTCTAAAAAGTATTAGGTTGTTATATAGGTACGTTCTTATTCATTTTTTATTATAATATTTAAGCTCTTAATTTACAATATATAAAAAAGAGAATGTTAAAAAAACTCCTTATTTTTTGACTTAACTGTTGAAATATTAATCAATAAATTGAAATTAAGATGGACGAAAATTTAGAACAGAAATACGAAATATTAGTTGATAATCTATTAGATATCATCGTAGAATTAGACTTAAATGGAAATTTTATTTTCATTAGCCCACAGAGCGTAGATATTACAGGTTATCATAATGATGAGATTATTGGAACAAGTATTTACCAATGCATTCATCCAAATGATTTATCGATTCTTAAAAATGCAATAGAAGATGCTAAAATCGATAGAAAACATATTTCATTAGAATTTAGGATAAAACATAAGAATGGAAATTATATTTATCTTTCAGCAAAAGGTCGTTTAGTAGATATTGATGGTAAACAAAAAATAATTGTCCTCGCAAGCGAATTATCCAAAAATAAAGGAAAATTAAAAGAATCCGAGAAAATACTCAATAAAATTATTGATCAAACATTTATGGGTTTTGCCATTTTACAGGATTTTGAGATTAAATTTTTAAACCCTAAATTTTCGGAAGTAATTGGTTATTCTTACGAAGAAATTATGAATTGGAAATCAAGGGAAGTATTTAAAATTATACATCCTCAAGACAGAGAAGAATTTATCTCATTGGCTCAAGAAGTATATTTAGGAAATAATGATGCATTAAATTCCTTTCAATTTCGCGTTATAACGAAATATGGAGATCAGATTTGGCTTGAAATACAAACAAAACCAATAAATTATAAGGGTAATAAAGCAGATTTAATATTTTTACAAGATATTACAGCAAAAAAGGAAGCAGAACAGAAACTAAAGGAATCTGAAGAACAATCTCGAAATTTAATTAGTAATTTGACTGATATCGTACTTAAAATTAATTTGAAAGGAGTTGTTACTTATGTTAGCCCTCAAACTTACGATATCATGGGCTATCAACCAAGCGAGCTCATTGGAAAAAACTGTTTTAATTATATTTGTTCCGAAGATTGGCTAAAAATAGCGGAAGCAATGAAAAATGCAGTAAAAACTAAAGATATACTTTCCGTTGAATATAGGCTTTTACATAAAAATGGAAATAAAATTACAGCATCAGGGCATGGTAGGTATACTAATTTTAATGGGAATGAAGGATTTATTGTAACAATAAGAGATATAACTGTCCATAAAGAAATCGAAGATAAATTAAAAGAATCAGAAGAAAAATTTAGAACAATTGCAGAGCAATCATTCATGGGTATTACCATTGTTCTGGATAATGCCATTTCCTATGCAAACCAAGCCATTCTAGATCTTTTTGGATATTCACTAGATGAGGTAAAAAGTTGGCAACCGTTGGATTATTTGAAATTATTCCCGCCAAAAGATAGAGAGTTTATTTCAGGACAATTACGAAAACAACAAGATGGATATGATCATAGTATACATAACTATCAGGTTCAGTTTATCAAAAAAAATGGAGAATCAGGATGGTTAGACTTGTTTTCTAATCCCATTGAATATAAAGGTAAACTAGGAGCCATGGTTTCTGTTATCAATATTACAGAACGTAAAATAGCAGAGCAACAATTAAAAGAATCAGAAGAAAAATATAGATTAATCACAGAACATTCAAATGATTTAATTGATGTACTTGATGAAAAATTTCGATACGAATATATTAACGAAGAAACTCATAAAAAAGTATTAGGATATTCAAAAGAAGATATGATCGGGAAATTTGCAGGAAAGTTTGTTCATCCTGATGATATGGAAGATATAGTTAAAAAACTAAGAGAAGGCTTCGAGAAAGGCATAGGAATGACTGAGTGTAGAATTAAGAAAAAAGATGGGACATATATTTGGTATGAATCTGAAGGAACTACTTATTTAGATCAACATGGAAATAAAAAGGCTCTCATTATGTCAAGAGATATAACAGAGCGTAAGAAAGCAGAACAAAAATTAAGAGAATCAGAAGAAAAATTTCGAACAATAGCAGAACAATCTTTGATGGGTATTACAATTATTCAGGATGATGTCATTTCATATGCAAACCAAGCCATTTTAGATATTTTTGGATATTCACTAGATGAGGTAATAAGTTGGCAACCGCGGGAGTTTTTGAAATTATTCCTCCCCAAATATAGAGAGTATATTTTAGGACAGGAGCGAAAACAACAAGATGGATTTGATAGTAGTATACATAATTATGAAGTTCAGTTTATCAAAAAAAATGGAGAATTAGGATGGTTAGAGTTATTTTCTAATCCTATTAAATATAGAGGTAAGTTAGGAGGTATGGTATCCTTTATAGATATTACAGAACGTAAAAAGTCAGAACAAAGATTAAAAGAGTCTGAAGAACGTCTTAAAATTCTATACAAATTCGCACCTGATGCGTATTATTTGAATGATATAAACGGAAATTTCGTAGATGGCAATGATGCAGCTGAGCGTTTAATTGGTTACAAAAAAGAAGAACTAATAGATAAAAATTTTAGCAAAATATTACCCGAAAATCAAATACCTCTAGCGGTAGATCTGCTTCGTAAAAATATGAATGGGATAAACACAGGTCCTAGTGAACTACTTTTAAAGCATAAGGATGGTAGAGAAATTCCTGTTGAAATTAGAGCTCATCCAATTAAAATCAATGACCAACATTTAGTATTAGGAATTGCTCGAGATATTACAGAACGTAAGATTGCAGAGCAAAAATTAAAAGAATCTGAGGAAAAATATCGTCAATTATTCAAAATATTGCCGTTATCTTTAATACTTATATCAAGAGAAGGAATCTTTGCTGATTGTAATACTGGAACTGAGAAATTATTTGGATATAAAAGAGAAGAACTCATTGGTAAAGATTTCCGTAGTTTTCCTATAATAGCTACTAACAATTTACCCTTATTTGAGGAGAGATTAGAGTTTTTATTTAAGGGAGAAATTTTAGAACCGATAGTATTTGAAGCATTAAGTAAAAATGGAGAATCTCTATGGGTAAATTCTCATGTATCATTAGTAAAAATAAGAAATAAGAATTTAGCACTTATAATCGGTCAGAATATAACAGATGAAAGGAGAGCCGCTTATAAGATAAAAGAATCTGAAGAGAAATTTCGCCATATATTTGAAAAATCTCCATTTTCTATAATTCTATTTGACTCTGAGGGAATAATTAAAGACTGTAATTCTGCAACAGAAGATTTGTTTGGATTTAAAAAAGAAGAATTTCTAGGTAATAACTATTTTCATAATCCTTCAATCAATCCTGACCACCTACCCATAACAAAGAAGAGATTTGAACAATTAAAAGTAGGAGAATCTCTGCATCCTCAAGAGTTAAAAATATTTAGAGCAGATGGAACCTTTATATGGATTAATACGCAAATTTCTAAAGTTAGGATAAGTAACCAAACATATTTCTATTCAATTATTCAAGATATTACAACTAAAAAGATCCTTGAAGATATAATGTTTGAGCTAAATCAGAATTTTTTCAATTATACTTCTGATTTTCAAGAAAATATTCAATCCTTAGCTCAGACAGCAAAAAAATTATCAAAAGGAACTCTAGTTTTGTATGCTAAAAAAGTCTTTCATGAAGATGGTAGTACCATTCAAATTATTACCAGTGAAAATGAAGTTATTAATTGTGACTTCACAGATTTTAAAGAAAAATATTTTATTAACGAAATATTTGAATTAAAACTTGAGACACCTAAATTCTTTCCAATTTTGAGTAAAAATAATTACACAATGGAGGACCCCTTTATTCAAAAATATAGTTTGAAGGGAGTTTTTGGAAAAGTAATCAAAAACATTGATGATTTTACTAGTATTATTGCTATTTTATATGAAAACCCACCTGAAATTTCCCATGAAGAGCAACTGGTGCTATTATTAATCAGTGATGCAATTGCTATAGAAGAAAAACGGTGGCAATTATTAGAAAAACTTGAAGAACAAAATTCAAAATTAAGTGAACTCGATAAATTAAAATCAGAGTTTTTAAGAATGATCTCGCATGAATTAAAAACTCCTCTTATATCAATTAAAGGGTATTCACAACTTCTCTTATACAATAATAAAGGGATTTTTGATAATGATACCCTATCTATGATAGAAGAAATAACACGTGGGTGTGTAAGACTTGAAAACTTAATAAGCGAACTTATTGAAAGCTCAAAATTAGAATCAGCTCAAGTTAAATTAAATTTGACATTTGAAGACTTAGCTTTATTAATTAATAATTCCGTCAATGAATTACTAGGAGTTGCAAAATCCAGAAATCAAGAGATTATTATTAACCTTCATGAAAAATTGATTACTAAATTTGAAAAAGAGAGAATACATGAGGTAGTTGGTAATTTATTAACCAACGCTATAAAATATTCACCTCCCTCAAATTCTATAGTAATTAAATCAGAAATAAACGAAGAATTCTATGTAATATCGGTCAAAGATAATGGTATTGGCTTCACTCCTGGAGAGAAACAAAAATTATTTAAGCAATTTGGAAAAATATACCGCTTCGATCAAGAAACTAATTTAGCAACAGAAGGTTCAGGATTAGGATTATATATCACCAAAAAGTTAGTAGAATTACACGGTGGAAAAATCTGGGTTGAATCTGAAGGTAGAAATAAAGGATCCACTTTTTACTTTACGTTACCTATTATTAAGGATTAAAGCTTTTTAACAGGATATAAAAAAACTTATTTTTAAATTAAGGATCTAAGAATTCCTAAATTCATAATATCTTCTTTCATATCTTTGCCCTTAGGAGTTTCTAGAATGCCAGGATGGTCTGTAAATCTTTCATCATTTACAAAAAAGCCGAAAGCTTTTTTACCAATCTTACCTTGACCGATATGAGCATGTCTATCCACTCGTGATCCACATTCGTTTATAGAATCATTCAAATGGAACGCAAATAAGTATTGCAATCCAACAATATCATCAAAATCTTCCCACATATCATTATATTTTTTTTCTGTAGTAAAATCATAACCCGCTGCAAATGAATGGCAAGTATCGAAGCAAACTCCAATTCTGTCTTTATTTTTTATCCTCTCAATTAAATAGTTCATATGTTCAAATTTATGACCTAAACCTTTACCTTGCCCTGCAGTAGTTTCAAATAAAATTCTAACTTTAGAATCTTTTGTTGCAACCATTAACTTATTTAATTGTTCGGAGATTTGATTCATTGCTTCTTTCGATGATATATCCTGGTTCTCCTTTAAAATTACTCCTGGATGCATATTTTCGTATTCAATTTTCAATTGCTCAGCTTTTGTTAATTCATCAAACATCGCGTTATAAGATTTTTCAAGTTTTTCGTCATCTTGAGAAGCAAGGTTTATTAAATAACTATTGTGCGAAATAATCGGCCAAATATTATTAATTTCGCTTTTCTTTTCTATATATTCATCAATTTCTTTCTGTTCAAAAGGCTTAGATGCCCAACCACGAACATTTCTAATAAACACCTGAATTGCTTCACATCCAACTTCTTCTCCCCTTTCTAATGCCTTGAATTTTCCACCACTTATGCTCATGTGAGCACCTAATCGCAAAATCATCTCACCTATCAGATCTTATAATTGATTCAATAAGAAAAAATATTAATCAATCACTGTTTAATATTAAAATATTATAACATAATTAATTAAAAATATAAAAGTTATCATGCAGAGCATTAAAGGTAAAAAAGAAAGTTTAATAAGAGTTCTTGGGATGGTTTTAATCCTTATTGGATTGTTTACTTCATTAATATTTGATTACTTCATTATTAGCATAACAATATACCTGTTAGTAATCCTAATATTTATACCTTGGTTCATTCTAATCGTGTTATTAAAACTTGAAAAAGAATTCTTTGTCGATAATATGCCTAAGCTTTTTGTAATTCTGATATGTTATACAGTTGTACTAATTATTATGGGCTTTATTATTAACGCTGCTGAATCAACTGTTTTTCTAATTTCAGGGATCTCAATTATACTCATTATATTCTGTTGGCACTATGCCTTATCAATTTATAAAAGAGAAAAACTGATATTCTTACTTAGTGGAATTATATCGAGTATTCTAGTACTAGTCTTTAAAATTAGCTTGTTGATTATATATATTGGTTTGCTACTCGCGCTTGCTTCTATGCTTCTTATAATATTGGGCATTATTGCGGTTATTTTTGCTGAATTAAGTATGAAAAAAAAAGGTTTACTTAACTATGTGTAAGTAAGCTAAGCTTTTTTTAGAAATCTCTAATTTTAATCTTCAATTTTTTTCCAAAAATTTTTTAGTACTTCTTTAGAAAATTCAAATTTTAAATTTGTTGGTGGAGATGGTTCTATTTTCATAAATTCGGGAACGTCATTCATTTCTTGAGTTATTCCCGCTTTTTCATTAAAGTCAATCTCAGTTTTTATAATTCTTTTTCCCAAGCTGATAACATCTTCACGTGTTAATTGTGTATCATGCATAGTATTGATAGCATTTGCAATTAGCTCCATATTCTCGTAACTTGGGCCAATAAAATAACAGCATCCCATCGAATCTAAAATGGCAGTGTAAATTTGAAGTTCATAAGATAAATCTTCCTTGTTTTCCATTTCATATACATCTCCATAATCCCGGTCCGCTCTAGCACCTCTTCCAGCAATGGCAGCGCCAGCAGTATGGTCCGCTCCCATAGGTGATGTAGCATAGGTTAAGCTCATAGCTTTAAAAACACGGGGATCATATGCTGAAATTCCTTGTCCCTTAACATGAGGAATTCTGTCATAACCAATTTTTTTTCCTAGATGACAAACTCCATTTCCATACAGTTTTCCAATTTCAGAATTATTTCTTATTTCCTCAAATATTTCAAATACTTTTTCTACATCTCCCCATTCCACCTTTCCTGTATCCATAGCAACACCAATTGTAACTCCAAATTCTATGGTGTCTATCCCGATATCATCACATAAATGGTCAATTTTCGCTAAATTATCAAGATCATTAATCATTAGGTTGGAGCCATTCAAAGCTATAGTCTCATATTCCAAACTAGAGGTAATATGATTTCCTTTTTCATCAACAATAATATTAGAACATTTTATCACACATGTTGGACTACAAGGTACACGCTTTTTACCTCCTCGAGCAATTACACGATCGTGAAGAAGTTCACCAGAAATATCTTCAGCATCTTTGTAGGCCCCCATTCGAAAGCTTTTTGTCGGTAAACCACCATACTCGCTCATAGCATTTACCATTAGTGCTGTTCCATATGTTGAAAAAGTAGATTTCGAATCAGCTAAGGATAGAGCAAAAGGTTTTGAAAATTCCCGTAGTTTTTTAATATCATGAATTTTAACTTTTGACCGCTTTGGAGGCATAATAACAATTGCCTTAATTTTCTTTGAACCCATTACCGCTCCTAAACCACCTCTTGCAGCATGCCGACTTGGATAACCTTCTAAATCGTTAGCACCCACAGTAGCCGCACGCATCATGTATTCACCTGCGGGACCTATGGAATAGATTCCAATTCTTTCTCCATATTTTTCTCTTAAAAGAGAGTGTAGCTTATAATTACCCATCCCTCTATATTCTTCGGCAGATTCGAATTTTAAACCTTTATCATCAAGTATTATTATCTTTAAATTCGTTGATTGTCCTTCTAAAACCAAGGCTCTTATTCCATGTTGAGCAAGCATCATAGCTGGACGACCTCCAACATTTGCTTCTTTAATTCCATTAGTTAAAGGACTTTTAGATCCAACAGAAGTACGAGCAGAATTAGGAAAAGGGCTTCCTGTTAATATACCATTAGCTATTATTAATTTATTGTCAGAACTTAGGGGATCACATCTAGGGGGAACTTCATCATGCACAATCTGAGAAGTTAACCCTCTTGCTCCTAATAAAAAATATTTTGAATCTCTTGTAATTTCTTCAAATTTAATAGCTTCTGTATTTACATTAATTCTCGCTATATTCATTTTTAAGCTTCTTTCTTTAATTGTTTCTAATCTTAAAATTTTTCCCAATGAACAATTTTATCTATTGGTTTTCGATCCTTAACGTCTTCTTTTGATTTGGTAGAATATCCTAGTGGTGTAAGCCCCATGACATGATATTTTTGAGGTATTTCAAGAATATCTTTAATTTTTTCCTCATTAAAATATCCGATCCAACAGGTTGCTAATCCCTCAGCTGTGGCTGCTAATATTAAATGTTCAAAACAAATCCCAAAATCTACTCCATAATATTTCTCACTATTTGTTAGATTAACACCTGAGCCTTTTTCAGAAATTAACCCCACTATAAACATGGGAGCACTCTGAAACTTTTCTGGAGGTCTCTGGCCGAGTGCTTTCCAAATAGCTTTAACTTTCTCTTGATCTTGAACAACAATATAGTGTACCCCTTGCATATTTGCCCATGTTGGAGCTAATCTCGCAGCCTCTAAAATTCTCTCAATTTTTTCTTTTTCTGGCATCTCAGACTTGAAAAATCTGAAACTTCTTCTTTTTCTCACAACTTCATAGAATTCCATTTTTTTTTCCTCATTTTTTTTATTATTTGTAGAAAAGAAAATTTAGTTCTGTTTTCTAATTATAATAGTGCTTGAAAACTACAATAATTTTATGAATAAAAATAAATCATTTGCGACAAAAAAAAAATGAACAAAATCGTAAGAAAATTACTAATTTTTAGTTTTTTTTTAGAATTTGAAGAATTATCACTAAAAGGTATAAGATCTAAAAGATCTCTTTTTTAAATAAATGAACGAAAAAATAAAAAAATTGCAATTCGAGACAAACATTTATATATAAGGCTTTGATAAATAACCTTATCAAAGGTTGAATAACCTTAAACTGAAATTTTTTGTACTAATATGAAAAAACTAATAAAATTCATTTATTGTGGTGTATTATGAATCCTTCCCGAAAATTTTTAAGAGATCGTCAAAAAAACGATAGTGATAATGAAGATATAAAATCTCAAAAGTCCGAACCTGAATGTTGTAATAAACCTTCAGTTCAAATTAGAGACGGTAATCGAGTATGCTTGAATTGTGGGATGATATCCCAAAAAGAGTTTGTAGTAAATGAACGACGTGCTTATACCATTCAAGAAATTCAGAATAGAAAGAGAACTGAGCCAAGGTGGAGGGATTTTGGGCCCCGAACAATGCTTCCGAACACTAAAACGGATTCTAAAGGAAAGTCCATTGGAGCAAAAGAGCAAGCTTTGTTTTCGCGCTTATCTAAAATTCAAAATTCTTTAATCTCTAGTATAGAGAGAAATTTTTGGGAGGCTAAACCAAAATTAAAGATGCTTTGCAGTAAACTTAATATTCCAGATTATATTTCTGATAGTGCATGGAAGATTTATTCGCTCGTAGCTAAGAAAAAGTTAACGATGGGGCGGTCAATAAACGGTTTTATCGCAGGAGCCTTATATGCTGCAATTCGAGTCCATGATTTTCCACGTTTGTTAGATGAGGTTTGTGAATCTTCTTTAACCCCCAGAAGGACTGTGCATAGAAGTCTTGCTATGATAATTAGAGAAATTTTACCTGAATTAAATCTGAAATACCAACCAATTAAAGCCGAAACATTAATTTATAGGTTTTCAAATAATTTAGAGCTTCCGATGGAAATCCAGAAATGTGCTATAAATATGTTAAAAACGGCCTCTAAAAATGGTTTAAAACGTACAGGAAAAGATCCTAAAGGTTTAGCTGCTGCTTGTATATATATTGCAGCAAGAGACGGCAACATGAGAAAAACACAGTCTACAGTTGCATATATTGCTAAAATCACGGAGGTCACTTTAAGAAGTCGTGCAAAGCAGATAAAAAGTAAACTAATCTAATTATTTTCTAATTTTTTTAAGCTTTTAAGACTCATTTTCTTCTTCAGTTTCATTGTCTCTAAGAAACATAGACCATTTCAGGCCTACTCCTCCTTCACACAAACCTATCATCAAATAACAACATACAACTGAGATGAAGAAAACCCAGATTACAGTGACGTAAAAGGGTACTATATTGCTGTTATATACTGCAGACAAAAATGTTCTGGATTGTTTAAGATTTAATCTCATGCTTCCAAAATATAAAATATATCCCAATTTAATAAAAGAGAAAGCCAAAATTATAACTCCGAGGAATAACACTTGTCTGGGCTGTGATTTATCATATATATCAATGTTTGCTGTGAGTTTCAAATGTAATAACCCTATAATTAGGAAAAAGCAAATTGAACATATTAAGAAAAAAAATAAAAATTTAGCATATGATGGAAAAATAGTAGAAGTTAAAATTAATTCTTGGAATAGAATTTTTCTACCATCTAGATTGAAAATGGAATTCCATAACAGCACTACATTAATTAATTCTATGATCGAAAGCAAAATAAATGCTATACCAAATGTTTTTAGAACTTTTTTTATACTTTGTTCATCCATTACTATCTTTCCCAGTTTTAAAATAAAAAAGATTCTTTATGTTTAAAATTTGATTAATTATTTAATTATTTATTATTTACGACAACTTTTTATATTAAATTATCTGCATTTTTTACTAGATCATTTTATAATTGTTTAAGAAAAGGCTTTTTCTTTGAAAAATAAAAATAAGGACAGCTCAACAGACGAGTGTAGGCATGAAAAGGTAAAAAGAGAAGGTGGGTATCTTGTTTGTGAAAATTGTGGTTTAACATTAGATGAAAATGTAGATTTTTTAGAAGATATACCAATTAGTGATTTTAAATACAATGACTCTCAGTTGGATTACGAGAGAGGCATACGAATAAGGGATTCTAAAGCTAAACAAGATCCAATCATAAAGCAAAAGTATGACAAAATTCAGATACTAAATAAGTGGTATAGGGATTATGAAACTAGCTTTACTGAACAAAA
>Ga0114923_10000884_pt1 | contig 21539 bp, 22 predicted proteins | sample SumtaG_FD_89578 | JGI IMG/M metagenome (GOLD analysis project Ga0114923, IMG submission 89578) | Deep subsurface microbial communities from Indian Ocean to uncover new lineages of life (NeLLi) - Sumatra_00157 metaG | ecosystem: Environmental > Aquatic > Marine > Oceanic > Sediment | place: near...
AGATTCTGGCGATTCTGAAATCGAACCTTTCCCCCAATCAAATCGGATTTGCCTTTGCGCTGGGCATCTTCGGCGGTCTCCCTCCGACGGGACTGCACATTCTGATTCCCGCGACGCTGGCGCTTCTGTTTCGCTGTTCGTTCAGAGCTTTCTTGATTGCCTTGGGCGTCTTCAAACTGACTTCGCTGACAGTCGCCCCGTCTTCGTACGCCATCGGGAAATGGCTGTTGGATTCTGACCGTGGATTGGACACCTTCTGGCGATGGCTGTTCCATCTTCCCGTGATTGCGCCGATGGGGTATTCGCGGTACTTGCTGTTCGGGAGTCTCGTGCTGGCGCTGGCGCTGGGGATTCCCGTCTTCTTTCTTATCAGGCTGCTTGTCCGCCGATATCGCGATTCGTTCGCCACTTGGGTGTCCGGCTGGCGTGTTTCCGGCTGGCTAAAGGGGAAGCGAGGAGCAGGACTTGCTCGAAGGCTTCTGGCCGGCGGCGCGACCAAGTATGAGGTCAAGCCCCCTCCTAAGGGAGTCTTTCGCTTCATCCGTCGGGAGATGCTCATTGGCTTGCCGGTCTTGTATGCTGTTGCCTACCTGCTCGCGGCGATCGTCGTTCCCTTCTTTGCGGAAAGGTTGGCCACCTCAACGGCGTCTTGGGTGGTGGGGTCGGAAGTGGCGGTATCGGATTCCACCTTCAACCTGTTCACCGGCGGTCTGACCTTGACCAACTTGACGATTCAGGATCCCGAGGTTCCTGACGAAAATCTGGTCGTCATCCCGGAATTGAAGCTCGATGCCGGCATGCTTCCCTTGATCTCCAAACGAGTGGTGTTCAATTCGGTCGTGATCGCGGATGCAGAGCTACATGTCAAGCGCGAGGCGGACGGCACACTCAATATTGACAATCCGTCCTCCGGATGGAATGCGGACGGCTATCTGGAATGGGCGGCCCAGTATGCGGACAAGGTGGATTGGCTCGGCTTGCTGCGTCATCTGATGGACTATCTCGGTCAGTGGATGCCGCTTGCGCCCAGAGAAGATGCGTACGCTAGGTACAGCGGCGGTCGATCGTTCCACGATCTTCGCCCTCCCTTCACCATTCAGAAACTGGAGATTGGGCGGATTCTTATCACTCTTGAAGATGAGACTGCATCGAGCATCGAGGGGCCGTTGCCGCCGATTGCGATGCTTGAAGTCGAGGTCTCCAATTTGGCGTTTCCTGCGACGTTGCGAACCGAGCCCATTCACTTGTCGCTGCGCGGGCAATGGGGCGACGATCCCGAATCCGGATTCATGCTGTCGGCCACGTTCAGCGAGTCCGAGAGTGGAACCGTGAGTACCTATGACTTCGCCTTGAGACGCATCGATCTTCCGCGCTTGGCACGCTTCTATGCCACTACCTTGCCGGTGCGAATCACTTCGGGATTGGCATCGATTTCCGGCTCGTTGCGTTTCGAGGGCGAATCAGCTACCGGAACGACATCATTCCTCCTGGAGGAGTTCGAAATCAGCGCGACCATGGATCGCCCGCTGTTCGGGCTACCGGCCGGAACAGCGACCCGGGTGATTGAAGGGATCAACCGCTATGCTGCCGAGATCCCGATCGTCTTCGGCGCTGCGATTGAAGGATCATCCGATGCTCCGGGGTTGGCATGGGAGGCTCCGTTGCTGGAGATCGCGCGCAAGGGACTGATGATGGCGGGCAGGCGCGAGCTAAACCGAACCATCGAGGAACTTGGTCTTCGAATCGACGGGCTTGGCGAAGCCGAAGGAATCCCCCTCGATCCGAGCTTCGAATCGGTGCAGCAGCAAGCCGAATCCGCAGCGCGCTCCATCATTGATGAAGCCGCCGGCGACCTGCTCCAGGATCTTCCTGTGACTGGTGACTCGGCAGGGGATGCGAACGGAGATGAATCCGGCGACGCGGATGCGAACGGGCTGTCGGACCTGCTGCCGAATTGGCTGGAAACCTTGCTGGATCCGGCCTCCGAAACCGAAGAAACTGCCGATGCTGAAGCGACAAGTTCGGAATGAATCAGTTCGTACCAGGCGAAGGAGAACCATGTCAGTGACTGTCAAGGTAGCACTTGTCAAGACCGAGGACCGCGAAGCGGGGATCCGCTCTGCCATCGAGTTGCTCGGGAGCGAGCGACCAACGTTCTCCGGCAAGAGCGTTGTCGTGAAACCGAATTTCAATTCCGCGGATCCGTTCCCTGCCTCCACGCACAACGACACCACCGCTGCCATCATCCGATTTCTACAGGAAGGCGGAGCGGCAAAGATCACGATAGCCGAGCGGAGCGGCATCGCTTGGAACAGCCACGAGGTTGCAGACGAGAAGGAAATTCGACCTTTGCTGGAGACAATGGGAGCCGACTACGTGATCTTGGACGATTTGGCAGCCAATCATTGGGTACGCGTTCCACTGGAGAACAGTCACTGGGAGCGAGGAATCGAACTACCGAAGCTGGTTCTCGATGCCGGATCGCTCGTGATCACGTGTTGTTTGAAGACGCACGCCTACGGCGGGCATTTCACGCTGAGCCTGAAGAATGCCGTCGGACTCGTACCGGTCAAGTCGGCTTCCGATGGATACGAATACATGAAGGAGCTTCATTCCTCGCCACGGCAACGATCCATGATTGCCGAGATCAACACTGCGTTTCGTCCCGATCTTGTCATCCTCGATGCCATCTCTGCCTTCATCGACGGCGGGCCGACCTCGGGAACAGTTGTGCATCCCGGCATCATTCTCGCCTCAACGGATCGTATCGCTGTGGATGCCGTCGGGGTGGCCATCCTTCGGTCCTACGAAACGACACCCGACGTGATGAAGGGCTCGATTTTCGAGCAAGAGCAGATCCGTCGTGCCGTTCAGCTTGGCCTTGGTACTCAGTCTCCTGAGGGTATCAAACTGATCGCCTCCCCGAACTCGGAGAGTCAGATGTTGGCGCAGCGCATCCAAGCTCAATTATCTGAGTGATTGAGTATTGTCATATTCTGCGTTGCTCACGTGCGATCCTGTTAAAGGCTTGACTTCCGGCGGTTCGAGGGTATACTATTCACTTCCCACTCGTCCTAGTACGAGTGTTCAAGTATCGGAAACGTGTCCCAGTTCAAGAATCGTCGGCAGCTTTCGTTGAGGGGTTCGGGCATCTAGGATCAGTTCGTTCATCGTCGGTACGTGGAAGCTGGAGTTCAGGCTTCGCAATCCCATACATCAGATTGTCTTGCAGTGAACCAGTTGCTAGTGAGTCGCTACATATAAGCGGTGCTCGATAAGCGTGGTTCGTAAACACATGTGCTTCGTCGCGCGTGTTTGATAGCAGCGAACGAAGCAACAACAGCTTTACCGAACAAGGAGGATCCAATGGAAGACGGAGGAGTGTCGGTACGGAAGACCTTCCATTCGAATCCCAATCGGGATAAGAGGTTTGGGTGGTTTTGATCAAGAATCTCCGCAAAGGAGGGTACATGCTTCCTCTCTTTCAAGCAGAAGAATTGGCGAGAATGCGCTATGAAAGCTTGTTGGCGGATATGCAACTGACTCGGGAACACAACCGATCGATTCGCCAGGGAAAGGCTCGCAAAGCCCTGGGGCGGATCATCGAGGAAAACATTCATAGCGGTGCCAGCCTTGGTGAACTGAAACGCGAGATGATCGCGGTTCTTCACCGAGTGGCTGAATAGCAGGATTCAGCGTGGGGCCGGCTTAATGCCGGTCCCGCTCCTAGCTACTGAGCTCTGGCATTTCTTGCCCGGAACCTCCTGGACAAGTATCCTTGCTTCATCTATAGGGTGAAGATGAAACCAACGGGGGCTCGCGGGAACTCACGATAACCGAGAAGACGAGCTTTCCCTGTTTCATGAACAGGAGAGTTACATGAAAGTCCTTGTTACCGGTCTATTTGAGATGGCCGCTTTGCATGCTATTCGTCGGTTTGGGCAGATGGGGTTTGAAGTTCATGTGGCCGAGGGACATCTACTGGCGTTTTCCGGGTTCTCGAAGTACGTGTCGAAGCGCATCCGCGTTCCCAATATGCGCTACCATTCCGAGGAGTACACGAAACGGATTGTGGAAATCCTTGAGACTGGGGATTACGACTACTACTTCCCTTCCTACGAAGAGATCATTCTCATGAGCCGCTATCGCGATCGCATCTTGGCGGTAACCAAGAGCGCCATCCTCAGCACGGAAGTCTTAATGCGGATGCATGACAAGAAGCAGCTAGAAGAACTCGCGCACGAAGTCGGCATTGACAGCCCCAGGACGTTCTGTCCGCAGTCCTCGGAAGAGGCTCGAGAGTACATGGCGACGGTTGAGCTGCCGATGGCCATCAAGATGAGAAAGTCCTCGGGGGCGGCGGGCTTCCGCAAGATCTACGATCGCGCCCATTTCGAGAAGACGTATTTCGACGTCGTGAAGGTCAACGATCTCCCCGAATCCGATTTGCCGATGATTCAACGGCTTGTCGAGGGGCCCACGACGTGCACGTTGCATCTGTGCAATCGGGGCGAAGTGATCGGTGAGGTGATGTATCAGGGAGTGCGCACCATGCCGCGTACCGGCGGAACGACCGTTTTTCGCGAGAGTTTGTCCGATCCGTCATGCAAGGAAGCTGCAGCAAGAATTGTAAAGCACCTCAATTTTACGGGGCTCTGTGGATTCGACTTCATCATGGATGAGAAGACAGGCCTCCCATCTCTAGTCGACGGGAATTGCCGCATCACACCGGCTGTTACCATGGCCTATCACGGTGGTTGCGACTTGATCGAAGCGTGGGTCCGAGTAGTCAACGGAGACGACACCCCGGTCATGCCTCCTGCTCGAATTGGAGTGTGTACCAAGATGCAGTTCGCGGACTTCGTGTGGTTGCTGGAAAGCTACATGGGTAGCTTCAAGGATTGGAGGGGCGAGCACAGGCTCCGTAGGCAATGGTGGTCGGAAAAGGACTACTATTACGACATCCACAGCTTCAGCGATCCGATGCCGAACATCATGATTTGGTTCTACATCTTGACCAATTGCTACAAGCTGATCTTCACCAATTTTGACTCGGCGCAACTGTTCATCTTCCACAACCAGTACGTCGAATCGTGAAATTAGGATCAGGGCAGGAGTCGCAGGACTAGAGATCGGTCCACAGCACAACGGCGCCTCGATCGATCAGGGCTTGAATATCCTCTCGAGCTTGTGAGTCCGGTTCAAGATTCAATGCCGTTTCTCGAAGATCGATTTCGTCATCTTCCCCGAGTCCGGGATTGGCCCTCAAAGCGCCCAAAGATTCGATCAGCGTTCGAGAGAGGCCCAGGATCTGAAGCTCGTGCATGTTGCGCACGGTGTCGACGCTGGAAATGGGATTCCCATCGAGCCACAGCCTGTTGAGCTCGGTCAGTCCGGCAAGTGGCGACACATCCTCGATGCGATTGCCCCACAGGCTTAGCTGCTGTAGTGACAACAGATTAGCCAATTGGCTCACATCGACGATGTCGTTGCCCCCCAGTCCAAGCCTCTTCAGCTGAGTAAGCTCGGCCAACGGACTGAGATCCGAGATGGTGTTGCCTCCGAGACTCAGCTTGATCAGTTGCTTCATGCCCTTAAGGAAAGCGATCCGCTCGATGCCGGTATTGGGAAGCCCCAACCATTCCAGCCTCGTCAGCCCCTCCAAAGGGGACGTGTCTTGAATCGGATTGCCTCCCAATCCCAATTCTCTCAGCTCTGTGAGCTGTGTCAGCGGCGTGATATCCCGGATCCCGCTGTTCCACAGCCCAAGCCAACGGAGATTCGTCAACTCGGATAGGATCGCAACGTCGGTGACGAAATTGAAGTCAAGATCGAGATGAACGAGCTCATCCAATTCTGCGAGCGGACGAATGTCGGTCACCCGATTGCTCTTGAGAATGAGGATTCGAAGCTGTGAGAGGTTCGATAGTGGCTCCAGATTGAGAATTTGGTTGTTCGATAGATCTATAGACTTAAGATTCGAGCAACGCTCCAGGCCAACTAGGTTGGTGATGTCCATGCCAACAGCGGCGAGATATGTCAGCTGAAGCAGCTCAGTGCGGGTGAGGTGTCCAGCTTTGGCTCCAAGTGCCGATCGAACGGCCGACTCAAGCCTGGGGTCCTCGAACGGGAGGTAATCATTGAATGCCGTTGTGAGGATGAGGATTGTCATAGCCAGCCAGGCGATTGATCTCATTGATTACCTTCCAGGTGCAGCGGAGTCACAGAAGTGTACCTCGGCTCCTGTGGAAAGAGCATCAATATAGGTGCTTGGAGCTTCCAGTCATCCTGTCCGCAGGCATCATTGTAACTATCGATGCCGAAAGCCACGTTATCAACGTGCATGACTGCAAGTTCATTCCTCAAGGCGCCTTTCACTCAAGTTGCTCCTCTGGATCGAGATACCATGCTACTGGCTGTTCTCTCTCCACCCGAAGAGGGAATTCCGCCGAGCGAGGAATAGCCGAAGTTCAGATGCCCGGATTGTGATAAGAAGGTTCTTCAGGGGAATGCGAGAGACAAGAGAAGAGAGAGGAACGGCTCTCGTTTCGTTCCTCTCCCTCTGGAGTCAAGGAGGCGTGTTGGCTATTCCAACGCATACCAAGTCTAGATCTTGAGGTCAATTGCCGGTAGTACGTGCGTCGGCTTGAGATCCGAAATCCGTTCCCATCCCAAGGGGTGACAGGCCCCAATAATTGTGAAGACACATGTGCCGATATTTCTGAGGACATCTGCCTGATGCGGTGCGTGAATCTTCTAGAGCTGTGAAAACAGAGCCACCAATGTCGTGGTTAAGAAGTCGAAAGCGCTCAAGGGCGCTACTTCGAAACCGTGGCTGCTGTCTCGCACATATCCCAAACATGCGACACGCGGTGACGCTCCGATCGAATACACCAAGCTGGCATCGGAGGCGGCACCACTATAGACAACGGGCTGCAATTCGACGTCCGCCGCCGAGGAGATGCGGCAGATCTCTCGCAGCAGCTCTTGGTCGTAGGTGGCCACTCGATCACGCGAGCGGATGCCGGGCCGTCCGTCGAGAACGAGCGGGCATTCGGGAACGAGCGGACTTCCGTCGACCGCAATGAAGACCTCCGGTCGCTCGCGTTGCGCAAGCACCTTCGCCCCCAAACAGCCGATCTCTTCTTCAACAGTGAATGCAATCGTCAACGGAGACTGCGGTTCGATGCTCTTCTCCCTCAGTTCCTCTAGGGCTTGCAGACAGGAAACGATTCCTAGGCGATTATCGAACGTCCAGGCACCTACCCAAGGGAACGCGTCGTTGCCGAACACAAAGGGACCGCGGACTTCGCGGATCGGGACCACGGCGGCGCCGATGCGGACACCTTGATCCGCCAGTGCCTCTGGCGACAATCCGGTGATGACCTTGGCCGAATCCCAAGAGGGGCCGGCATCGACCACCTTACGAGAATGACCTGATCCCAGCGACAACATGCCGGTAACCTCTGCTCCGTCTCCGATTACAGCGACTGCGGTCTCGCCGATCTTCCAGGGAATGAGTCCACCCAACCGCTCCACCCGGAGGCTGCCATCGGAGTGAATCTGGGTGACCGTCATGCCAATTTCATCTATGTGAGCGGCAAAACAAATGGTAGGGCGTTCGGATAACTGCCCGGCCACTCGAACGATGACGTTGCCCGCCGAGTCCAATTCAGGCTGGAAACCCATCGACTGCAGCTTGGACAGGAGATAGGTAGCCATTTGATCTTCGTGTCCGGACGGGGACGGAATGTCCAGCAATTCCGAGAACAGCCTCAAGCCTTCATGATCAAGCGAGTGAGTGGTCATCGTTCATCCTTTCGCTGCTACTGGCTCAGTTTTCAGTCAGGATGTGTTCGTCATATTGGGCTTCGAGCTTAGCTTTATGACGTCCCTCTTCTTTGGCCAAAGCCTCAAACAGGTATCTCGCCTCTCCATTGAGTTCGGCCAGACGTGAGTAAAGGGCGACAGCGCGTTGTTCGCGTTTCATGGCCAGAATCATGGATTCTTGAAGATTGAGATTGGGAGACGCTTCCACATTGATCAACAACTCGGACAGATTGAGTTCGTCAACAGCGGAATCACCGGTAGTGGCCATTTCTTCCGGGGTAATGCGAGACAACATCTCCATATGGCCGTGCTCGACGCCGGCTAGCTCTGCGAACAGCCCCTGAACGACCGGGTCCTTGGCCTTCTGCGACCATTCCTTGTAGAACGCTTCCGCTTCCTTCTCTTTGGCAATAGCAAAATCGAGGGCTTTTCGCATCTGGTCTCTCATGAACGCGTCCTCCTCCATCCGGTTGCGGGTAGGTTGCGATGGCCCAGAGTGTAGCCTGCCGCGAGGCTGATCGCGAGGTGTGACGAAGCATGTGATGGGGCTAGACTAGCCCTTGGGAATCGGGGAGACCAAGATCTAGCAAGACAAGATCGAAGCCCTAGGTGTTCGAGGTCAGAAATTACCCTCAAAGCGTTGAGATTGAGAAGATCTGAATGTGAGTTGATCCAGAGCGTCCAACTACTCGCGAACCAGCCATTCATTCCCTGGGTCACCTCGACCGAAAGGGTCTTGAGCCCGGACATGTTAGCTCCTCTGTTTCTCCTCGCGATACTTCTGCTTCTTGTCGTACATATCGCGATCGGCGGCACCGATCAACTCATTGAGCGAGGGCGCTGCTTTCGGATCAAACGGGGCCACTCCGATGGAAAGGGAAAGCGGAAGTGACATGTCAAGCTTCACATCTTCCAGATCAAGCTGCTCGCGCAACCGCGTAAGAAGCGAGTCGATTTCCAGCGGCGTTGCTTCAACAGCAAGGGCGACGAATTCATCTCCACCGAAGCGAGCGGCGATATCCGAGTCGCGAAGAACCGTCGTGAAAGCATGCGCCGCAGCTTGAAGAGCCAAGTCACCTTGCGCATGCCCCAGGGTATCGTTGATGTCTTTCAAGTCGTTCATGTCCGCCAGCAGGAGAATCGAGTCTCGGCCAGTCCGTTTGGCCAAACGGAGGCTCTGATTGGCGAGCAGATCAAAACCGCGCCGGTTATACAAGCCAGTCAATGGATCTCGAAGTGACAATTCTTCAAGTTCGTTTCTGAACCCATGCCGAAGATTTGCGAACCGCACGGCATGCAACAACAGATTCCCTTCGAGCTGCCCCTTTACGAGGTAATCCTGAGCGCCACTCCGAACGGCTTGTTCGGCCGTTTCGATATCTGAAGAACCGGTAAGAATGATAATCGGAATCTCCGGAGCATGGGCTCTTAGTCGATGTAATCCCTCCAACCCTTTGCTGTCGGGAAGGGAAAGGTCCAGAAGGACCATGTCCACAAGCTTGTCGTCAATCAAACGCAGGCAATCTCGAATCTGGACGACAGTTGTCAAATCAACAATGGTGCTGCTTCTGCTCAGGAGCCTTCTGACGATGACTTCCTCGTCCGGGTTGTCTTCGACAAGCAGAATCCTAGTAAGTTTTTCCATGAATTGATCCGGAAGCTATCACGTTGGACAAGATAACAGATGCACAAGTCCAGCACCGCACTCCGACCTCCTCCCAGCCTCTTCCATCACAAGCACACACAGGAACAACCATTCGATGCATGCAAGACCCTCGAATTTTAGCATAGCAATTCATCGGTGGCAATAAGGGATGCCAAACCTCTCAAGGGGAGAAGCTCCTGACTTGTCTTTGAAGAAGTTGCTGGACGCCTGGGCTTCGACTGGCAAAAGCAAGCGCGCTTTTGATGTGCGGCTCTGAAGGACTTCTTCAACCCCTCGCTTCTGGTAAGTGGGTGCAACAAATGCGAAGTGACGACTCAAACGTTATCTGCTCAACTGTGGGAACCCATGAGCCGCCGTATGAGCCCAGGCGACCCTCATCGCGGGCACCGGCAATTCGCTGAAGTTCTCGTTTCGATCCCGCTATCTTGTCATTGCGACTGAACGATAAATTGGCATCTGATTGGCAGAACCCTATCGAAATCGTCAGCCGAAGCGAATTGTACCATGCGAATCCGCATCCATGATGAACGTTTGCCCTCCACTGATTTCGTCGAAGTTGACAACACTGCCAGGATTGCTTGATCAACCTGACGCGATCACGGGTTGACCAAATCCTCAAAAGGTACTAGTCTGTGCTTGGGAAATGTGATTTTCCTCGCTGTATCATTGAAAGGGGGATGCGTGAAAAGGAGAACAATAGTTGCTTCCGGAATCGCTTTGGGTGTGTTGGTGATCATGGTTGGGTGTATCTACGTCGGAAACATTCATCCTATCGCTATTTTCACAGCGACTCCGACGAGCGGAACCACTCCTCTGGACGTCGACTTCGATGCCTCGGATTCTAGCGACGCGGACGGGACCATCGCGACGTACTACTGGGATTTCGGCGACGGCCAGACGGCCTCAAAGACCGTTGGCACCGTCTTCTCTCACCAATTTACGGTTCAAACCGACTCGGATGTATTCCGCGTTGTGCTGACTGTAACGGACAACCTCGGGGCCGAAGACGAAATGTTTAAGGATATCACGGTCAATCCGTAGTCCTGGTGCAGTAACGATTCCTTCTGATTTGGCGACGCCATTGGCGATTCTTGCAGGCTGCTTCGCGTTGAACTAGGCAGAAAGAAGGCGTCTACCATCGGATCTTGACATCTCCTGAACCCGTTTCATGAGTACCGCCTCGAGGGATAACTGTGAAACTTGCGCCCGGCTGAGTCGGGAGGAGATCGAGTCCCTTGTAGCCGTATCGTGATAGAAGCGTGCGGCTCCTAGCTCTCTACTTCTGGACTAACTTCATGATGGCAGATCGCTATGCCCTCAGTCATGCTGTGGCCAATCTGTGGTGGGAATGCAATCAAGAGCAGTCTGTCTACAGCAGCTCAAGGCCAGCGTCCACTGCTTCATGGGGCTAATTGGACAAGCCAAACGCGATGCGCGCATTCTCGGAGGCGATCAGCAGAGCGGCTTCAGGGGCCAGCACGCCAAGGATGCGCCTCACCAGGGAGATCTTGGCTTCGTACCCCTGCGGAGCAACACCTTCACGGCCGAAGTGAAAGTCCGTGCCAATCATGAACCTCTCGGGCATCTCCTCGAACAGCTGTGCCCAGTCTTCGTACAGCTCGCCTGCCGGATTGACTACGGGCTCGAGGTTCCTCCACCTCTCGTGGCGAGTTTCGAGCTTGATGCTCATCATGACTTGCGGGTATACAGATAGTATCGCGCGTGCGTTGGCGGGATTAGTCATCGCGGTGTGCGCGTAGACAACCCGCAGATTCGGATTCCGGTCGAAAAGCAGTTCCAATCCACCGAAGATCTCATCCTCGTACGACACGCCCTGTGGATCGACCGGCTCGGCATGAAGGTCAAGCCACAATCCGTGATCGGCAATCAGATCGACAACCTGAAGGAACGGTTCGAAGTTAGGAGGGATCTCAAGGACATGTTGGCGATGGAATCCCTTATCGAAGTGATAGAGCGAGTTCACCGGCGCCGTGCCATCGTTTGCTGCGCAGATCCTCGGCAAGCCGCTCGAGGATTCCGCCCAGATCCTCTTCGGAGTAATCATTGTGGTAGGCTTCGTCCATCCAAACTGTGATGTAGTTGCTGCCACACATCAAGCCGACCCTGTGACGATCGAGATCACGAATCATCAGCCGTTTCTCGACACCTAGCTCTTGGTGGAGCCGCAGGCCGTCGTTGGGCGTGGGCATGAAGACGATATATTCCACTCCGGCGCCTTCAATGAGAGTGAGAAGGGCCTCCATCTCCGCCGAATCAATAGTCTCGATTGACGCAATCGGGGCATTAGGCGGATAGAGATGTGCATGTATATCGATTATGGATGCGCCGTAGTTCGCGTTGTGGGGACGCGAAGGTCGAGTGGGATCAGATCGCTTGTGATCCACTTCGAATGCAGGAGGGGGAATAACGACTGCAGTGTTCTGATCGTTCACATGCCCGTGCGCTGCCAGCAGCAGCCCCGTGGCAATCGCGAAGAGCGCGAGAATCTGGCGCGGTCCTGTTTTGCTCATGGCATCCGAGCCCCCCTCCTAATGATGAATGAAGAGTAGACGCCTTACGTGACGTTGCCAAATGGGCCTGCCGGTTGCAGGGAGCCAGCGGCGGCGAAAGACGATCGCTGTACGGAAAGGCGGGGCGGTATTCTCTAGATGCTTTGAGAAAGGGATGTTCAAGGCGCGTATGATGCCTGGAGGCCCGATCCCTGAACTTGTGTAGCTGTCAGCTCGTGGCAACAGCGAGCACCGGGTATCCAATGGAACCTCGAGGACTGCATGTAGAACGCACAGTTGGCCATCCCATGGTGAACCGTGTCAGCTTTCGTAACTCTAGTACGGCAACCAGCCAGGTTGGGCCACCGAGATGAACTCCATCCACGGCTTGGTCAATACTGTGGAGGCTGAAGCAGATCCGGTCATGTCTGCATCGGCGAGAGCACTCTCGTCTCTGCACCGAACCGAAAAGTGAATCCTGCGATGTTCTTGGCTGGCTTCCTAGCTGACCGGCAGCCTTCTGGACTGCGGCCACATATGCACGAGACTCCTAGACATCTTGAAGCCGCGCTATGCCGTATACACCGGGCGTCGCATGCTGAGAACGCTCAGGAAGACGGTGGCGAAGGCGATGGCACCGAGGACGGAGAGTTCGAAGCTCAACGCCCCGAGGCCGTTGCCGGTCCGCATGATCTTGCGTAAAGCTAGAGTTAGCGTACGTGAGTGGGATGGCTTAGGAAAGGGAGCGCATCGTTACCGGCATGGTCTCAAGCGGCCAGAAGACGCCACTTAGCATGATCGAAGGGATTAGCAGGAAGAGCACGAACTGCATCGCCTGTGCCTCGTTCTTCGCCAGGCGTCAACTGATCATCCACGGGCTCTTGCATACGTTCATGCTGCAGGGAAATGGAGCACCCGTCTTCGCACACACGAAATCCGTATAATCGGAGCCATCAATCCGAAGTTGGAGACCTTCCGCACGACCTACGGAATGCTCTTGAAGAATCAGGAAGGCAGGTAGATTGGGCACCAATCCGATGCCGCGAGTGGAATCCACGGTTCACGCCCCTTGTGCTGCGGCTTGCGCAGTGCACACCGACACTCGGCAATTGGTTGAGTTCATCGCCAACGGAAGATACGAAGACGCACTCGAACTTCTCCTTGAGGCAAACCCGTTCTCGTCGGTTTGTGGAAGGATCTGTCACCATCCTTGTGAGCAGAGCTGCCGACGTGCGAAGGTGGACGCTCCTGTCGGCCTGAGAAGGCTGAAGCGTTTCGTGATGGAGACGATGGCCGATAGTCGGCACTTGAGGCGCGAGAGGAACATCCCTCAGCAAGACAAGGCAAGGGTTGCCATCATAGGATCCGGCCCTTCGGGGATGACGGCGGCCCATGATCTCGCTCGCCTCGGATACAAGCCCGTTGTTTTCGAGAGACACGCAACGCCTGGCGGACTGCTAGGACAAGCCCTTCCGAGATATCGACTGCCGTATTCCGTAGTCAAGGAAGATATCGACGACATCATCGCCCTCGGAGTTGAGGTGAGGACGGGCATTGAGATCGGCATCGATATCAAGCTCGATGACCTTCTCAAGGATGGTTTCTCGGCAGTCCTCATCGCAACAGGACTATCCGAAAGCCGGACACTGGGAATCCCGGGAATCGACAGTCGTGGCGTTCAGTTGGCACTACCGTTTCTCCTCGCGGCCCATTCCTCACGGCCCGTAGAGAACGGAAAGAGGATGGTCGTGATCGGCGGCGGGAACGTCGCTGTCGACGTTGCACGAACGGCAAGACGTCTAGGTGCGGAAAAAGTGACGATGGTCTGCCTCGAATCGAGAGACGAGATACCGGCTTGGCCGTGGGAGATCGAGGAGACGGAGGAAGAGGGGATTGTGCTGATGCCCTCGTGGGGACCAAAGTCGGTCTTCTCCGAGAACGGAGCCATCAAGGGGATCGAGCTCAAGAAGTGTTTGAGTGTCTTCGATTCCGAGGGTCGATTTCGTCCGCAGTTCGACGAATCAGAGGTGGCAACAGTCGCCGCCGAAGGTCTTGTCATTGCCGTCGGGCAGAGCGGCGATCTCACGTGTCTCGAGGACGCTGCCGTGGAGCTGGTGGGAGAAGGAAGGATCCAATGGGACAGGGAGACACTCGCCACGTCACGGGAAGGAGTCTTTGCCTGCGGCGAGGTCGTTTCCGGTCCCGGCTCCGCCGTGGAAGCTGTCCTCAGCGGTCACCGTGCAGCGCGTGCGATCTCTCATCTGCTAGAAACGGGCAATCTGCTGGAGCAACCTCCCGAGGAGCTTCCACACATCGGAGATCTCCCGGATGACGTGGCGAGCAAGGTGACTCTGCTTAGCCCGATTGGCGTATCTGTCTTGGCCCCGGAGGAACGCGTCAAAGGGTTTGAGGAAATCGAGACGGGATACTCCGAAGCCGACGCGCTCAGAGAGGCAAGAAGGTGCCTCGCTTGCACCACCGGAGCCCTCGTCGATGAGGAAAAGTGTGCCGCCTGCTTGACGTGCGTTCGCATCTGCCCGTTCGGTGTGGCGACGGTGGAGCGGACCGCTGCGATGCCGCAAGACGAATGCCAAGCCTGCGGGCTCTGCGCAGCACAGTGTCCGGCCGCCGCAATCGCGTTGACGAGATTCAGCACGAGGCAGATGAAGGATCAACTGCGTGAGGTCGTTCCTCTCGTCAAGAGCCAGAGCAGAGCGACGCCCGTGATCGTCTCCTACTGCTGCCTGTTTGAGGTGACGGGAAGGGACTTCCTTCGCAGTGCAGAGTCGACAGGACCGGGGAGAGGAATTGTGCCGATATCGATTCCGTGTGTTGCCAGGTTGAGCACAGCAGACCTGTTGAGTCCGTTCGAAGTCGGCGCGGACGGCCTGGTCATCATCGCGTGCAGAGAGGATTCGTGCCTCTACCCGACCGCCGAGGACAGACTCCTTTATCGCATCCGTCAAGCCAAAGGGGTTCTGGGGGAGATCGGCATGGAAGAGGAGCGAATCGACTATTGGAAGACGAACGGCTCGGCCGAGGTCTCGTGGGGCGCGTTCTGGGCCCTGTCTCAGAAGAAGCTCGGCGAAATCCTCAATCGAAAAGGGGAGTGAAGACGTGATCGTAGCTGAGAGGAAGCCCCTGGCGGAGATCAGAAGCTTCGTGGAGGACTACCGCCGCATCTTGATCCTCGGATGTGGAACCTGCACCACTGTCTCCCTGTGTGGAGGGGAGGCGGAGGTGAAGATCGTCGCGTCCGGCCTTCGTATCTCGTTCCTCCATGAGGGGAGGGACTCCGAGATCTTGGAGGATTGTATTACTCGACAATGCGAGCCGGAGTTCGTCGAGGTGGCTCGTCAGAAGGTGAAGGACGAGTCCATCGAAGCGATCGTATCTCTCGGTTGCGGAGTCGGCGTCAACCTCTTGGCTCAGTTGCTCGAAACTGTTCCCGTCTTCCCAGGCGTCAACACCAAGTTCTTCGGCGCGGTTGTCGAGCCGGGGATGTGGCTTGAGATGTGCGCCGGGTGCGGAGACTGCATCCTGCAGCTGACTGGCGGGATCTGTCCCATTGCTCGTTGCTCGAAGTCCCTTCTCAACGGCCCGTGTGGTGGAACGCGCGACGGCAAGTGCGAGATCGGGGAGGACGTTGACTGTGCCTGGGCGCTGATCATTGAGAGGATGAAGAGCCTTGGAACTCTGGACCGTCTCTCGGAGATGCTTCCTGCGAGAGATTGGTCAACGTCTCGCCACGGTGGACCTCGTAGATTAGTCCACACCGAGGTGGCCAACGTTAACGTGCAAGAGACCGAAGGCGAGGCGCAATGAAGAGCGGAAGCCGCCTCGAACGAATTCTGGAAGCAGGTCACTTCGCGGTTACTGCCGAGATTGGCCCTCCGATGAGCGGCAACCCGGCAAAGGTTCTGGAGAAGGCACAGTTGCTCAAAGGGACCGCTGACGCATTCAACATCACAGACAATCAGACGGCCGTGGTGCGGATGTCGAGCGTGGCCGCCGCCGCGTTGGTTCTGGGCGAAGGTCTCGAGCCGATCATGCAAATGACGTGTCGCGACAGGAACAGGTTGGCGATCCAGGCCGACGTCCTTGGCGGGAGCGCTTTGGGACTCAAGAATTGCCTTTGCATTACAGGAGACCATCAAACTTCCGGTGCGGCGGGACGACTCAAAGGACATCCTGGTGCGAAGAACGTTTATGACGTGGACTCGATCCAGCTGGTATCGATTCTAAGAGGGATGCGGGACGACGCCCTTCAGCAAGGCGGAGATCCTCTGGAGGAACCGACGCCGCTGTACATCGGTGCTGCCTGGACACCTCTCGGCGATCCGATCGAGATCCGGCCGATCCGGCTGAAGAAGAAGGTGGATGCCGGTGCCGACTTCATCCAAACGCAAGGCGTCTACGATGTCGACGGGTTCAGAGAACAAATGGCGATTATCGCCGACATGGGGCTCCATGAACGAACGCACATTCTTGCGGGAATCATCGTTCCCAAGAGCCTGGGCATGTTGAGATACATGAACAGCTCCGTTGCCGGTGTCACAGTGCCTGATAGACTCATTCAGCGTATGGCCGAAGCGAAGAAGTCGGCCGGCGACGACAAGAAGGAGGCGTCTCGTAGGCAGCTCGCAGAGGGGATCAAGATGTCGGTTGAGCTGATCGAGCAGGTGCAAGAGATCCCGGGTGTGAGGGGCGTCCACGTCCAGGCGATAGAATCGGAACATCTGGTGCCGGAGATTCTGGAGAAGGCTGGGCTGCTCCCCAGGCCGGAGATGTCCAAAAAGGAGGGTTGAGATGATGCCGAAAGCCAAGATCATGGTTGTCGAGGATGACTTGGATGAAGCGAAGCTCATCAAGATGGTCCTTGAAGGTGAAGGATACGAGGCTGTCTGCATGTTCAATGGAAGGGAGGCACTCGAGAAACTTGGTGCCGAAAAGCCGTCGTTGATTGTGCTCGACGTTATGATGCCGGAGATGGATGGGTTCAGCTTCTGTGCCAAGGTCAAAGCATCTCCGGAGCACAAGGACATCCCGGTGATCTTGTTGACTGGAGTCGCAAAACACATACACGATTCGCGGTTTCCTCTCAACGGCGTCATTCGGGCGGACGCGGACGAGTATCTAGAGAAGCCAGTTCAGCCGGAGGATTTGCTCAAGACGATCGAGCGACTCCTCCAATGACTGCGAAATCGTCGCCACGCCCTCTAAATTGCTGGGAGTATCTCGAGTGCGCTCACGGACCCGACTCACCGGACCCCTGTCCCGCCACGAGCGACGAACATAGCAACGGAATCAACCGCGGGATCAATGGAGGCCGATCTTGCTGGGGTGTCGTCGGGGTCCTCTCCGGAGCCGAGATACTTGCACCGTGCGCTCTAAAAGAGAGCTGCCCGACGTGCGGTTTCCTCCATCTGGTGAAATCGGAAGAGGAAGCTTCCTTCCAGCTGCTGAAGCTGGCCCGAGGCGTCGACAACGCCGAGGAACTGCAGCAGACTATCACCAAAGTCGAGTCGTTTATGGCAATCCACGAAAGGCTTCGCTCCCACTTCGATCTCGATCAGACGATCAGCGAGATCACGGAGGAAGCACGGAAAGTGACCGGCGCTCAACGCGCGTCGGTCCTGTTCATCAAAGGCAAGCCGGCAGCCCTCCATGGCCGATTCGGATTACGTGGGAAGAAGCGTGAGGTCGAGATAGCACTGGACGAAACTACGGCCGCCGGATCCGCCGCGATCAACAACCATATCGTAAACCTGCGCGATATCTACGATCAAGACGACGTTGGTGGAGCGTCGCCGTTCAGCCGTGAATACGACAGCCAGTTTGAGTGCCGCACCCAGTCCTTCTTGGCGGCTCCCATCTGCGACCCTGCCGATAGAGTCATCGGAGTCATCACGTTGGCTAACGCGAAGAAGTGCTTCTTCTCCTCCGACGACCAGTGGTTCGTGGAGAAGTACGCTGTCGAGGTCTATCTGGCGGTGGAGAAGCAAAAGTTCATCCAGCAGAGCATCTCAACGTTGCGTCTCGCAACGATCGACGAAACAGTAGCCGGGCTGTCTCACTGCATCAAGAACATCGCCCAGGCGCTGCGAACAGGCTCCCATATCATCAAGCGAGCCTTGAGATCAAACAACATTCAGGACATCAAGGCTGCGTGGGACATCCTCGATCGTCACATTGAGCGACTCGCAGATCTCTCCATGGTGGTTCTTGACTACGACCCGATCGTGCGGGAGCAGACTGGGGAACCAAGCCTCAACCATCTTGCCGAGCACGTGGCCAACCTCTTCAAGGAGGAAGCTCGCGCACGCTCGATTGAGTTAACGCTTGAAAAAGGTGAAGATGTCGATCCGGCTTGGCTTGACATGATGGACATCTACCGCTGTGTCGTGAACCTCGTCAGCAACGCACTCGAAGCGTGTCCCCTGAGCGACGGATCGGTTCACCTCTCTACAAGCCGATCCGGTGAGAACGAGCTCTGCATCAGCGTCTCCGACAACGGTCACGGCATCGGCGATTTGACTAACGTGACGACCCCTGAACTCTTTCAGTCGTCGAAGCTTCGGCAAGGCGCGGGTCTAGGACTTCCGACGATCGCGGCCATCGTTGCGAAGCACAACGGGCGTATGGAAGTGGACTCCAGCCTTGGAAGGGGAACGACTTTTCGCGTCTACTTCAGCGAGAACACGTCGCGGCCCTGATCCAACCCTTCTACACCTCCTCCCCCATGCGTGGCCGCTCCAGCGAGTTCGCCAACCGCGCAACCCAACTCTCTGCAGCGGCGTCTTTGGGCTCGCCTCTGGCGACGCTGCCTGAACCCAGCTGCTACAGGTGTTGTGGCTAGCTGCGCGGGAAAGCAGACCCTTGCCGATGTAGTGATTGACCAGATGGAAGAGCAATCCACACACAAAACTTGACACAGCCCGAGACACTGGTTGAGCTAACGGTGTGACGTGCCCACCTGAAATAGGTACAGAAGTGGGGCCAGGAGCTTGATCAATGGAAAGAGGTGGCAAGAATGACAGACAGCAAGGCAGCGATCAAACGAAAAGCGCCTTCAAGAGAGAATGTCAGGTGCTGGCTCCCCATGGAGGACTACCTAAGACCTCTCGCGGACTCGTTATCCATGATGAGCTTATTACTCCATGATGCAAGCCGGATCTGGTATGTCAATGCGGAATCTTGTTCACTGATCTGTGCATAGTGGCGTCCGGTTTTCTCGTGCTCAATCCCTGCTGACCTTCCCCGCCATTGGACCGTCGCTTGACTCAGGGCCTTCCCTCCTCTATGCTGTTATTTGCGAGCAATCATCTGCTCGACATCAAATGCAAAAGGGGAGAAACATGAGCAACCTGACAAGCTTGTTCCCGATGTTCCCCGTTTGTGTTATTGATCGCTTCTCGCTTCAGCTCGAAGCCTGCAGTGTGCTTCATCATCATATCGCCTAGAGACTGTACGCCGCTTGGCGTGGCAACCCTCTAGGCCTGAACGGACCTCCGGCGATTCGCCGAGGTCTTTCTCTTTGCCATTTCCACCCGTCGAGCCAGGAAAGGAACACCCCATGAATGAATTGAGTTTGCGTGCCAACTCTCCAAGATCGCCGTCCCCCCCCGCTTCCTTGTCTGCCGAGGATGTCCTCCGTCGCCTATTTCGAGGCTGGGCCTACATCGAGGCGCGGTTCGACGTACTTCAGCCCATGAACGATGGTCGCCAGTATGATCTTGGCCAGACATACAACGTAGCTGACGAAGTGGGAGGATTGCTATCGCTTCGCCCCGACTTCACCTCTCTGGTCGCACGCGAAGCGGCCACAATGGGACGAGGAATCATTCGCCCGCTCCGGCAATCCTATTGCGGGACCGCCTTTCGCAAACCCGATCGTGCAGGCGACCGCCGACGTGAGATTCGACAGTCGGGCGTGGAGTTGATCGGGGCATCCGGTCTACTGGCCGATGCAGAGATCGTGGCGCTGGCATCCGAAGGCCTTGCCGCTCTTCAGCTCAAGGATACACAGATTCACCTAGGACACGTCGGATTCGTTCACGCACTGCTGCGCTCCTCGAACCTAACCGAAGAAGGCAAGACGACCGTCTGCAATCTTCTCGCCAGGCACGATCGGACGGCCCTGGCTGTTGCGCTCACGAATCGCGGCGTCCCCGGGAAGACGGCGACCGCACTAGATGCTGTTCTCGATCTCGTCGGGTCCACTGCCGTGCTCGATCGGGCACGTCGTCTGACCCGTGACTCAAATGCGCTTCGTGCCTTGGAGCAACTGGAAGAACTGATCGCTCTACTCAGCCGTAGTGAATTACCGGTCCCTGTGATAATCGATCTGACAGAGGTTCGCGACCGCTCGTATTACACTGGGATTCGTTTCGAGGGGTTCGTTCCCGCGTCCGGGTTCCCCATCCTGCGCGGGGGACGATACGACAATCTTGTCCAGCAGTTCGGCAAGGCTGAGCCCGCTGTCGGCTGTGCCTTTGAAATCGATCGCATTGCACCGATGGTGGCCGGGAAGGGAACTGCAGACATCGAGACGATCCTTCTTTGTTCTCCAGCGAATCGTTGGGCTGAGCTCATGATGCAGGCACGCGCCCTTCGAGCCCAAGGGCAAAGAATCGCACTCGATGTCTCATCCCTTCCACCAGACCAGCTGAACGCCTATCGATCGGCCCACGGGATCACCCGTGTGCTTGTATCGGAATCCGACGGGACACTCGACGCGAAGGGAGACCGACGATGATGCCACTGACGATCGCCCTTTCGAAAGGCCGGCTGCTCAACCCGTCACTCTTGCTGTTTGACAAGATCGGCCTGACGGCCGTGTCAGATCGAGGCCGGCTGCTGGTGTTTGACTCCACGGATAGCCGATGCCGATTCCTTCTCGTCAAGCCAGTCGACGTGCCGACCTACGTCGAGCAGGCGGCTGCAGACATCGGGATCGTCGGAGGAGACGTGCTATTGGAATCCGACCGCGACGTCCTGTGCCCCCTGGTTCTCGGCTTCGGGACCTGCCGGATCGTCGTGGCAGCGCCTGGCGGCAATGCTCGAGCTCTCCCGGGTCGCCCGCGTCGCCGTGTGGCCACCAAATACCCACGAATCGCCAAGCGCTTCTTCTCCGAGCAAGGGATTCCGGTGGAGATAATCGAGCTTGGAGGCTCCGTCGAGCTGGCGCCGAATACGGGGCTTTCCGACTGGATCGTGGACTTGGTCGAGACAGGCCGCACCTTGATCGACAATGGTCTCGAACCCATAGCTGAAATCACAACAACGCACGCCCAGCTGATTGTGAATCGCGCGAGCCAGAAGATCCGCCGCGAGGAAATCGGCGACCTCATCGAACGCTTGAGCAAGGAGCTACCATGCTAGAGACTTTCAGACCCCGCGAGCCAGATGCAGCCCGACAGCTCAATACACGGCTGTCACAAAGGCAAGGCAGAGACGCCACAACCCTGGTGCGAAACATCGTCGACGCAGTCCGGACGGGTGGGGACGCCGCGCTTCTTGAGTTCACGGCT
>Ga0114923_10000885_pt1 | contig 21537 bp, 18 predicted proteins | sample SumtaG_FD_89578 | JGI IMG/M metagenome (GOLD analysis project Ga0114923, IMG submission 89578) | Deep subsurface microbial communities from Indian Ocean to uncover new lineages of life (NeLLi) - Sumatra_00157 metaG | ecosystem: Environmental > Aquatic > Marine > Oceanic > Sediment | place: near...
ACCCCAGACCCCAGACCCCAGACCCCAGACCCCAGACCCCAGACCCCAGACCCCAGACCCCAGACCCTAGACCCTTCCCCCTCCCTCCTGCCTTTCCGCCGCGTACACTCTCTTCAGATGGCCCCGTATCTGGTCGACTAAATCGGTATCCCGGTTGCTCCTGTAAACAAGGGATGAAGCGATTTCGCTTGCCAGAATGGCGTACCTGTATTTTTCAGGGATCTCGTTAAGCCTGGCCCGGTATTTTTTACTCTCCCTGATGATGCGAGGTAAGTGGGCAAAGAGGGCTTTGCGCATCAGTTGATCTTTGGTAAGTTCCGGATTTTCCCTGAACAGCTCGAAGAGCCTGCTGTAGTGGGCGTTGATCTCGCTACTTATATGGTCTGAGATCTCCGTATAAAAGAGGTTCCCGTCAGACTCCCTGTGTCTGGAAAGGATAAGACGCGCCTCGTCAGCAGCCCTTTTGTCCAGTATCTTTAGAACATCAGATACGTAACGATCTTTATCGGCAAGAAACTCATCGTCACTCATGAGAAGGTTGGCGATAACCTCGTAAGAAGATGAGATCACCCCGCATTTGTTAGCGGAGGCGTCTCTCATGATAACGACACCATGTTCCTGCAGGCGCTCACGAGCTTCAGGGGTGATAAAGGAGTTGGCGCCTTCCACAATAGCTTGTGCTGTCGGCGATCCATCAGCAGTAATGAACCTGCTGTAATTCTCCACGTCGATGGTTTCAGGCCTTCCCCCTGCCGGGATAAAAAGATCTGACTGGGTTGAGAAGATGAGATCCTCATACTCCTGGTAGAAATCGTCGAGAGAGACCCATTTTTCTTTCAGGCCATCCCCGACGCGTAAGACTCTTTTGAAACGTTTTGCCAGGCTATCCTTCTTCTGATGCGTCCGGTAAAGGATGAATCCTCCCTTATGAAGTCTGGATGGGCGGAAGCTGTCAATGTCACCCTTGAACAGAATCCGTCTGAGCTCTGCTCGATTTGCGCCGGCCGGGTCGAAGAGAGCTCCCGAACCGTCGAGAATGAGGTTGATCTTTACATTCGGACACCTGTCGAGAAGAAGCCGGATGGCGTTTCCGGCTACATCGCCATCGGGGCCTCCTGTTATCTTGACCGTGAAGGGGTCTTTGCGAATATTCTTGCCCAACGCTTCCATGGTGATTTCGGCAAAAGTTACGACCCCGGTGGAGGTTACACCGTACTCCTTATGGTTGATACCGATCCTCTTGCTGGAAATAATCCCTGAGCCCAGCACATACCCTCTTTTTACTGATACCCGCGCAATCTCCTCGATCATCTCGTCGTGCATGTTCTCGTCTGGACCCAGTTCGATAGGTTCGTCTTCACCGTAGTAATCTACTATCGCCGGATCTTTGGCACGGCCATCCTCGGTGATGAAAAGATCGAGGAACGCGTGGATGAAACCATACTGCAGCTTGTACATCCTCTGGGTGATCAGTTTTTCATCGTCCAGGCTCTCTGCATCCACAACTACCGCCATCTTGGATCCGCCTTCATAAATGTCCTTGTTTTTCAGGTGCTGCGTGTGAGCCAGGACGTAGACCTCTTTGAAGATGTGGTCCGCGGTAAGGGCGTAATCGTGCATTTCCTTTGCCAGGATCGTTCTCCACCCACCTCGGGCTATATCGGAAAAACCGATATGGTAACCGGCGCCGTAACGGCCGAAGAAGAAAGTGACACGGAAGGGCCGATCGCCGGGCAGGTCCGATGTGAATGATTTATCCAGTTCGTCCAGATATGCGGGGTTGAGGCGGAAGGCCAGCGCCTGTTTCCCATGTACGAAGAAGTTTGTCTTGAGTGTGTGTTTTATGAATGAGAAACAGCAGCGGAATATGATCCTGTGCAGCTCGTCCTGGTGTCGGTGCCCTGTGTGATGGCCCTTGATCGCCTTCTCGACGTCATCCAGCGCCTTCGCGTAGGTGATCTCCCGGTCCAGGGTTTCGGGACCGAACCTGGCGCGAAAAAGTTTGACCAGTTTCAGCGCTGTTTCAGGGTGGGACCAGAAGGCTTTAGTAACTGTGTTCAGTTCATAGATGTCGGGGTCGCTATGGGCCAGGTTAGTGTGACAGAAGCTGACGAAGGCGTTTATCAGGGTGGCATCCTCGCCGCACATGATTTTTTTCGTAACGAAATCTCTGTAGGTGAACGATTTGGTCGAGAGTAGCTGGGAATTCTCCAACTCTGATCTTAAGGCTGCAAACAGTCCTGTGCCCGGAGTTGGTGCTGCGGATTGCCTGGCCCTGACGTAAAATGTGCCCAGGAAATAAGGGTGGACCCCGGTGCTGATGACCAGGCAATAAGTGCGCCTGATTCCGATCCTCAGCCGATGGAAGGCCTCCATCAGCTGTTGCAGGAAGTCTTTCTGGGGCGGGTTGCCGGCAGCGAACCGGACACGGTACTCTCCCGGGAAACCCGGCCAATGGGTATCCTCAACGTCAAAGAATACCCCTCCATGTTGGTTGCCCTGGTAGTAGAGGTGGAGGATCTGAGCTACCCTCTGGTATGGCGATATGCGAACGTAGTTCTCATCATTGAGCCAAAGGATCTGAAGATATCTGTCTAGCACGTTCAGGTCGAATTCAGGATAGTTTCGTTTCAGTTCCTCAAGGACGTTCTTACGGATATCACCGGGGACTGAGACGTCCCCGGCCTGGGAGATCGCCTCGGGATCCTTGCGTTCGAATTTGAAGGTCTGGATCTCGATACTGTTCTCGAGGCCTGGAGGGATCATTTCAGAGTGGATGATCTCTGTATAGGATATCTCCCTCTCCTGCAAGGTGCTCAGAGTGTCGTAAAGAGATCCCGGTTTGTCCTGGCGAGCAATAATAAGAATGTTATCCCTGTCGGCCAGCACTAGCTGTCTGTTGACCTGCAGACTCTGAAGGTCGTTGGCCAGCGTAGACAGGGCATGGGCCTCTTCCTTCATGGTAATGAAAAAGTAAGGGTGCATGTGCTTCACGAGCCAGGCAAGGTTCCTCTCGGAACGTTCGGAGGTTTGGCTCAAGATCAGGCGGATATCTTCAAGCAGCTGGTTCTCTGGTCCCTTGGGCATCGTACCTTCTCCCCATACGCTTTTTAAAGGCGTGAGTTGTTGGGCATTGATGCGAATATGTCCTGCAGAATTTCCAGCTCATCGCCCAGAGCATCAATGAATTCCACTCCGATAATAGAGTGACCTTTATCTACCCGATGAGGTACGCTCCAGCGTACGATACCGTTCCATCTGGCCGATTGTTCGGTGCCCGGCAGGTTGAAACCCACACTGAAAACGGTTCCCTTTTCAATGGAGTGTTCAACCGTTAAACGACATCCGATCTCCGAAATATCTAGCATAGTTCCGGGAACGCCCTCTCTTTCCAGATAGACGGCACAGGGCAGGTTGACCCGGAACCGTGGTTTGCGGCGAAAGGTTTCACCGAGTAGTTTCTGGACTGTTTCGAGTAAGTCTTCCTTGTTGAACGGTCTTGTGACTATCCCATCGCATCCGGCGTCGACACATCTGATGAGAGTCTCTTCGCTGTACTCATCCGTTACGATGACGACCTTGGTGTTTGAAAAGCCAAGGTCCTTCTTGATCGCGGAACAAATCTCGTCACCGGGCATGTCGGGCATGGCAAAGGACAGAAGAGTGAGGTGGGGCTGCAGTTTAATTGAACTGTCCAGGGTCTCTTTACCTGTCCGGGCTGTGTGCAGTTCGAAGCTGTCACGGTCCAGGAACGTCCGCTCAATTTCAAGGAACAGCTTTGTATCATCGGCCAGTAGGATTTTCCGTTTTTCCAAGGTGAATCTCTTTATAGGGTCGCGAAAAGTCCTGGCGGGATTTTTCGCTCAACTTAAAAGCGAAAAATGTCATTTCCGCTTTCCTCACAAATCAATGACATTGATCACCCATCATTGATTTGGGCGCCCCGCTCGGGGCGCGGCACGTTAATGTGTTAAAAAGTACTCAGTACAGCATAGTGAAGTCAATGGGAAAGGACATATACAGAATGCAGAATTCAGAATTCAGAATCCAGAAAAAAACATTCGACTTTCAATTTGTAGCTGATGACTAAAAGCTGTAAGGGTAAGAAAAGATTCTAAATCCAAAAGACTCCTTCTGCAAAAATTCGCTGGACCTGGGTCTGACAGAGGACGTTTTAAAGAAACTCAGCGTATTTTTTTGATCTTCTCCTGGCTTCTGGATTCTGGCTACTGGATTCTCATTTTTCCCAGACCCAAGATCACCCTCCCGGCCCTCCCTCCATCGGTTCAGGTCTCTGCATGATCAGAACCAGCCCAAGTACAGAGATCAACGTCACCGCTACCACGAAAAAGGCATCGTTAAACCCTAGCATGCTTGATTGCCGGAGAAGTTCCCGATATATCGCTCCGTCCGGTGGTACGGTGGCCCCATTGCCTGACAGAAGCACGGTCGCTTTTGCCTTGGTCATTACGTAGTTGGGATTCAGCGGAGTCAGATTTTCCACGAGCCTTGTCTGGTGGAACTGGGCGCGTCTCGTGGCCATCATAAATGAGAAGGCGATGCCCATACTGCCGCCCAGGTTGCGTATCATGTTGTAAAGAGAGGTGGCCTCTCCCATCTTTTCCTTGGGTATGTGGGATAATGTGAGGATGGTGACGGGGATGAATATGCACGCCATACCGATACCCAGGGTCACCCTCGGCCACACGAAGGACCAGAAATCGGTCTGCATGTTGAACAGGGACATGGCGTAGGTGGTGCCCGCACATATGGTTATACCCGTGGCGAGGATTTTCTTGGGGTTGACCCTGGTGACAAGCTTTCCCACGATGGGCATGGTGAACAGGGCCGCAATCCCTCCTGGTCCCATGACCAGCCCCGCGTGGAAAGAAGTGTATCCCATGAGTACCTGGAGGAAGATGGGCAGCAGTACGATGCTTCCAAAGAGGTTGAAAAACACGAAGAACATGACGATGCAGCCGCTGGTAAAGCTTCTATCTCTGAAAAGGCTCAGGTTCACGATGGGGTGCTCATGATATTTCTCGTTGATTACAAACAAAGTAAGGGCAACGATAGAAATGATCGTGAAATTCACGATGGTTTCGGAGCCGAACCACTCGGAGCGCTGGCCGGTGTCCAGTATGTACTGCAGCGACCCGAGCCCGAGTGCCAGCAGGGCAAAGCCTGTGTAATCGATTCCTATCTTCTGACGTTTCATATACGGAGGATCATGAATAAAAAGGATGCTGAGGAAGATAGCCAGCAGACCGATGGGAACGTTGATGTAGAAGATCCAGCGCCACGACCACGTATCGGTAATGATCCCTCCCAGAAGCGGGCCGACGATGGGTCCGAACATCACGCCGACGCCGAAAATGGCCATGGCCATGCCGTGTTCCTTCCTAGGGAAGGCTTCTAATAGTATAGCCTGGCTTACGGGAACCAGCCCGCCCCCGGCGAGCCCCTGGATGACACGGAAGAAGATGAGGCTTTCCAGACTCCATGCGGCGCCGCACATGATGCTGCTTAATGTAAACAGGGTGATGGAACCGATCTGGTACCTTTTCCGGCCGAACAAGCGGGACAACCATCCCGACATGGGTATGACGATGGCGTTGGACAGCAGGTAGGCGCTGATGGCCCACGTGGCCTCGCCCATTCCGGCCGACAGAGAACCACGGATGTGGTCGAGGGACACATTGACAATGGATGTATCGATTATCTCAATGAGGGTAGGAAGCATGACCGTCACAGCCACGATCCATTTGTTAACGTGTTTTTGGGGCTGGTCAGGCATCGCGGTCTCGCTCTAGTGCAGAGTGCAGGGTGTAGAGTGTAGAGTAAAGATCATCCAGATCAAATTCGATGGTGCAGGGTAAGCACTGCATGAACTCTGCACACTACACTCACCTCTGTTCCAGCTATTCCGCCAGAATAGTCGGTACGACAGACATACCGATCCTGAGTAGCGGTCTTATTTCCTTGATGTCGTCGAATGTGATCTTTACCGGAATTCGCTGGACTACCTTGACGTAGTTGCCGCTGGCATTTTCCGGGGGGAAAAGGGTAAAAGCCGCACCGGTTCCCGCCATGATGCTGTCCAGGGTTCCCTTGAACTTCCGACCGGGATAGGAATCGAGTTTGATGGTGACCTTTTGCCCTCGTTTTAAATGTCCGATGCGTGTTTCCTTGTAGTTAGCCACGACATATGCGTTTTCCAGATTTACAAGGCTCATGAGCGGTTGACCCGCCTGAACCGTGTTACCCACCTCAGCAGATAGCCGGGTTACAAAACCGTTCGCCGGCGCAATGATGGCTGTATAAGACAAACGAAGTCTGGCTGACTCAGCCTGTGCTTTTCGCCGTGCGATCTGGCCCATCTGAGTGTTCAGGAACGCCTGGGTTCGTTGGAGGGCAGCTTCCTCGACCCTGACTTGGGCGCGAACCTGGGCCACGGTGCTTTTGTGGGCCTTGAGTGCCACTTCTGCCTGGTTTTTCAGCTCTTCGGCAGCGGTCAGCGCCGCGCCGGCCACCTCGAAAGCCGTTCCGGTCCGGTCATAGCGGCTTCTGGGAATGACTTCCTGGTTGCTCAGCTTCTCAGCTCTGATAAGGTCCAGGCGGCTCTGGTCAAGACCTGCGCTTTTAGCCTGTATTTCGGCCTGGCGGACGGAGACCGCCGCAATGAGCTCCATTTCTGCCGCCCTCGTTCTGGCAAGAGCGGCTTTCATGGCGACTACACGTCTCTCCTGGGCCAGAATCTGTGCCCTGGCTTCCGTTAACCGTCCCTCCTCCGATTGCATGAAAGCCTCGGCCTCATCCACCGCATTTTGAAACGGTTCAGGATCGAGTCTGGCCAGGAGGTCGCCTGCCTTTACCAGCTGGTTGTCGTTGACCAGTATCTCGACCACAGTACCAGTCACCCTGGGGCCGATCATATGGATCGAACCTTCCACAAAGGCGTCGTCTGTGGAAACGTGGGTCCTCGCGTACCCCCTGTAGAGGAATAGTATAATAAGCCCGATGGCGACAATGAGACCGACGATCATAAACGCCCTGATCTTCTTGCTGTTGCGAACTGTCTGATGTTTGTTTTCTTCTCTCATTTTTCCTCTCCGAATCTGGAATAGGCTGTCGCGAGATCGTCCCCCGTAGCGTATAAAAGCCTGGCTTCGGCCTTTAGTCTGCCGTAAATCGTTGTCCAGTGGTTATCCTCAGCCCGGGCCAGGGAATTCACTGCGTCGGTTACCTCAGTAGCCGTGGCTTCGCCCTCGGTGTACCTTGATCTTTGCAGCCTCAGGCTTTCTTTGGCTTGAATGACCGCCTTTTGGATAACAGAAGTTCGCTCAATAGCTCCGATGAGCAGGCGATGGGAATCCCTAACCTCCAGGTTGACCAGTTCCCGTGCCTGATCCCGTTGGGCTATTAGAGCTGTGAGTTCATCAGTGATCTGCTTCCGCCCGGCCGTCCGTGCCCCTCCGGTGTACAGCTCCCAGGTAAGTCCCAGTATGGCTGACCAGTTGTCTTCGTGAACCCGATAGGGGTTTTCCTCGTAGGTGTAACCGCCCCTTATGAACAAGGTGGGGAAGCTCTCCGCTTCTCTTATATTCATTTCAGCTTCCATTGCGGTGATCCTCTCGTCGAGTATTTTCAGTTCCGACCGGTTGGCGCTGGCCCGGAATGCGGCATCCTCCAGGTCAGGGATCGGATCCAGGTGGAAGGGAAAATCAACCACTGTTGTCGGGCTATTGAGAGGGCGCAGCATCAGGTAGTTGAGCCTTGAAGCCGCCAGGTTGCGTTCATCCTGGGTGGTAATGTGTCTTAAACTGGCGTCGGCCTGTGCCACTTCTGCGGCCAGAACATCGTTCAGTGTTACTTCCCCGGCCGCATGCAGCGCTCGGGCGTCTGTGACGTGGGACTCGAAACGCTGTACTTCAAGGTCCGTGAGGGTCAAGGCCTTTTCTGTTTGAAGAAGGGAAACGTAGGCCATTAAAAAATCAAGGGCGACCATGTTTCGCGTCCGCTCAATTTCCACTACCTGGCCTCTAACCCTCGCTCGGGCCGCCTCGATACCTGAACCCGTCCGTCCGAAATCGGTGATGAGCTGATACACTGTGACACCGTAGCGCAGGAAATTTTCATCGCTCAAGGGTGATGTTCCTCCCGTAGCGAAAATAGCTTCCGGTTGATGCTGCAGCCAAGTGTGGTCGGCGTAAGCGCTAACCTGGGGTCTTTGACGCGCAATGGCCTGGTCTTCTCCTCTTGTCGCCGCTGCTTCCCGGGCCCTGGCTATCTTCATCTCATATCCCTGTGTGGTGATAACGGATAGCCCCTCCTGAATGGTCACAGTGTCCGCGCTGACATCCGGTGTCAGAGCAAAAACAAGAATCAACAGAAAAAAGCAGCCATAAACTTTCAAGGAGGAGAAACAATTACGAAACGGGAACCGGAAATACGGATCCCTTTCCACCTCTTCGACGGGCTCAGGGCCTTCGGCCTTCCACATTTCACTTTCCACTTTCGATCTACTCATTACTTCATACCTCTTTTTCATCGCTGGCTATTCCGTTAAGAAAGATCGCGATCAACTCCTGGATGGTATATTCGATCTTGTCATCGCTCATAATCTGTCCCTTGATAATCGATTCATAAACGAAGGTCATGAAAAGGACCCGTAGGAAGGCTCTGGAAGAGAAATCCATATCAATGGGTCGAACCTCTCCCCGGTCCTTGCGGTTCTCGAGGTAGCTCTCTAAAGTTCCGGCGAGGTTATCGATCATCAGTCGATAGATCCTGCGGACCTTCTGGGGGTAGTGAGATATCTCAGAGAGCATGATCTGGGCAAGGGGGCGTCTTTCTCGAAGGGTTTTTAGAAAACGTGTGCCGATTACATTCAGCCCTTCTTGTACGGGCATTTCATCTATTTCCTCAATAAGATCCCTTAGCTGGGGCAGGAAAGTGAACGATTCCAGCATCTCCTCGAACAGGTTCTCTTTCTTCCCGAACTTCCTGAAAAGAGTCAGCTCTGACACTCCGGCCAGCGCGGCGATCTCCCGGGTTGTCGCTCCCAGATATCCCTTCTCGGAAACAAGCTCTAGGGTAGCTTCCAGCAATTTTTCTCTGGTTTTATCGGACTGAGACACGGCTACACTCCTCTATGTTATGTAAGTGCTTACTAACATAATGCAGAGGAGTGTTTGAAAGGTCAAGAGGGAAGCGGGAGGGTTTGGATGAAACCTTCTGACACGGAGAAGGGGAGACACGGCGGGAACCTGGAAGAGGGGAAGAGGGGAAGAGGGGGGGGTTAACCCCGAACCCGAGACCGAGCCCGAACCCGAGCCCGAACCCGAGACCGAGCCCGAACCCGAGACCGAGCCCGTCATTCCGGACACGACGGCTTGTCACGGCGAAGTTGACTTGTGAGGGCATAGCCGCAGGCGACGCCCCAAAGCGAAGTCGGGAGTCGTGATCCGGAATCCAGCCTGAAGAGTCGACTAGGGGAAGAGGGGAAAAGGGGAAGAGGGGTATGGGGGAAGGTGAGCGGCCTGGTGCTAATGGCCTGTGCATCGAAGTATCGAGGTATCCAGGTGGAAATCTCAATCTCCGTCATTTTTCATGCATAAAAACCTTCGCTGTTCTTTGCAAACTCTACCTTGGTTTTTGGAATAGCTCGGAGTCTGCCATGGATTTTCAATAGATTCCGAGTGCAAAAACAATGCAAGCGCCGCCAGGCGCGGGAAATTAGAATTTCAGGCTCAGCTTATGATATTTGTCCACTTCATCCTTGAGCCAGTTCGGCCAGAACATTTCGGAGATGGGGTAGCTGGCGTCCAAGGCCTGAAACGACCCGGGGCCCGTGACTGCCTCGATGTTCTCTCTTGTATTGTAGCAGACGCGGTCCAGGCCAGTCATTTCAGCGACCCTGGCGTTGATCTCCTCAATGGATTTATCGTAGGGATGTTCCCCCTTGAAGGCCCTCTGGACGGCCAGTTCGTCAAGGCACTCCCGCCCCCTGCGCCACTCCTTGAAAGAGGGGAAGAACATTGGTCCGTAGGAGATCCAGAACTCCACGTGCGTCGCCCCGGAGTTGTAGACGGACCAGACGCTGCCGCCTTCGCTGACGCTTCCCTTAACGATGCTGTCATCACCCATAATGATCCTCTTTCCGTTGATGACCGAGTCCACACCGGCGAACTTGAGTCCCACCTCGATGGTGCGCCTGCGTATCTGGGATTCCTGGAAGGTTCGGATCGCCTGTGCTTGTTTTACAAGCCCGTGTGAGATGGGCATCCCCAACCCCTCGGCAATCCCGTAGGAAACTCCGCGGCCTGAATCCGGGTTTGGTATCACCACGTCCACATCCGGTTTGCCGTATAGGTCAGCCAGCTTGTGGCCCAGTTCCTTGCGCAGGAGGAAGATTTCCCTGCCCTGGTAGGAGGACGTCACGTTGCCGAAGTACACTCCCTGGAAGATGTCCGGAAGAGGGGTCTCTTCACGGATTCTGCGCGTCTCGACACCTGATGAGGAACAGATAGTCATCTCGGAACCGATGTACTCCCTTTCCATGAAGCCGCCCAGGCGCCGGTGGGAAATGCTCTCGGAGCTTGCCACGAAGGCGCCGTCCACAACCCCGAAACAGAAGGGCTCGAAGCCCCTCGTGTCGTTTAAGGTGATCAGCCAGGTTTCCTTTCCGTTGTGAACGAGGGCGGTTAGGGAAAAGGTGCCGCGCCCGTGGAGTGCGTCCACCAGGAGGCGTCCAGCTTCGAAGGTAATGCCGGCTTTCTCGATGCAGTCATGCAGATGCGCCCCCATCAGCTCTGATCGGTTGGCGGTATCGTAAGCGTAATCGCTCTCGAGATTTTTTTCGATATCGTCGTCGTCGACGATGCGGCCGCTCATGGTGATGGCGAGCTGGTATCGGGACTCGAAGCGTGGATTGACGAGGATCGGTTCCGCGTTTCTCTTTTCGGCGATCTTGTTCTTTGTGTAACCGACGTTCCCGATGGCAGCCATGGGGCTCAGTTCCTGGAACATCCGGATCATGTCCACGTCCATGACGTCCGCTATACCACCTACTCCCTTAAGGATGTTTATCCCATGGGCCGTCCCGATAGCGAGGCCGGCTCCGGTTTTACCGCGATGCTGGAGTGCTCCAGTAGCCAGAAAAGCTTTCTGAACCAGTTCCCCGTCTCCGGGGCAGTATATCCCTGTGATCCCGTCCATGAACAGCTCCTGATAAAGGATTTAAGATTCAAGATTCAAGATTCAAGATATGGATACATAGTGCTGAACACCAGAAACAAAAAGTCCAAGGGCATATTTGCACAGCCCATGTGTAACTTCAAGGAAAGGGAGTGTCTTGCACTAAAAAGCTGCTAAAAAAGGGGGCAGGGGAGGGTCCGGCCTCGGTACCCGGGCCCATGAAACGGAGAAACGGGGAGGGGGCGAAACGGGGAAAAGGCTGACACGGAGACACGGAGACACGGGGGGGAACCTGGAAGAGGGGAAAAGGGGAAGAGGGGTATGGGGGATGGTGCGCGGCCCCGGACTACTGGCCCGAGTATCGGGGTGTCGGGGTAATCACGCCGTTGGCGTGACAGGCGGGGTGTCGGGGAAAAGGCGTAGTTCCTGTAAAAACGGCTATTTTTACCACTGAGCCACGGAGAAAAGCGGAGGAAGTCTGTATCTAGGGAAGGCGCGGTCACTTTTTAAGCGGTGTTTTTCACCACTGAGTTCACAGAGGACACTGTGAAAACCTTTTGAGATCTGAGATCTGAGATTGAAACCCGATCACCGATTACTGATCACTGATCACCGCATTTTCCCTTCCGCCCACTCCAGATATCTTGACTTTATCTGCTTTGAGGCCATGGCCCGCTTCACCGGCGGCAGGTTGAGGATGACTCCCAGGGTTGCAGCAAGGGCACGGTGGGACCAGAGCACCTGGTTGTCGAAGATAAGGTTCTGAAGCTTACCCCGTTCGATGGCCATAAGAATTGTGCGCTTTGTGGTCGTTAGCGGCGTCATGACCCGTTCGGACCTTGATTCAAGGGCCAGGGCGTCGACATTGCAGTTTCTCACACAAACGCCGCACCCCAGGCAGATCTCCTCGTCAACCCGGGCAAGTTTAAGTTTAGGCCTGTTCGGATCGTTGGCCGAAACCAGAGCGATGGACTCCACAGGGCATGCAGTTGTACATTTACCACAGCCGTTACACGATTCCAGGCTTACCATAGGCAGGAACTTGGATGTGTGCACTGGCTGAAGGATGCCGAATTTGCGTGCCGCGATCATGGCCTCACAGCAGCAGCCACAGCAGTTGCAGATAAAACTGACCCTGCGTTGGACATTCTCCCCGAACTGTACCAGGTTCTTTTCGTACCCCTCGTCGAGCAGATCTCTTGCCTCGATCCTGTCAACGCTCCGGGTGATATTATGGCGCGAAAGGGATTGAGCAGTGGCGCCGAAGGTCATGCAGATGTTCATGGGGGCGCCGCATGAGCTGTCAAGATGTTCCATTTTGTGGCGGCAGTAACAGATACCGACACCGATATGCTTTGCCGAATCGATGACGTGGCTCGCTCTTTCGTAGTCGAGGACATGAAGAGCGTTTTCGGCGGACAGAACCGGTTCGTGAACAAAAGCGCGTCCCATCTGGGTCTCACCTGCGGCAAAAAGGTCCTTGATGAAGTCCTCCTCCACGTGGAGGTACTGGTGAAACAGCTCGGAAAGCAGCTTCTGGTCGATATCATCCCTTATCCGCATAAGAGAAAATTCGAAAAAACCGGCCATGGGTGGGGGCAGAACGTAATAGTTCCTTCCCCTGACTTCCATGTCGAGGAGGATCCCCTTATCTGCCAGTTCGTCGAGTATCCTGCGACTTTCCTTGATCCCAAGTTTCCATATCCGGTCCGCCTTTTCCGCAGGGAACGGTTTTATGGGAAGTTGTGCAACAAGACCGGCCTCCCGTTCGGAAAAAAGCATCTCCAGTATCCGGTACAGGAGCTCTGACGGGGGCGCCCCCTGAGGGAATCGGTTGAGCCTGTCCGAAAGGTTTTTGTACGCGGATCTTGGAGTGAGGTGGGCCAAAGGGGGATCTCCGGTAATCAGTAATCAGTAATCGGTACACAGTACAAGGTGCAACGGTGTGGAACAGTACATAGTACAACGGTTTAACTTTGATGACTTCGCGAGAAGTCATCAACGCGCCCCGGGTGGGGCGCCCAAATCAATGAACTGTAATGTAAGTCATTGATTTGTGAGGAAAGCGAAAATGCCACTTTTCGCTTTTAAGTGGAGCAAAAAGCCAATAATGGACTTTTTGCGACCCCATTAACTTTGTACTGTGCACATTGTACTTTGTACTCTCTTTCCTTTACACCTTCCACTATTTCCACTTTCCACTATCCAAGTATTATCCCCAATACAATGATAGCACCGTTTATCAGGTACATCTTCCTGATGTAGTGACCGTGGCGGTCCAGTTGCTGCCAGTCATCCACTGTCGGCATGATCCGGAGAAGACGCACCAGTATGGGGATCGTGAACAGGCAAGCCAGGACTACAGGTGAGAGGATCCTGTCGGCTGCAAGGCTCAGTATGAGGAGGTAGACAGTGAACCATTGAAATATGAGACCCGCGTAGGCTCCCGATCTTCCGAGGCGGACGGTTATGGTCATCTTACCAACGGATTCGTCCGTTTCCATGTCTGGAATGCTTTGGTAGTAGAGGATCCCCGCCACCATGATGCCGATGGGGATGGAGATGAGAAGGGCTTCCCTGGACGGGTGACCGGTCATGATCCAGTAGGTGCCCAGCACCATGACTGGTCCCATGTTTAGCCCGGCAAAAACTTCCCCAAGTCCATGGTAGCCATATCTGATGGGTGGGGCCGTATAAAAAATGCTGGAGAAGATGGAAATGGCCACGAAGGGAGAGAGTATCCACATCCCGGCCACCGTCATGTAGCCAACGGCTAGAAAGAAAGAACCCAGGTACAGGATCAGAAGGGAGGCGCGAAGTTCGCCAATGGTGATCCTTCCGGCCTGCAGCATCCTGGAACCCCCGATGGACTCACCGGAGTCGGCGCCCTGAAAGTGATCGAAGTAGTCGTTGGCCAGGTTGGTGGCAAAGTGGACCATAACGGAGTAAAGGTTTATGAGAAGGAACAGGCCTATCTGGTGAGCTGCGCCGTCCCTGATCGCCAGCATCCAGCCGGCCAGGAGGGGAACGAAGGTGGCGATGTAAAAGGGCGGACGGCTCGCTTTCCACCAGGCGTGTAGACGGTCACGGTTCATAAGAAAGATCCTACAGGAGTCAGAATCCAGAATCCAGAATCCAGTAGATTAAAGGCTGTGAGCGTTGTTTGACTGCTGACTTTCGACTCCTGGCTCCTGGATACTTGGTACTGGGTACTGTTGAAGGTTTTCAGGGCAACAAATCCCCCCTTACCATCTCATTGAAAGTAAGCTCGGACTTGAGGACACCCTTGTCGTTCAGCCAGTTATAAACGTCCATGAAGATCTTTTTTTCCGGTACAGCCGGTGGTATGAACACCGGTATGGCAATGGACTGCTGCAGCGGTTCAGGAATACGGGCATACTTGATCATGATGGGTCTTGCCATTATCGGGTCCTGGTTGATAAGGGCTGAAGCCCGAGTGGTGGCTCGCAGGAACGCCTTGACAGCATCGGTGTTCCGATCGATAAAATCTTTGGTGAATAGCAGGGTCGTTGGGGTGATCCCGAGCCCCCGGTCGTCAGCTACAACCGTAGCTCCTTTCCCTTCCACCAGGGTGACGAGGGGTTCCGGAAGGACGGCTCCGGCCACCTGGCCCTGGAGGAGCATGGGCATTCGGGCAAGGATGTTTTTTGTCTCGATCATGTTAAGGCTCGCTCCGGGAGTTTCGTTCTCCAGGAGCTTTGTGGTGACGTACTCGATGACTGTGTTGGAACTGCCGGCGATCCCCATCCGGGCCAGATCTGTGAGGGAAGGCTTACCCATACCGGGCGCGGCGAGTACCGCGAACATTCTCTGATCTCCCGTGGTATTGAAGATGGTCGCCACCATTCTCACAGGCATCAAGTTCGTTCCCAGTATGATTGAAGTGAGCATATCCCCGAAGTAGCCCTGGGTTTGCCTTGCGGCCATGGCGGCATCCTTCTCTAAACCCGATCGGAAGGGGATAAGTTCAACCTCGACCCCTTCCTCTGCGAATAGGCCCTTTTCCTGAGCCACAAAGAGTGGCAGAGCCTGCATCACCGGCAGCACGCCGAAGACGATCTTCTCCGCGGCCAGTGTTGACCCGGGGAAAGCGGCTGCCGTTGCGCCCAGTAAAAACAACACAATAATGATAATGGTTCGTTTCATCATTCTTCACTCCTAGCTATGTTCCAATCCATTCCTGAACAGATCCGTAATCTCCCGGATCCATTTTTCCGAACCTGAGGAGGGGTCAGAGCCCTCCCTGCCGGCGCGTCCACCTAAGGCAGGCGCCATGAACTCCAGATAGTGGGCCTGGAGGAACCGGTCCAAGACGCTCTGTATTATGAAAGCGGTCTTTTCGATGTCGATGTCTGGTCTCAGTTCACCATTTTCAACTCCATCCTCGATGAGTGTTTTGAGATAACGCTTTGAGGTGCCCTGGATATCAGAAAGGATGCGGTTCCCGTGGGGAGCGTCCCCAGTATAGATAACTCTGTAGTAGATCGCTGCCGATAGGGGCCGGTGGGTGGTGAACTCCAGACCTGCCCGAAGCACTTTCTCGAGCCTGTCAAAAAACGGCTCGTTCCGGGAACTGTCTCTTACTGAACGTAGCTGTTCCTTCACCTCTTCGAGGCTGGAGCGGTAGATGAAGTCGAAAAGTCCGGCCTTGGTGCCGAAATATTTGAATATTGCTCCCTTGGAAATTCCCGCGGCCTTCACAAGGCGGTTCATGCTGGCGGCCCCATAGCCGAAGAGGCCGAACTCCTTCAGCGCCGCGTCCAGGATTCGGTGCCTCAAGGTGGGTTCAAGATTTTCGAATCTGGGGAATGTGACATTTGTTTCCAAATCGGATCTCCCAGGGAGCATTGCATGACCAGGTGGTCACGATCTGGGAGAATAAGGGAAATGAAGAGAAGTGTCTAGCAGGTTGTTGGTTATCTGAGATCGATCCCCCCGTATTATCCAGGACTAGTTCTGGGCTTGGTTCTGGTCTATTATTATCCTATGAACATAATCGTATCGCTCGTTGTAGTCCTTCTGGTCCTGGTTATCGGGCTGGTTTTTGCTCTATTCCCCAAATGGGGGATGAGGGTGATCAGCCGTAGCGCCCGTTCGTACATGAACGAGGATCTCCTCTCGGATCCGGCATACGTGTTGGCGTTCCGGTTCTACGGTATTGCCGCTGTCGGTCTGGGCTTTTACGCCCTTTACCAGGTCCTTCAGGCGCTCTGAAGGCCAGGCTCTCTGGAGTCGGCCGGCAGGGAGTTGACGCGGCTGAGGACGAGGTGGGGGTAAGGGCCGCGATACCCCGATACACGGGCCAGTAGCTCGGGGCCGCATACTTCCCCGATTCGGGGAATTTCATCGCCCCTCGCCCACCGCACTGTCCTATGTGATAAAGTAAACCCATGCATCCCCATGAGAAAGTTCCAGGAAAAGGGCCGGATCCTGAGGAGGAAAGAATTTCTTTCAGAAGTGTTTTAGCCTTCCTCAAAACCGGTATCTGGCGGATACGCCGGGCGGATGTCTCCACTGTGACCTGGTTCCTCATCCGCGCTCTCAGGATCATCCTGCTGACCTTCCGCGGTTTCGTTGAGAACAAGTGCCAACTTCGCGCCAGTTCTCTCACCTTTTACTCCCTTCTCTCCATCGTTCCGGTTATGGCCATGGCTTTTGGTGTGGCAAAGGGCTTTGGTTTCCAGCACACTCTGGAGAGGGAAGTAGGTATTCTTCTCAGCGCTCATACTGAGATCGCCGGTCAGATCATGACCTTTGCCAACAGTCTTCTGGAAAACACAAAAGGGGGCCTGGTGGCAGGGATCGGTTTCGCGTTCCTGGTCTGGACCGTCCTGAAAGTTCTTTCCAATATCGAGCGGAGCTTTAACGAGATCTGGGGTGTACAGGAATCCAGGACATGGGTAAGGAAAGTAAGCGACTACCTGTCCCTCATGTTTTTATTGCCTGTGCTGTTTCTTGTCTCGAGCGCGGCCACAGTGATCGTGGCTGGTCAGATCCAGGCTGTCATGGGGAAGGTGAGCCTGCTGGGGTACTTTGCCCCCATGATCCATATTCTTATCCGCTTGCTGCCTTTGCTGGTGATATGGCTCATGTTCACTTTGCTATATCTCTTCATGCCAAACACCCATGTTCGGATCCGGGCAGCCCTCATCGCCGGGATCGCGGCGGGGACGGCCTATCAGATGTTTCAGTTTTTTTACGTCACCTTTCAGATCGGGATCGCCAGGTACAACGCCATTTACGGTAGTTTCGCGGCACTTCCCCTGTTTCTTATCTGGCTCCAGGCAAGCTGGATGATCGTTCTGTCGGGCGCTGAGCTGTCCTTTGCCACACAGAATGTAGACACCTATGAATTCGAGCCTGACGCTAACCTGGCAAGTCCGGCATTCCGGAAACTACTGGCCCTCAGGATTGTCAACCTCCTCGTGGAACACTTTTCCCAGGGAGAAAAGCCGCTGGACGAGGATACCATCACCTACGAACTGGGTATTCCTATCAGGCTCCTGCGCTATCTCCTCCACGACCTGTCGGAGGCTGGTGTGATCACTCCTGTCAGGGTGGCTCAGGAAAAGGTCCACGCCTATCTGCCTGCCTTCGATCCTGAAAAGATGACCATCGCCACCGTTCTGGACTCACTGGAGACCCGGGGAACAGATACTTTGCCGGTATTTGAGTCATCCGAGTTGGATCAGCTCCGGGATTTGCTGGAGACCTTCAGGGAGGATAACAGAAGATCGGAGGCTAACTGGCTGCTTAAGGAAATAGGTAAAGGACAGTCCAATGTCCAAAGTCCAAAGTCCAACGGTTGAAACCCGAAATCCGAAACTCGAAACCCGGAACCTGCTTTCGGAGGTATCCATGGCTTACAATCTTGAACTGGAAGACAGAATTGAAGAGGTGATCACCGGCTGGCCAGACATGGTTAAACGGAAGATGTTCGGCGGGATTTGCTACCTGGTTCAGGGCAACATGGGGTTCGGGATATGGAAAGACTATCTTATTGTCCGGACCGGCCCTGAAGCAGCAGAACATTTTCTTACCGAGGACGGCATTCGCCCCTTCGATGTCACCGGGCGGGCTATGAAGGGATGGGTCATGCTTGATGGAAACCGCTGGGAGGACCTTGAGGAACTGGAAGCGTGGCTCACGATCGGACGGGACTTTGCCCTGACACTACCTGCCAAATAAACCACAATTTTTTTTACGGTGTAGTTTATTTGACAGATGGTTTTTTAAACAAAGCAGAATAAGGAAATGGTTCACAGGAAATTCATCCTGGTATTCGATAACTGTTATTCTTTGCCCCCCATCCCCCCCCTCCGCCCTTTGGCCCCACCCTTGCACTCTTCTTTCCAAACGCCGCGAACCGGTGGCAGGAAAGGAGGTGATGACGGTGAAGTACGATGAAAACAGGGTTGACGAAATGGTGTTGGCACTGATGCATCTGACTACTTTCAAGGAATCGTCCGGATACCGGACGTGGAAGGGGCACGACTGGGAGGTGTTGGACCGGTTGCATCAGAAGGGGTTTATCGGTAATCCCAAGAGCAAGGTTCGCTCGGTCGATCTTACGGGTGAGGGGCAACAGAGGTCAGAGGACCTGTTCAAAAAACAGTTCTCCTAGATCTTATCCGGTGTTCCGGACCACGACGGGCTGCCCTGGGGCAGCCCGTCTTTTATTAGAGGGAGTGTGTTTGTCCGAATAACGGACAGAAAAACAAGTAGAAAATAGTAATAGTAGAAAGTAATAGGAAAATTGCTAATCCCCCACTATTGCTATTACTTTCTGCTATTACTTCCTGTTATCTATCCTGTTATGATAAGTTTATGGAATCTGTTGGCGGGAGTATGAGATGAAAATCGTTAGTTCCCTCATTGTAGGTGTCGTCTGGACGGCGGTGCTATTGATTCTCTACCGGGTACCGATCGGCGCCCAGGGAACTGACTGGCGTCTCCCCCTCTTCCTGATCATATCATGGGTCCTGGGTCTCGTTCTGATAGCCTTGGTCGCCTTCGGCAGGGAAGTGGACCCGACCAAGGGGATATTAACTACAGTCGATGAGCATACAGGGCTGGCCAACCGCCGTGCGTTCCAGGGACTTGTCGAACCCCTTCTCAAGGCTGCTGTAAGGTTTTCGGAAAAAAGCCTGGTGATAATCCTGAATATTAATAACCTGGACAGGATCATTCAAGACGACGGCGATGAGGAGGCGGAGCAGATCGTTTCTCATGTTGCGCATGCCTTCCTCGATTCTCTCCGTGGATCGGACATCCTTGCCAGGTACGACAAGGATGAACTTGTGGCATTCCTTCCCAAGGCAGCTACAGAGTACACGGGAAGGGTGACCGATCGGATAATGATGAACGTGGCGGTCCAGCGGCGACACCTGGAAATCCCTCAGGATTTCCAGGTGAGTATTGGCTATGCGGAGTTCGACCCTATAGCGCCTCAATCGCTCGATTATCTGATCAGACAAGCCTACAAGGATATGATCAGGAGCATGGGAGAGGCGAATGTGGATTTGGAGGTTAAGGAAGAGTCCGAGACCGAGCCCGAATCCCCCCCCGCTGACCCGTCCGCCGAAGCCGATGAGGCGAAGGCGGAACCTTCACCCTCTGATTCCACCGGCGCTGGAGCTACGGTGGACAAACCCGAACCCGAGCCTGAATCTTGATAATGATGATTTACACAGAGTTTAAGGTTCCGGAACCCGGGCATTTCAACTGATCACCGTTTACTGATTACCGATAACTGCCTTGAATCCCGGCCGCACCTACACCCTTACTGACTGCAAAGGTGATTCCACCCGTTATTACCAGCTTGTCAAGGAACTGGCAGACAGGTTCCTGTACGTGATTTCAGATGAGGCTGTTCTCCGGGAAAAGATCCGAACCGCCTCCACATGGAAAGGTGTTCTGAGAACATTCTCTCGGCGCGAGCGCCATGTCAGGAAAATCCTGCAGGACCTGAATAAGACTCTGATTCCCTTCCTCTCCGGTGTTGATGACCATCTCCGTTCCATTTCTCTGGCCGATCGACTTGACGGGACCCTGAGAACTTCCAAGGATCAATACCTTCTGTACATGTTGGAGATCGAACTGACAAATCGCATTAACCACGGGAGTTATTCAACGGCCCCATGGCGAATGGCACTCATCGCACATTGCCTGCGGGATTTCAGGGAAGGTTGCCGTTCGCAACCGGGAGATATTGAGGACCGGTGTAAACATTGCGATCTGGATTGTTATGTGAACATGGGTTCTGAGCTTTTGGAGCGGTATCAGATCCATCCCTATGTTTCCGTGTCCATGGATCATCGAGGGCTGTTCAGGCATCTTAAATATGATCATCCCGAGATGGGGGTTCTTGGAATCGCGTGTGTGCCTGAGCTTGTCATGGGGATGAGGTTGTGTGAGGGCTTGGATATCCCGGCTGTCGGAGTTCCCCTTGACGCCAACAGGTGCGCACGCTGGTTGGGAGAGTGTCTGGAAACTACGTATAATGTGGGGGAGTTGGAAAGACTGATAAAAAACTAAGTGTCTATGGTCTGGAAAGATCAAGAGCTGATTTACCGCAGGGTACGCAGAGCGGCCCTTTGAAGGCCGCACCGCAGAGTCACAGAGAATACAGAGAAAACCGGAAATCAGAGGAAAATATTTCGTCGTTCCGGGCGTAGTGAAAGTGGAGACCAGAAATCTAGATGAAAAATTCCTTTTCTAGACCCCAGATCCCATAACCTAGACCCCGCCTTTCCTCCTTCTATCCATTATACGGATGCGGCGATCCCTGGCTCCCATCCAGAATTCATCGTATCTCTGGCGTCTGTCCATAATCCGACTGCGCCGTTCGAACAGGCTGAACCGCCGGTTCCCGCTGCTGCCACGCCTCTCTTCTTCCGTTGAAATTGATTCCCCTAGGCGGCGGCGTTCCCCGTTGACCTGTTTTCTTCTGAACATCTCGTCTCCCCTGTATGCTATCGATGGGACAGTATATCAAAATGGAGTTCACCGGGGGAAGGGGAAGGGAAAGGGAGTATGGGAGTATGGGGGTAGGGGGGTAAAAGAGGGTAATCAGTGATCGGTGATCGGTAAAACCAAGCCCGAACCCGTCCATTTTCGTCATTCCGGGCAGAGCCTACAATAATCACGTTCCTTACTCTTCCCCTCCCTTGAGGGGAGGGGATTGAGGGGAGGGTGAAATAAACGCAATGACCCGGAATCCAGGGGTAAACAACGCATCCTTTTAACGCGGTACAAACTTTCGCAACGTTTTGAGATTTTCCGACACGTTGCGAAATGTGGTAGATTAACCTCATG
>Ga0114923_10000886_pt1 | contig 21533 bp, 31 predicted proteins | sample SumtaG_FD_89578 | JGI IMG/M metagenome (GOLD analysis project Ga0114923, IMG submission 89578) | Deep subsurface microbial communities from Indian Ocean to uncover new lineages of life (NeLLi) - Sumatra_00157 metaG | ecosystem: Environmental > Aquatic > Marine > Oceanic > Sediment | place: near...
ACGATGACGGTGAGGAGGAAGAAACCTTAAGCGAGTCCATAGTCCTGAACATATCAGAGACACAAGATGGAAGCGAGGTCATCACATTTGAGTGCGATCATGGGCTTACAATAGGTTGCTCATGGCTCAATGAATCATTTGTCAAGCCAATAGACAACAGGACAGTAAAGGATAAAGCAGTTGATGATTTAGCGGAATGGCTAAGGGTTGACTACGAGGATTATGAAGAAAACAGCGACTATAAAAACGCAACGTCTATAATTAACCTTATCATTGACGGCGATTTACCTGGCGTAAAATGGGAAGGTAAGTAATGCTAGAAATACCAGAATTAGACCTCGCACTAAATAAGGGCGCAACAAAGAAAAGGGAGCCAATATTAGGCAATGAAATGTGGAACGTGGCCAAGCGGTCAAACGCTCGTGAAAAGGTCGTTAAAGTCAACGGCAAGCGGGTAAAATAAGCTATAAGAGCCTAAGACGGCGCTTTTTTATTGAATTGAATAGTGTGATATACTGAACAAAACAAAATTTAGGATTGAAATGGCTACAATTAAGATCAAAGTACCGCCTCCTGGCATACCACTCCGGTTTTCATCTAGTAAAGATCCATCTGATGTATTCGATTACGAAATGGACTGGTTGCAGTTATTGCAGGCTGACGCTATCGCATCAATCACGGTAACTGGCGACAAAATCACAATTGATTCAAGCTCATTCAACGGTAAAGTAGTGACGTTTTTTGTGTCAGGTGGAAATAGTGGTAATATGGCTACAGTTACAGTTAAAATAGTCACAACAAACGCAACACCGCGCACATTTGAGCGGTCATTCAAAGTCGAGATAAAGGAAAAATAATGGCTATTTACTTGGTTAAAAATGGAAATGAACACGCGTTGTCGATGGTTGAGAAAATCCTGAAAGCCGAGGGAAACTCTTATGTTTTATGCTCCCAACTTGAGCTAGATACGCTTAACGATGGGGCCGTTGTTACACTTCCAAACAAAGTAGAAATAGAGGGTAATAGCGCTTTATTGGAAGAGTATAAAGCGCTAGGCATTAACAGCACCCCATATGCAACTTTCGATGATGAACCAAAGAAAATACCACGTTCACACTTCATTGATGCAGCAAATGAAGATATGGTGAGAGGCATCGACACAAGAAGCTCTAACAGTTCTGTTCAAATGTTAATGAGAAATTTTATAAGCGAGGAAAAATAATGGCTATCAGGCGACAAACACAAGTATTATTGGCAAGCGCAGCACGAACAGCGGCAGTATCAAGCGCTGACTTTTCAGCGGAAGAAGTATTATCAAGCGAGTTTGTATTTGATATTACTGTAGATCCCGCAACAGCTAGCATCACCCCAACGATAGAAGGCAAAGACCCGATAAGTGGGAGTTATTACACTATATTAGCGGGTGCAGCTAAGGCAGCGGTAGGAACGACAGTGTTAAGAGTCGGCCCGACTATCATTGCGGCGGCTAACGTTGCAGCAAATGCTATTTTGCCATCAGAATTCAGAGTGTCGGTAGCTGTAGCGGATGCTGACTCGATCACTTATTCAATCGGCGTGACTCATGTGGTGGGCAACTAATGTTAAATTGTGTAGCTGCAATACAATTCGATACTGAAACGCAACGATTCGTTTTAGTCTCTGGTAATAACCGGGTAGAAATCAGAAAGACCAAGGCGCTAAAGAAATTCGTTAATGATGCGCCTGAAATCTCTGCTGACATTTTAGCCGGGCTATCTGCTGTTTGGTTTCCTGATGAAGACAACATTGAAGAAGCTCAATTTGAAACCGTGGAGGAAGTAAAATATGCCTCATAATTCCAAAGGCAAAGGCAAAAAGCGCGGCACTATAACGGTAACTGTCAAGGTAACACCCCCGAAAAAAAGTAAATCAAAGCGCAAGGCTAAGAAGTAATGTCAAGGAAGTTGTCAGCCAAGCAGGAAATGTTTTGCCGTGAGTATCTAATTGACTTAAACGCAACACAGGCGGCGATTAGAGCGGGGTATAGCGAGCGGTCGGCACAGCAACAAGGTGCTGAAAACATGTTGAAACCTGTTATAACCATGTTAATTTCTAAGTTAATGGCAGAGCGCAACGAAGAAACCAAGATAGACGCGGCCTGGGTGCTACGTAAGAGCGTTGCATTTCATGATAAATGCTCTACTGAGGGCGAAGGCTATAACGCTCCAGGAGTAGGCAAAGCGCTTGATTTAATCGGCAAGCATGTTAACGTCCAAGCATACAGCGAAAAGCACACGGTTGTCGAGATGACTCATGAAGAATGGCTGGACTCTCTCACATGATGGACAAGCGCCAACGACTAAAGGATGACTTTCATTTCTACGCTAGAAACTGCTTAAGCATTAGAACAAAAGGCGAGGGCATTAAGCTGTTGGTAATGAATGATGCTCAGCAATACATTCACGATCAATTAGAGAATCAATTAAAAGAGACCGGCAAGGTCAGGGCGATACTCTTAAAGGGCAGGCAACAAGGCGCATCAACTTTAATCCAAGGTCGCTTTATATGGCGCACAACTCACAACAAAGGCGTTAGAGCCTTTATCCTCACTCATGAAGGCGAATCAACAGACGCGCTATTTGAAATGACAGAGCGTTACTATGACAGCCTGCCGTCATTCGTTAAGCCAACCACTTCAGCGGCCAATGCCAAAGAGTTACACTTTGACAAGCTCGATTCAGGTTACAAAATCGGCACAGCAGGCAATAAAACTGTAGGCCGGGGGCAAACTATCCAATACTTCCACGGCTCAGAGGTTGCTTTCTGGATGAATGCCAGTGAACACACTAAGGGGATCATGCAAGCCGTGCCGGATGCTGATGGCACCGAGGTTATTTGGGAGTCAACCGCCAATGGTGTTGGGAATTTCTTTCATGAGCAATGGAAACTAGCCGAAAAAGGTTTATCAGAATTTCAGGCTATATTTGTTCCCTGGTACTGGCAATCAGAATACCGGAAGAAAACACCGGATAACTTAGTTTTAACCCAAGAGGAAGAAGATCTAAAAGAATTCTACTGCCTGGAAGATGGTCAAATCTTTTGGCGCAGAATGAAAGTAGCCGAATTAACAACCGATGGCGTAGACGGGGCAAAAGCGTTTAAACAAGAATATCCAATGAACGCGGCTGAAGCTTTCCAAGTCTCGGGCGGTGACGGTTTGATTAGTGCCGATACTTGCATGAAAGCGCGAAAGACAAAAGCCAACGGTAACGGCCCTCTAATCGTCGGTGTTGACCCATCGAGAGGCGGTGATAGGTTTGCTATAATAAGGCGTCAAGGTCGCAAGATGTACGGCATGGAGGCGTATATTGGTGAGCAATGTGATAAACTAGGTAAAAATGTCGCTATTTGCAAAAAGATACTCGACACCATCGATCCACAAGCAGAGAAAAAACCGGATATGATGTTTGTTGATTTCGGCTCTGGTGCTGACTTGGTTGATCGACTTCATGAGCTTGGTTATGACGACAGAGTAAAATCGGTTCACTTTGGATCAACTCCATTGGATCCTGAGAAGTACAAGAACAAGCGTAATGAAATATGGGGCGAAATGGCTGATTGGTTAACTGACGAGTCTATGCCGCCTGAGATACCCGATGACGACGAAATGCAAGCTGATTTATGCGCCTCACCTTATGACAGGGACGCAAATGATCGCCGGGTACTTTGGAAGAAGGACAAGATTAAATTGAAATACGGATTCAGCCCCGATTATGGTGATGCTGGAGCTTTAACATTTACCGAACCTGTTAATACTAATTCCAGGTTAACATTACCAAAATCTCGCGGAGGGTGGATGAGTGCCTGAACTATCAAAGAAGAAATTCAGCAAGGATGAGAAAGAGAAGATCATCAAGAACTTTATGGAAGATTTTGATCTTGCCTTTACTGCTGAGTCACGCAACCGCATAGACATGGTTGACGACCTGAGATTTGCCGCGCTAGACCAGTGGCCCGAAGATATCCAAAAACAACGCGCTGACCGGCCCATGCTGACACTTGATCACATCGGTCAATCAATCCGCAAGGTGATGGGCAACATCAGGCAGAACATGCCATCCATTAAGGTTGACCCGGTTGACGATGGTGCAGATAAAGAGACTGCTGATGTATTAGAAGATTTAACCCGGCAGATAGAGCAATCATCCAATGCCCGAAACGCTTATATAAACGCAGCTAAGTTCCAGGTTAAAATGGGATATGGCGTTTGGCGAGTCAATACCGTAGTTAATAGCGATGACATATTTGAACAAGACATTGTGATCTTGCCGATTTTAAACCCGTTTACCGCTTATTATGATCCCGATGCCATTCAGCCACAAAAGCAGGACGGTCGATTCTGGATTATTAGCGAAACGTTGTCTAAAAAGAAATTTGAGGCAACCTTTCCTGATGTTGACATCCCGTCAGGAATTCCGCGCCAGGGTGTAGGCGAAACGCAAACACGCTGGTATGACTCAGATTCTATTCGTATTGGCGAGTATTTCGTTAAGAGCAAAAAGAAAAAGAACATTACTCAGTTATCAAATGGCATTGTTGTTAATACTGATGACATAACCGATGAAGATATAGAGCTATATAAAGCGCAAGATGTGACCCCAGTTAAAGATCGTGATGTTGAGGTAGACATGATCGACTGGTACAAGTTAACAGCGTTTGAAATATTAGAACATCAGGAGTGGCCATCCAAGTTTTTCCCGATCATCCCGGTATTCGGTGAAGAAGATAACATTGAGGGCGAGACTCTAATCAGGGGCATTGTAAGGGCCGCCAAAGACCCGCAAAGGATGTACAATTACTGGAATAGTGCAGCGGCAGAAACAATCGCGTTACAGCCTAAGGCGCCTTTCTTGGTTACTCAAGACCAAATCAAGAAATATAAGCCATTTTGGGAACGTGCCAACACGGATAACTTGCCATATTTGCCATATGAGCCACAGCCAAACGTACCGCCACCGCAGCGCCTCGCCCCGCCTATTATGCAAAGCGGTCTATTACAACAGGCGGCCATAAGCGCATCTGACATTCAGCAAGCAACCGGAGTGTTTGAAGCGGCACAGCAGCCAACATCAGAGAACCGGAGTGGTCGAGCGGTCATAGCCTTACAACAAGAGGCAGACTTGGGTCAGTCGCTATTCATGGACAACCTAGCGCAAGCAATAGAGCACACAGGCCGGGTAATACTTGATTTAATACCGAAGTACTACGACACCCAAAGAGTCATCAGATTGCGCGGTGAGGACTCAGGCACTAGATTTGTTGAGGTTAACAAGCCGATACTCACACCGGACGGGTTGAAGATTCAAAACGACCTAACCAGGGGTAAATATGACGTTCGTGTAGGTGTTGGGCCATCATTCAGGACTCGACGGACGGAAGCGGCACAGTCAATGGTTGAGCTTGCTCAGGTATTCCCACAAGTGTTACAAGTTGCCGGGGATTTGGTCGCTAAAAACCTTGATTGGCCGGGTGCCGATGAGATGGCAGAACGCTTGAAGAAACTACTACCTCCAGGCATCGCGGATGATGAAGATGATTTGTCACCAGAAGAATTGCAGCAGCGCCAACAGGCTCAACAGCAGCAGCAGCAACAGCAGCAGCAAGCCATACAGTTGGAACTAACCGAAAAACAGGTTACAATAGAGAATAAGCAAGCTGACACGGCTGTTAAACAATCAACAGCGGTCAAGAACTTTAGCGAGATTGAGCAGAACGATGTCGAGAACGCTATTCAAACAGCAGAGATAGCAGCGGCGGCTGGTGATCCTCGACTATTACAAGAGGCACTAGCACAAGCTACCGAGTTGTTGAGAAATGGTGGTAATCCACCAACTACCGTTGGGAATCAGCGGGTTTAAATTCGTGAGGACGTACCTAAATGAGTGAAAATCTACCAGGCGAGATTCAAAACACGCCAAGCCATGATGACAAAGCAGCCCCATCTACTGCACCGGGAGCCGAGGCACAGCAACAAGCCGAAGCTAGCGCAACCGAAACACAAGATCAGTCAAAGAAAACGGCCAATCCTGTACAACCGCGCATTAACCAACTAACGCGAAAGGTACACGATACAAACCAAGAAAATGAAGCGTTAAGGGCTAGGATTGCAGAATTTGAGCAAGCCAAGCCAGCAGAAGTTAAAACAGAAGTTAAAGTTGCTCCTAGTGAGGATGATTTTGAAACCTTGCAGGAATACCACACAGCTAACGCGCAGTATTATGCGGAAGTTTCAGGTAATGCAGCGGACGCTAGAGTTTCAGCTTCAGATAACGCTAACAAAGCAGCAGCAGCAAAGACGCAGCGACAGACGGAGCTTGAGACCAAGAAGGCGGCATTTGAGAAGAACTTAGACTCAAAACGAGCCAACTTTGAGAACTTCGACGAGGTTGCGTATGGCCATGATTTTATGGATTTAGACTTAGCCGAACAATTGTTTGATATGGCTAAAGATCCAAAAGGGAAGGGCCCGGAAGTTGCGTTTCATCTTGGTTCAAATTTAGACGAGGCACAGCGAATTTTTGCACTGCCTCCAGTACAAAGAGCGCGTGAGTTGACAAAACTCGAATTCCAGGTTGAAGCATTGAAACCAAAACTGGTAAGCGATGCGCCCGATCCAATTAAACCGTTGGGTGGCTCTGAGACGGTTCAGACAGACCCCGACAAAATGACAGCGGATGAGTGGCGAATCTGGAGGAATAAACAAATACATGGCTAAAAAGGTAATCATTCATGGCTAATAACACACCATTAACACCAACGGCGGTGACTCGGGAGGCTTTACGCATCCTGCACCAAAAATTAAACTTCATCGGTAATATCAATCGACAATACGATGACAATTTCGCGGTCCAGGGCGCGAAAATTGGCGATACATTAACAATCAGACTTCCAAACCAGTACTCGGTGCGAACTGGTAAGAAAATCTCGGTTCAAAATACTAACGAGCAAAGCATTATTTTAACATTGGCAACCCAAAAGGGCGTTGATGTTGAATTTAGTTCAGCGGATCTAACATTGAGCATTGACGATTTCGGGACTCGAATTTTAGATCCGATGATGACTGTTCTTGCTTCTCACATTGAAGCTGACGCTCTGACTATGTTTAAAGACGTTTACAACCAAGTCAATAACGTTGGTTCTGCGTCTACATTCCGCAAGATCCTCGAAGGTCGTAAAATCCTCGTTGACAACTTGGCTGGCTCTACTGGCCTTAAAATCAACCTTGACACTCAAACTAATGTCGATATGGTTGATGCGCTCAAAGGTCTATTCCAGGATTCGTCCACTATATCTAAGCAGTATTTAGAAGGCATTTTGGGCCGTACTTCCGGTTTTGAATTCTTTGAGAATACATTGATGCCACGGCACACCACCGGCACCGATGATGGTACAGGCGATTATTTAACTGATGGCGCGGGTCAAGCCGGCACATCGTTAGTAATTGACACCGGCGCGGGAACGTTCCTGAAAGGCGACATCTTTACTATCGCTGGCGTTAATCGGGTTCATCACGAAACTAAGCAAGACAGCGGCAACCTACAACAATTCGTTGTAACTGCTGACACTGCGGTTTCTGCAACTGCTTTGTTATTTGAGCCAGAACTTGTCGCAACAGGTGCGCGTCAAAACGTATCTAACGCAGCAGCAGACGGCCAGGTAATCACTAAAGTCGGCGGGGCAAGCGCAACACATGACATCTCGTTAGGTTATGCGCCTGATTCGTTTACTTTTGTAACTGCTGATCTGCGTATGCCTAAAGGCTTGGATTTTGCGGCTCGTGAGGTGATGGATGGTATCTCAATGCGAATCCTAACCGATTTCGACATTACCAACGACGAATTCCCGACCCGTATTGATGTTTTGTACGGATTCAGAACCATCCGCGCACAAACCGCCGTACGTTACGCAAACAACTAAGGAGAGCCTATCATGGCATTAGAAAATCTAAGTAAGCAAAGCACTGAAGGCTGTTTAGCTCCCGGGTTGCATCAGGAAGTTATTCAAGGCATCGGCACGACAGAGCGACAACTGTTACCATCTGAATCGCATTCATTGATTCTGTTGGATGCGTCCGATCAAATCACCGTCCGACTACCTACCCCGGTTTTGGGGATGATGTTTGAATTCTTAACTACTGTTTCTGTTACATCTAGTGATACACACAAGGTAATCACAAAGACAATAGCCAGCGAATTCATGATCGGCGGCATTGGAGCATTTGCAACTGATATTGCAGTCGGCGGCGATTCATTCAGCGCCAACGGCACAACTCATGTTGCTTTAGAATCCAACGGCTCGACAACCGGCGGCATTCTTGGTCAGCATATTGTTTTCCGCGCAATCTCAACCACTCAGTGGGCTGTTTCAGGCGCTATGGTTGGCACCACTGGCACGCAATTGACACCTTTTGCAACGTCTTGATCTAACGGCCCCTTCGGGGGCCTAACAGGAGAATTATTATGGCATTAGGCGAAAGAGCATTGGGCGTGGCAACATCATTTATTGATGCTGACAAAATCACGTTAAACACAGGCGGCACGATGGGGCTATTCGGGAAAGATCCGATTAGCCAACGTTCAGACGCAAGTCAGGTTGCTATCACTGACAATTCGACGGGCACTGTGTCCGATACGGTGGCGGCGGGTGTTGGTATTTCTACCATGCACTTTCCGTTTGAGTTTGTAACCAGTACGTCTGCTATTGACGTAGTGACGGCGTTTGTCCCTGGCTTTAAATTCAAGATCCTTGATTGGGCATGGGTTGACGGTGGCACTGATTTAGTCGGCGCTTCCGGTAGTCGTGTGGCTAACATGGAAATCGGCGCTGTGGACGTAGGCACATCACCATCAACTTTAACAGTGGTACAAGCTAGCACAGCACCAGGGCGGCGAATTGACGGCACTGCTGTTGCAGGAGCTAATACAGGCAGTGCATCCGATACATTTTCAATTGAAATCGCATCAGGTGGCACCACAATCACGGCGGGTAACGGGTCATTTAGCGTTGTTATTCAGAACATGGACACGGCTGACGCTGTTGCCAGTATCTCGGATAAGTGGAATGAAATCAGAACCACTCTAGTTAACTTTGGACTTATTACGGGGGCCGCATAATGCTGGAAACATGCCGATATAGATTTGTGAATGGTAAAGTAGCAACAAAGATGTTTGGCATGAAGGGCGCTGACTGGGATATTGATCCCGGTTGGTGCCACTCACCAAAGGATGCTAGGGCAGCAGCAGAAAACCCACAACCGGAGCCTGAACCGGAATTACAACCGGAGCCTGAACCAAAACCCAAGAAGCGCGGTAGAAAGAAGAAGGGTAAATAATGACAACTGCACAGGATTTAATTGATAGCTCGGCTAAACAGGCTGGTATATTGGCTGAAGGTCAAGCGCTGGAGGGTGGAGTTAACACTGATGCTTTGGCACGGTTAAATCGCCTTATTGCCCGATTCCAGAATGACGGCATATTTTTAGGGCTATCAAAATTGGTTGCGGCTGACGTGTTGTTTATTGATGATGCAGACGAAGAAGCCCTGGAGCTTAGTCTAACTATGCGATTGATGGTAAGGCACCGGCGACCGATTCAACCGGGACTCTCGGCGGCTACAGCTAGCGCAGTAACCGAATTACAGGCCAAGTATACAGTTATCAACGAAATGCCGCTAGATAGAGCATTAACGCGCCAATATCTACCGCGTAAAAACGAATTTGACTCACTGGATTAATAATGGCATTCGGAATACCCATACCACTCATCGGCCCAACTTACACAAACAGATCATTACCTGTTTCCGCTCAAGTTACTCGCAATTTTTATGTTGAATTCAACCAGCAAGCGCAAGAAGTAGCATCATTTAACCCATTCCCCGGCCTTAAGTTGTTTTCTACCGGCGCAGGGGCAAACAGGAGCATGGGGCGGCTAGATGACGTTTTATATACTGTATCAGCCAATACTCTGTTTAAAGTTGATTCATTTGGTACTCAGACATCAATAGGCACAATTGACGGTGTTGGCAGGTGCAAACTAGATGAAGATCAAGTGGGTAATCTGGTTATTGCTACCGGATCCGGCAAGCCATATGCCTATGACGGCACAACGTTAACCCAAGGCACCGATGTAGATTTACCAAATGCAAGCACAGTGACATATATTAATCGGCGCATGGTTTACGATGGCACAGGTGGAGACATAGCATTTGCTGATTTGAGCGTTCCATTATCTGTAAATAGTGCCAACGTGATCATTGCAGAATCAAAAGCTGACGATATGAAAGCGGTTTTTGCCTATAAACAACAGGTTTTCGGGTTTGGCTCGAGGACTATTCAACCTCTTTACAACAGCGGGTCGGGCAACCCGCCTTACACGTTTGTGTTAAATGCAACTCAAGAAGTGGGTATTGATGCTATTCACTCAATCGGCTCTAATAATCGCTTTGCTTACTTTCTCGGCAGCGACAAGATTATTTACCAACTCGCAGGGCTGGCGCTTAATCCGATTGGAAACCCGGCGATAGGGCAGGCAATAGCCAAATATACCAAGACCGATGACGCCTATGGCATGTGCTTTACCCTAGATAATCAGAACTTTTATCTCTTATCCTTTCCGACAGGTAACGAAACGTGGCTATTTAACGAAGAATCGGGACTATGGACTAATTTAGCCTTTGGCACCGATGGATCGCAGCATTTAATCAGCGATTATCAATTCATTTACAACAAGCATTTAGTAGCAGACCGGCGCAACGGTAACATTTACGAGCTTGATTTTGAAACTTTCACGGACAACGGCGAGCCAATACAGCATCGACGCGACACAATAGCCATCAATGGCCGCACATTTGGCAGGGCCGGGGCTAAAGTATTCATGGATCGGGTTGGAATCGAGATTGAAACCGGCACAAGCTTAGTTACTGCTGAAAGCCAAATCATCATGCAATATTCGGATGACAATGGCAGAACATGGAGCAGTGAAAGATTCCAGAATATCGGCGCACAGGGCGAATTCAGGCATCAATTAGACTGGTTTGGAATGGGTAGCTTTTATACTCGAATGTTCAGATTTACGATGACCGACAATATAAAGTGGGTGTTGATCTCTGCTGATGCAGATTTGGAGCTTGATCTTGGCTAGAGTTGATCCATTCGTCATCCAGTGGCCAAGGGCATGGATGCAAGATAACGAGATAAGACCAACAATCGAATATCTAAACAGATTTTTACACGATATGTTTATTCGTACTGGTGGTGGTGAGGATTTAATAGACGATAGTCTAGAACAAGTTATAACGGCTCTAGGCGCTCAACTTAAAGACCTACAAGATCAAGTGGGTTCGGGCGAGCCTTTAACAGTTGACACGACATCATGGACAGTTGACACGACAAAATTTTGGGCAGACGAGACAGAGGCGTAAATGGTACAACAAACAATAAACATTGGCGCAGTTGCAGACGACGGAACCGGCGATGATTTCAGGGCTGCATTTGATAAAGTCAATGATAACTTTGATGAAACATTCCCATTAGCAGAGAACGCATTAAGCAAAGTATCGTTAGCGGTTCAAGCCGTATTAGGCGAGGTTAATTACACCGGCGGTTTAAAAGTTGATGGGGTGCTGGTAAAAGCGCCAACAAAACGAGTGATTGTTAATGTATTGAGTGACTTCCCGGCACCAGTTTCAAGCGTAATAACCCTGGCAGACGATACACAATATCTAATTGGTAACGATGTAAGCTTAGGCCTCAACGAGCTAGCGATGGGTGATAACTGCTCTGTATCGGGCATAGAATCAGTTGTGGTTACTCTGACATACACCGGCACAGCCGATATGTTCACAATAACAAACAAAAGGGTCAGGATTAGCAATCTAACTATTTCGTGCGCAGCAGGAAGGGTAATTAATTTCTCAGATAATACAGACACCTTGTTCAGAATGAACGATTGTTCTGTATCTTGTGCAACGTTTGGATTATTTAATAGCACAGGCACAAACGGATCAACGACAAGATTCACAAATGTTAGCCCATCATCAATATCATCGGGTGGTTGCACCATTACAGGCGCATGGAATACTTGGCTGTGGGAAGTGTCATCAACCGTAATAACAGGCGGAACATTCTTTAATTTTGGTACGGCAACATTTGACGCGATCATACTTGATCTGATTTTGGCTAATCTTGGCGCTGGCACGACATTAATCAGCGGCGCAGCGGCATCTGCAAACATAAACACAGGGGGAACGGCGGTTGTTACTAGGCTGTTAACGTCTGGTGCTGGAACCATCCTGGCAACTATAACCGTAAATGATGCGCTATGGAACTTCTTTCATAATGACGACATCGCAGATACAAGGCCTGACGGGTTATTATCCATGCAAAACAACGCAACTGAAACGGTAATAGTAGCAGCCAGCACAGACGGCTCAAGCGCTGTATTAGTGGCCGGTACGTGGGTAGTTGAAAGAACAAGCCAAATGACCGGAACAACAGCGGGACGGCTTACTTATAACGGCGGCAAGGATGCAACACTCCCGCTAACCGCATCTGTATCAGTTGAGCCAGCCAGCGGAACCAATATAAACCTATCTGCGTATGTAGCAATTGGCGGGGCCGTTGTCGCAAGTTCAAAAAGGTCAAGCGCAGCAAGCAGCGGATCACCTGCATCAATTACAATTCCCTGGCAGGAAAGTTTTGCAACCGCTCAATTCGTGGAGGTTTTTGTTGAAAACAACGACAACACAACAAATATTTTAGTTTCTAGCGCAATTTCGAGGGCTAACTAATGGCCAACCCCAAGAAGCTTGTAAGGGACTTTTCTTCTACCATTGCAGACACTATAGAAGAAGTTTACAAGTCGCCACTAGAGGGCTTTGGATCTGTTATTACTGCATTCACAGCCACCAATGCCACAACTCAAAATAGAATACATTCTGTTTATATTTTTGGCGCTGACGGGCTTTTAACTAAAAAACTAATACCCGATGAAAGGATTATAAGAAATAAATCATCATTTGGCGGCGAGATAGTTAATCAAGCATTAGATCCGGGCGAGACTGTGCGAGTAGAATCAGACTTGGCTGATTCTATTAGTTGGAATATTAGCGGCAAGGAATTTACGCAATGATGCAAGCGGCATCGAGTTTTAGCTATTTTTACTAAATTTTGGTAGAATTGACTAACGACAAAAGGGGCAAATATGAATGCAGACATGACGACACGGCATAACAACCAAATAACAACCAATAGGGCTTGCATTCAAAACATGGCCGAGTTGTTGGTTCAGAAAATCAATAATGGTGAGTTAGTAAGCCAAGACTGCCCGGTTATTCATCGTTTTACGCCCGGCTGTTATTTGCGCGAGATATTCATGCCAGCAGGCACCAGAATCATAGGCAAAATACACGCCACGGAGCATTTTAATATACTTTTAAAGGGTCGGGTTACTGTCATCACGGCTGAAGGCTCTGAAGATATACAAGCGCCTTACACGTTCATTTCAAAGGCTGGCGTTCAAAAAGTTGTCGATATTCACGAGGATTGCGTGTGGCAAACGGTACACGTTACCAATGAAACAGATTTAGAGATTATTGAAAAACAGGTCATTGTTGAAGAATACGATCATCTATTAATAGATGGGTTATTAAGTCAAGGCATGGGAGTTTTACCATGCAAGTAATAGAACCCTTAAAAAACAAATCAAACTCGGAAAGTTATGATAGTTTTCTTGAGTCTATGAATATGACCGAGAGTGATATTCAAAATTTTATGCACAGCGTAAAAGACAACATACACACACCGGACGGATTTGATCATATAACTGTTTGCAAATCCAGCATAGCAGGTCGTGGGTTATTCTCTGATAACGAAACAAATGCAGGTGACATCGTTTGTCCGATGAGAACGGGAACAGACAGAACGATAGCCGGAAGGTACACAAATCACGCAGAAAACCCAAACTCAAGACCTGAGTTTGTTGAGGGGATTTTGTCGCTAGTTGCAATAAATAAAATACGACCGAAGGAAGAAATCACGGTAAATTATTTTGATGTAATAAACTGCAAATTATTGTATGGAGAAAGAGTATGAGTTGGGCAGCGGTGGCAGTGGCGGCGGCAACGGTAGTTGGTGGGGCTATACAGGCAAGAGGCGCAAGAAAGGGCGCAGAAGCGCAAGCTGAGGCGGCTAGGGAGGGCGTTGATGCTCAGACTTTAGCAAGAGAGTCGTTTGAAGAAAAAACCGAACCATTTAGAATGCTTGGCGTTGAAGGTGCCGGTCAGCTACAAAGTTTTCTTGAAGATCCAAATCAACAGCTAGAAGATATTAACCCGGTTGTTGACTTTTTGCGCCAACAGGGTTTCGAGCAAATCCAAGAAAGCGCAGCGGCACAAGGTCGGCTTGGCGCTGGTGGAACTCTCAAGGATTTAACTCAGTTCAATACGGATTTAACATCTACTATCATCCCTCAGTTGCAAAATCAGCGATTTAATCAATTATTTAATGTTGCTGGTTTAGGTGCTAATGTCGCAGCGGGACAAGGCACCGCAGGGCTGCAGACAGCAACAAACATTAGCAACTTAAGAACCCAAGAAGGTGCGGCAAGAGCTGGTGGAATAGCCGGGCAAACGGATGCAATAACCGGGGGTATTGAAAACCTATCTCGTATTCCTGGTGCGTTCCCCGGCTTGTTTAATCAAACGCCCCCACCGCCTACAGTGCCGCGCACAGGTGGCCCGGCTCCCGTTGTTGATATAAGCACATTTGGATAAAAAATTATGGCAAGAACATTTGATCCGGTTTCAGCATTCCAGGGCGCAAGAAGTAGAGCGTTAGGAATACAAGCGCAAGAGCAAGGCTTGGCATTGCAGCCAAAACGAAACGAATTAGCCGATTTTAAACTTGAACAGGCTAAAGTTGGGGCGCAGCGAAGTGAAACACAATTTGGCCAACAGCAAAAACTTCAAGGACAAAAAATATTAAATCAATCTCTAACAGCCTTGAGAGGTATACCGCTCGAGCAAAGGGAGCAAGCTTTTGCGTCAATCAAGCCACAGCTAGAGCAGTTCGGCATTGATTTATCAGCGGTTCAGCCTAAAGACTTGACTGATATTGGGTTAGATCAAGGCATTTTACGGACTGAATCATTAATAGGGCAACCGGCACAGCAAAAGCAACCATCCGGCCTGCAAGAGTTTAATGCTTTAGTTGCGATTGCCCAAGATCCAAATGCTACAGAATTGGAGCGGAATTCAGCAAATAGAGCGCTTGGGAATTTGGCCAAAGTAAGCACATCGGCAGCGGAAAGGATATCGAGCAATCCAACTTTAGCCGCACAAATTGTAAAAGTCGAAGGTTCTAAGGCCGGAGCTAAAGAAACATCTAAGTTGTTTGCTAAGCTTAAACTAGAGCCACAAGTTAAGGCGGAAGCTGCCGCCGCGCTTTCGGATGTTAAAGTTTTAGCCGATCAAGCAGCTAAAACTAAAGCAAATAATGATGTATTCAGTATTTACGAAGTAGGCATGGGCGCTGTTGCTGATGCTCTCGGTGATACTTCAACAGGGTTTTTTGCTGGTAGGCTACCGGCTATAACCGCAAATCAGCAGATTGCAGACGGAGTAATAGCGGCAATCGCGCCGGTATTAAAACAGATGTTTAGGTCTGCTGGTGAGGGCGTGTTTACAGATAAAGACCAAGAGCTATTGCTTGCAATGATACCGTCACGAAAAACATCACCAGAGGCTATTAAATCGATACTTTCAAACGTTGATGCTATTGTAAAGGCCAAGTTAGGCATTGGACAGCAACAGGCGGCAGCCCCAGCACAGCAGCAAACAACAACATTTAACAGCACAGCATTGGGCCGCCAAATCTCAGAGCAAGACATAACCGACACCCTGCAAGCCAATCCGGGATTAACAAGAGAGCAATTATTTCAGCAATTAGGCATTCAATAATGGCGAATTTATTACCTGAACTACAGCAACAAAGACAACCGGTTAACTTGCTGGCTGAATTGCAACAGCCGACACAACAAGGAGTAACACCAAATGTTATTGATACAAGCGCTGGTGGTGGTGGGGCTTTGCCTGTGGATAGTGTACAACTTGGACAGGTAGATCCAGAAGCAACATTTGGACAGGAAGCTCTAGGGGTTGCGGAGGTTGCCGGTACGGTGTTGAGCAGCGCAATAGCCGATCCCGTAGCGGGATTGTCTGGCATAGTAGCAGGATTGTTTGGAGGCGCCAAAACCGGCGCGGAAACTGTTAAATTAGTAAAAAACGCCATTACCTTTGAGCCAAAAAGCAAAGAGGGCAAGGCCAAATTAAAATCTATAGGTGAGCTCCTTGAGCCTGTTGGTGAAGTTTTCAAGAAAGCGGAGTCATCTTTAGGAAGTGCCGTATTGGAAGCCACGGGATCGGCAGAGCTAGCGGCGGTTGCACACTCATTGCCAACGGCGGCGCTACAGCTTTTGGGGATCAAGGGGCTAAAGGGCGCAAAACTTAAAGAAGCGAAGTTATCTTCTGACGTTTCTAAGGCAATAACTCAAGCAGCACCAGATCTGAAAACTATAAAAGCACAGGCAACCCAAGCGTATAATGATCTAGATAATCTTGGAATACGTGTAAAACCTGAAGTCTACGAAAGATTTGCAGACAAACTGTCAACCAAACTTAAAAAAGAAGGTATAGACCAAACATTACATCCAAAATCCACCGCAGCAATAAATCGAATTGTTGATGACATTGGGTTGGCTAAAACCCCAAGCGAATTGGAAACATTAAGGAAAATAGCAAAAGACGCAGCAGCAAGCATTGATCGCCCTGATGCTAGGCTCGGTAATATTATAGTTAACGAAATAGACAATGCTCTTGATTCGTTATCGCTACAAATTGGCGGCAAATTTAAAGAAGCGAGAGCGTTAAGTCAGAGGGCTTTTAAATCTCAAGCAATCACAGACATGATCGAGAACGCAAGCCACACAGCGAGTGGGTTGGAAAACGGATTAAGAATAGAGGCGAGAAAGATATTAAAAAGCAAAAAGAAGCGCCGAGGATTTACAAAAGATGAACTAGAATCGTTGCGTAAAATTGAACAAGGCACGACATCCGCAAACACGGCAAAATTTCTTGGCAAGTTCGGCATTTCAGAAGGCCAAGCAACTAGCATGCTTGGTGCGTCAATTGGTATTGGCGGCGGGGGCGCTATCGGTGCCTCGTTTGGGCCTGGAGGCGCGGCAATAGGCGCGTTAACAGTCCCGGCTATTGGTCAAATTGCCAAAAACACAGCGCAAAGAATAACCCTTAACAACACAAAGTTTGCTGATGACTTGGTAAGAGCCGGTAAAAGCGCCAAAAGCATTACCAGAACATATTTAAAACATACACCAATTGCTAATAGAAGCGTTTCAGATTTAACTGACTTGCTACTTAATACAAGTTTAAAGCCGTCTGATATTCGCTTGCTGCCATCGTCTAAATCTGCATCAGGAAAACTAGCGGCTGACTCGGTGCATTTTGCGAGAGAAATAAAGCGCAGAGCGCAACAGGCGGGTTCGGCGGCATTAATTGCACAACCAGAATTAGAGGAAAATAAATAAATGGCTAACTTTTCAATCATGGCCGATGTGCCAAATCCAGTATTTGACAGTAACGGAAACCCTTTCTCTGGTGCCGTATTAAAGGCTTTCTTACCTGGTGGTAGCACGACTGTAATATCTATCGCTATTGATGAGGATGGGGGTAGTCCACAGGCATCCATAACGTATAACGCTCAAGGCAAACTAGAAGTTTCGGGTAATGAAATACTCCCATACATCGACCAAAAGCATAAATGGGGCATATTTGCCAATGCTGTTGACGCAGCAGCTAACACTCCATTTTATATGGGGCCATTTGATGACGTGCCAGCACCATCGGACAACAGTAATTTAGACAACAGAATAGACCGCCTAAACCCCGCAACGCTAGCGATCGCCATTGCGGACGCGACATTGCAAGAGGGTGATTTGGTACACACTAAAGATTTCTCGGCTGGACTGCCTGGCGGGTCGGGTTTTTTTGAAGTTGTTTTATTGTCCAGCACGACAGGCGGTGCAGCTACAGGATTAAGAGAGTTTGCAAGCACAGGTGGACAATCACCCGCTTTGGCGTTAGTTTTGCAGCTTGAAAACGGCATGTATACCGGGCGGCAGATTGGTACAGGCTCCACAACTGTCGTTCAGTATTTTAACAAAGATGACATAAATATATTTAATTTATCTGACGGTTCAAGCTCTGCTCAATCTCATGTGTTTTTCTTGCCCTTAGATATCCGTCGAGATAGCCACAGCTTTATTGTGTCGCCTGAAACAGCAGGAGGTACGTGTGACCATCTATTTAGGCGTAGTCTCGGGGGGTCACAGCCTGACACTGCTGGCAATCGGTATGCCTTCAACTTTACTGAGAGTGCTGATAATGGAGTAACACCTGATAACTGGTCGTTTACATTTGCTACAACTGACAGCGGCTCCCCATCATTCGATGCAGCTTATAGTGTTGTCTCTGGAACAGCCCCGGAGTTTAATTTTGTCGCTCTTGCTCCGAAATTTATGCAAGGCTGGTCTGTAAAGTCTCGCTCAGGTGGCACATTTGAATATCAGCATGTTGTCGGTAATCTATCAAATGAATTCAAAGACAAAACGAGCGGTAACAGTTTAGGAACGGTTGATAAAGATGGTTTTGTATTTGCAAATTTGCGTCATACATCGCTGTTAATTCCTACCACAATCGCCCAGCCATCAAATACCTTTTCCGAAATTTACGGAGATTTACAAACAAAAACTTTACCAAACACCGAGGTTTTATTTGATTTAGTTGGCGCAACTAATTATTCAATTGTAATAGAAATGATGGTTGCATTTACGGCTAGCGGCGGCGCGCAATCGTTTAGGAAAACCACCTGGACGTATGACGGAACCACACTAACCGCTATAGATGTTGTTGATACGCTGCCTGTACAAGTAACTGCTGATATAATTATAAACGCAACGGCAGTTGAGTTGTCTGTTGATTACACTGGCGGATTTGGAGGTGGTAACGCGATGGCCGTTAGATTGGACTGGGTTAATATCGGCAGATAAAAAGCATCCCGCCTCACAGCGGGATTGCGCCTTGGTGTTATTTACCCTGTTTAACGTTTAGCGCATTAACTCCAAAACTAGCGCCAACTATTCCGCCAACCATTGTTGTTATTGGTAGGAATAGATCCTTTAGCTTATCGGTGGCGGTGGCCATCTGCTCAGCATCCCCGACCCCGAAGAACTCGCAAGCAATAAGAGCCATCATAAACACAACATAAGAAGTGTAAAGATTTAGCAGCCTACGTGATTGTTCGCGCCTCATTTTTCCATTTGGATCGAGCGCTTTGATTTTTAGCACTTTAGCCTCGGCGCTTTCCATGTCTGTCTCGATCCATTCCGAAGCTATGTTTTCAATTGACTTGACCACACCACCTGAGAAAAACCCTTTAACACCACTTAAAAGTCCCATATTACCTCCAGATTTCGTAATCACGTAAATAACTGTTGCTGTCGGCGGCACCTTGAGTGCTATTCCAGAACCGCTTAAGATAGTCCGACATCTGATAGGGAGTTCCTGGAAGCGATTCAGTCTTCATAAACAGACGTTGACGAGCCATAAAAACGTTATAGCGAATATCATATACCAACCGGCCCGGTAACGGGTGGCGCTTTTCCTTTAATTCTCTTTCTGTAATGATCGCCATATGAAACGCATTCTTCCAAATAGAGTCACCATATTTCCACGTTGAATTGTGAGTTGTTGGCTCCATTTGAATCAACCCTAAAGCCGGTCCTTTGCCCATTTGCTTTATGAAATTGCCACGTTTTGATTCATGGGCAATTATCATCGTTATAGCCTGGACAGCTTCGGCGCTTAACCCTTTCGGTATTTCTTTCAGCGTTGGTATGATAACCAAGTTTACTAATTGCTCTTTGTCCATTTCAATTCCTCTTGTGTGCGCCCATGGGCGCGTTAAATTACATGCTACCACTATTTGCAGCGATAGCAGATCCGATGACTAGCCGCGTTGATTCTGATAGCCGCCTTGTTGCGGATAGCCTCCCTGCTGTTGCTGTGGCTGTTGGTTCTGCTGGTAGCCGCCTTGCTGCTGTGGCGCTTGCTGCTGTCCCTGATTCTGCTGCTGCCCTTGCTGCTGGTTGTTTTCGTCTTTAGAGAACACATTGCCTTTTGTTGATCCAGTTGGGCCCCAAAGTTCAAATGATTTACTGCCGTCATCCCATGTAATCAACTCGCCGATAGTTTTCCAGACTTTTTTCTGGTTGCCCTGCCCGTCGGTGTATTCACGGATTGCGATGGTCATGTTTTCTTTATTTTGTACGTTAGCCATTATTACTGTCCTTTATTAAAAATGTTATTTAGTGCATCGGTTTGTAGAGAGTTAAGACTTGACCAGTTTTTATTGATAGTCGTTGTCCAGTTTATTTGTACAAAATCAATATCGTTGTTTTTAATTGCCTCGTTTATTAAATCAATTTCAGGGTTGCGTGGCGTGAATTCCTCCTTCATTTCGGTTACATATTTCGTATCGTCAAACCGGCCCATAAACACATCAGCGTTAAAGCCAATTTTTGATAACGCTTTTGTTAGCGCATCAGTTTCGATCTTCTTTGCAAAATCAGCATCGACCATTTCTTTTTTACGGTCCATAAACATCTTGCTAGAGTTTATGATCTCAAATTGGCCGCCCGGGTGGAAGAATACGCCTTTAAATATAACCAGATCAAACTTATCAATCAGCGTGTAATCAAGCTCAATAGACTTAAACCCAAAACCTACGCCATATGGACCGAACTGTTCAGTTGCTAGCATAATTTGATACTGAGGCGCTATAGCTGTTATCTTCATTCCGCCAATTTTTGCAGGTTTGGTATACTTCGGATCGGTTTTACAAACCTTGTTCCATAATTCCATGTTGTCCATAATCAATCCTCCCAAAAGCGGCGATCTTCTTCATGCGCTTGCTCTGGCGTTTTACCCTGCCTTTGAGCGCACTCGGCCATAAACTCTTTTTCTGAATTCATTGGTATCTCCTTCCTGGGTAAATAAGAGTTGATAGCTGCTCTGCTGATAAAGGCTCGACCTTCCTGTTTCCGCGAAGCCTGGACATCAGAGCGCGACTTTCAGCATTACTTCGAGCCATTGCGTTGCTAGCCGCTACATGCCGTAATTTAGCATCATGGGCGCTGATAACAACTCCGACCACTTCCACGTTTGCCATTTGCTCAATTGCCAATGCCAACGCCAATTCTTTAGTTTTGGCACCCCGGCGCATTGGCTTATTCATCACGCGGTTCACTATTCATAACTCTAACGCAGTTATCACACTCGACGTTATTAAAGTCATCATCGCCGCATTTTGGGCAGTCCTTGGCGTTCCACGGCAACGTTTTATCGGTTCGTGATTGCATGTTATC
>Ga0114923_10000887_pt1 | contig 21515 bp, 17 predicted proteins | sample SumtaG_FD_89578 | JGI IMG/M metagenome (GOLD analysis project Ga0114923, IMG submission 89578) | Deep subsurface microbial communities from Indian Ocean to uncover new lineages of life (NeLLi) - Sumatra_00157 metaG | ecosystem: Environmental > Aquatic > Marine > Oceanic > Sediment | place: near...
CATTCTAATACCTAGTAAAATAATACCAAGCCTTAGTAATTTTTTTATCGCAAATTTAAAACCTGGAACTAGTGCTCCTGGCAATTTAATTGAATTATTAATCAACATCCCGAAGAGTAAAATAATCATAACAGCTGATATAGGAGATTTAGTATAACCAAGTGTAAGGTTATTCCAATAAAATTGCTTAAAAAAATGCTCAATAAAGCTAATAAAGAAAGGAAAATCAAACCAGGAACTAAAATATGAATTTTTTTGATTGGAACTCCTAAAAAATTCCTTTCAAAATAGCTCATCTCTTGAATTGGTTTAACATGATCATCCTTGCTCTTATGGGATGTATTTTCTTGCTTCATAGTTTATACCTATAAGTTATTTAATAATAAAATTAATTAAACAGAATTTTAATAATAATTTAATTTTTAAGATTCAAAACAAACAATTGAAATCTACGAAATTGAAGTACCGATAATAGTATTTCTTGAAAAGCATAAAAGTATACAGATGAGCTTATCTATACTTATAAATTTAAATTAAAAACAAAAAAAAAGTGTAAGACAGATTAGAGGTTAGAATTAACTAGTGAATAGTTCTAGAAATTACCTCATTCTGAATCTTTTTAGAGAGTGCAATAAAATCAACACTATATCCTGCTATTCGAATCGGTAATATTCCATATTTTTCTGGATTTGACTGTGCGTCAATTAATGTATCCTTACTAAATACATTAAATTGGACATGAAATCCACCATCAGGCTGGAAGTAAGTTTGAATTAGAGATCGAAATACTTCTGAATTTAAGGTATTTGGATGGATAGATATGGTTAGTGCGTTGCCATTTGTTGCTAATGCATGATCAAATTTTTTAACCGAGTTAAGAACAGCAGTTGGGCCATTTTTTTCCATACCCGTAGTAGGGCATACACCGTTAGATAATCGGGCTTGAGATCTTCTCCCATCAGCAGATGCACCTGTCATCATACCTACCATACCCTCAGCTCCGTTAGTAAAAAATCCTGGATTAAATTTACCACCTCTATAATTTGTATGCTTCAAACTTTCATTGCAAAATAGTTCTACAACGTCAGTGGCAATTGAATCAACATAATCATTATCATTTCCATATTTTGGAATTTTATTTATGAATATTTCTTTCCATTCTCTTCCTTTTTTTCCACGATAAATGCCTCTATAATTTTTCATAAGCATTTCTACTAATTCTTCTAATGAGAGAAGGTTATCCTCAAACACCACTTTTTTTATTACAGCGAGACTATCTGCCACTGTAGCTAAACCTACCATTGTTGCTCCCGTAAAATTATAAATAGCACCCCCTCGAGTTACATCAAGCCCCTTATCTAAGCAATCTTCAGTAGTCGCAGATAAGAAAGGTTGGGGATTAAGTTCAGCGATAGCAGCATCAGCAGCTTCCATACCCAAAACATTGTATTTGATATAATAACTAGTTTGTTCTTTAAATGCATCCCAAAGATCTTCATAAGAGGTAATTTTTTTCTTATTTCTAAAACCATAATCAAGCTTAGTAACCATATCTATTCCGTTTGTTAATGCTAATTCTAAATATTTTACTATATTGTACATAGTTGCGCTAGTTGACGCAAAAGATTTAAAGGGATGCTGCGGTTCAACGCATCCAACAGGCGCATATTCTCGGGCATCTTCAAGGGTAAATCCAAGTTTTACCAGACCATCTATCATCACATCATCATTGAACAATGCTACACAGGCTCCTGATTTTATAGATTGACCAACCTTGTCTAAAAAATCATCTGGAGTCTTTTTATGTATTCGAATAGAAAATGTCGGTTGAACTGTCCTCAAGTGGGTATAAGCATCTAACATGATATAGGATAGCTCAGTTGTCGCATCATTTCCATCACGATCAACACCTCCTATTGTTAAATTTTCTGCACGCCCCCCAGTCGCGGGACCCTCCATACCACCATTGAGCGCCATAGCCATTTGATAGTTCCATAAAGGGTTCATTTTTATATAGAAACATTCAACAAGGAATTGAGTTTCTTCATCTGAAATTTTTCCCTCATTTTTATCTTTTAAGTAAAATGGATATAGTTCTTGATCAACACGTCCAACGCTTATACCATGACCACCATCTTCCAGACCACAAACTAAAAAATTAAAAAATATCAACTGAATTGCCTCTTTAAACGAAGATGGTGGATTGCCAGATATATTACGGCAAATATCAGCTATTTCATAGAGTTCCGATTGACGTGTAGAATTTAATTCGCTTTCTGCTTTTTTCTTAGCTAATTCTGAAAATCTTTGAATAAATTGTTTTACCGCATTACACAGGATAATTACAGATTGCAAAAACGTAGTTTTAGAAACTTCATCAGAAAATTCGACAAGCTTCTTTTCTGCTTTTTCAATTAAGCCATTTATTCCATATTTTAAAAGGGTTCTATGTCCCGGAAAAAAATGACCAATACCATTCATGAATTCTGCATCAACTCCAACCATTATTCCACCTTCTGTAAGTTCCTGTAAGGTTGAATCTGAAATTATCTTTTTCTTAAACCTCTCTACAACAGTCTCTTCTTCAAATTTCCAGTATGGAACGAGTTCTTCTCCAATGTATGTTTTCTCTTCATTAGACAATAATAACGGATGGAGTGACCTAGTATCATATGTTTTATAATCTGATTCGATAAGATCTATTCTAACTTCTGGGAACAAAGGAGCCCCTGAATACTTTGTTGCTCGATTGCCAACTATAACTTCATCGTACCAAATTTTAATTGTCATATGTGTTAAGTAATGCTCCATAGCCTTAGCAAATCGAATAATGGGATCTTCACCTTTCGTTGTTTTATAGGATTCAGTAATTAATCTAGCCCTTTCTATGCATATTTCATGTGGTTCAGTAACTAATTTTTCTTTCATTTTTTCGGTACGTTCCTTATAACCGTTATATTTAGTCTGTTCTATTTGCATAATTTCACTATTTTAATTTTTATTTAATAATACTTTGAAGTAATATTTAATAAATTTTAGTATTATAGTTTTGTAAGGTCTTAGTTTATTAACCGTTTTATTCTCTTATGTAAGTTTAAGACAATATTTATATTTTCAATTGAATTTACATCCTTATTATTAATAATTAGTAAAAGAAAATTTAACGTGTCGATAAAAATGTCAAAAGGATTTTTTAATAAAATTTTGTGGATTGATCTTACGAATGAAACGTTTGAAGAGCAAGAAATATCAGATGAGATTATTCGCCAGTATATTGGAGGTTTTGGTTTAGGAGTAAAACTCCTTTATGACAATTTGCCTGCTAAGGTTGATCCTTTAGGACCTGAGGCAATACTAGGGTTTTTTCCAGGATTATTAACCAGTACGGTAGCTCCGTTTACAGGGCGATTCATGGTTGTTGGTAAGTCCCCTTTAACGGGAGGCTGGGGTGATGCTAACTGTGGAGGATATTTTGGACCTGAGATCAAAAAATGCGGATATGATGGTATTTTATTTAAGGGCAAGGCAACTACTCCCAAGATAGTAACCATCATTGACGGCCAGAAAGAAATTGTGGATGCCTCGGATCTATGGGGCTTAGATGTTGTTGAGCTTGAAGATAAATTAAAAGAAAAATACGGCAATATTCAAGCTGCCTCTATTGGTCAGTCGGGAGAAAAGCTTTCTTTAATATCTGGAATCGTTAACGATAAGGGAAGGTTAGCTGCCAGATCTGGATTGGGTGCTGTAATGGGTTCTAAAAAATTAAAAGCACTTGTGCTCAAAGGAAATAAGAAGATCGATCTCGCAGATAAAAATACATTAGTTAAACTTTCTCAGGAATATAATAAACGCTTACAAAACAACAATTCTCCAGTTACTAACTTGATGAGAACCATGGGTACATCGGGGTCAATAACATTACATACTATGACAACCGATACACCTATAAAAAATTGGGGTGGAACGTGGAAAGAAGATTTTCCTAAGGATAGATGGGAAAAATTTGATGGAGAAGTATTTTTAAAATACAAACAAAAATCATATGGTTGTTTCTCCTGTCCACTTCTATGTGGTGCTATTTGTGAAGTTCCAGAATTAGGAATAAAAGAGACACATAGACCCGAGTATGAAACTTGTGCTACCTTTGGTCATTTATGCTTAAACGACGATCTGATGTCGATTTTTAGGGTAAACGATCTATGTAATCGAGCTGGTATGGATACAATATCAGCAGGCGGAACCGTCGCATTTGCGATTGATTGTTATGAAAATGGTATTCTTACTAAAGATGAAACAGATGGCCTTGAATTAACTTGGGGGAATGCTTCAGCGATTATAGAATTAACAAAAAAAATTATAAACAGAGAAGGAATTGGTGATCTTTTAGCTGATGGTGTTAAGGTTGCATCAGAAAAAATAGGAAAAGGAAGTGAAAAATATGCAATTCATGCTGGGGGACAGGAATTAGCAATGCATCATCCAAAAGTAATAAAATATATTGGATCTGCTTATGCATTTGATCCCACTCCCGGTAAACACACTACGGCAGCGCTGGATAATTATACGGGTCCACTTTTTCAACCAAATGGATTGTTTGAGGGATTTACTTATCCCCGAAAATTTAGGAGACCTGGGGACGATCGAAAAAAAGCGGGAAGATTGCTTACAGGTCTTTGGCAATCTCTAAATTCCCTTGGATTTTGCTATTTTGTGATCTTACAACAAAAATATCCATTAACAGGAATGATAAATGCTGCTACAGGATGGGACATAGATATGGAAGAAATAATCACTACAGGGCTCAGAATTCAAACCCTTAGACAAGCATTTAACCTTAGAGAAGGCGTTGACACCCTAAAGAATAAATTACCAGAAAGAGCTCTTGCGTTCGATGATTATTTAGAAGATTATCAAGGAGTAATTGAAGAAATGGGCTGGAATCCGGATAACGGATATCCTACAAAAGAAACACTTGCTGATCTAAATTTGGATTTTTTAATAAAAGATATATATTAAATCTAAAAAATTAAAATTTAATTTACTACGTCTTTTCTTTTCTCTTCTATCGTATTTCCTTTGTGGATGAACTGGTAAATCGGATAAAAAATTTTATAGAATATTAGATAATAGAAATAAAAAAATATTTTTCTTTAACTGAGCCATCATTAACCTTTTTAGCTTTGAAGAGTACATTAATATCGAGATTATTTCTTCAAATTGATTTTCACTGGGCAAACATTAACGCAATGACCATAGAAAGTGCACTTAAACTCAGGCATCATCTGGCCTTCATGGAATTCCATGCAGAGATGGGGGTCCGTATCGGAAGGCTGGACTATGAAGATTTCCTCCGGATTGACATTGTCTCTGAGTTTTATTGCACCTGGGCAAGCCTCTATGCATTTCCGACAGTTCTCTCTGAGACAAACTTTCTCTGTCAACAGAGGGTCGTAATTAAATTCTGCTTCGGTTATCACCGAGCCATATCTGACTCTGGATCCAAATTTTGGGTTCATTACTAGGCTGTTATAGCCGAATTCCCCCAAGCCTGCTTGAACTGCAGCGTGTCGTTGAGAGAAGAAACCCCACCAGTTTGAAAAAATCACCCCTGGTATGCCCTGTGTGCAAGGAGTAGGCAGTGTTTTGAGTCCCTGATTTTCCAACTTAAGCGCTACTTTGCATGCTATTGAGTTCAATTGGCGATCTTGGACGGCATGGCCCATTTCTAAGTAAAAATTAAGAACCAATGAAAAGGGTCGATTCTCTTTGGGCGTTCTTGTTTCAGCTCCTATAAAATATTCTTCGTAGTCAATGATAGAGTCCACCATCCTGATTCCAAAAGAGATGACAGATTTTGCCTTAGGTAGAAGATCAAGCGGGCCGTGTCCAGCCGGTGCCCCTTCAAATCTACTTACTGGTGCAATTCCTACCAAAGATGCACCCTCACTCAGTATATATTCCTTAATACTAGTTGTAATATCTGTTTTCATTCTTGGAAAAATTTCATAAGGCATATAAACTTTTCCATTTATAAGCTAAATACAGTGTCTTTAATAAAAACTTGAGGCAATTCACTTTCTTTACTCAACTTAAATTCATATTAGTATTTTTTTTTTCAGAGATTCAGTTATAAAATATTTGTTAAATAGCTTCCTCATAATGTAAAAACACACAAATTGTTTTATTCACATTAATCAGTAAAATCTGTTTTTCTAATATTTATTATAATTAGTTTAAAAGAGGATTCTCTATTAGATTTAGAGATATTAATTAAAAGCAAAATTCCTTATATGGTCTAATTGCGTATCCATCACCAAGTTCCATATTTTTAGCAGCGAGCTGATGAACTACACCTTCTAGCCGAGTCTTCGAAGTAAAAATTTTTCGAAATGCGGGAACTGAAGGATAATGGACAAAACCATATCCCTCGTAGTTGATATCTCTAACGCTAACAAGAGTAGCTAAAACTCCTCCGGCTGTATCAATTTGAGCTCCAATTTTTCCGAGTGTAGGAAAAGCTTTGGTTGTATATGCAGCGAAAGCGGCTTCAATTGTTTTTTTTCTCGTACCTTTATATTCATCTGGATATTTAGGTACATCATAAAATTTACTAAGATTTATCATTACAATATCATTTTGATAATCTCCGTTAAAAAGCTTTTCCCATTTATATCTATCTGAACTAGGATAGACTTTATCAATATCTGATGCAGGTGTAAAATCCACTGAAAGATTAGGATCATCTCGAGCTTTTCTCAACATTGTATTCCTCATTTCTAATTCTTTGGGAGAAGTTGGTTCCAACAATAAGACTTGATAAGGGTTGATATTACTTTCATGTGCTAAATATTTAAGAACATCATTGTATAATTCTTCGTTAGAATATTCAACTACCACGATCTCATCCCACTCAACTCCATCATCATGTTCGAGTTGAATAGGCTTATAACCCGCCCAAATAATTTTTCCTTCCTTAAAAATCTCTTCTTTTGTATCAATAGTCCAAGATTTAGCATCCTGATAATGTAGAAAGACGCATATTGTTTTACTCATTTTAATCCGTAAAATCTGTATTTCCAATAGATATGATAATTAATTAACAAAAATAAATTCTGCTAAATTCAAAATGCTCAAGGAAATATACACTATCTCTTTCCATTATAAATTTTTTAAACAACCAATTATTAATGATGATTGTAAGCAAAATATTAATTTAGATATTATAATTGAGACAAAACAAGAAAGAAGATATTAAAAATGGTTGATCAAGCAATAGTAGATAAAGTAAAGAAACTGAAACAAGATATGGGCGATGATCCAAAAGTATTACTTACCATGTTGGAATATATGAAACAAACCTCAACCGAAATTGACGAATTAAAGGAAAAACTTGAGAATATGCATGAGATTATAGTACAGACGTTTATTATGAATAAAGGGTTTAAGATGTGGGAAAAAATTGGAAATAGCGATTATGATTATGGTGAAGGAAAAGTCCAAGATCCCTCTTTTACGATAAGCACCAACTGGGAGACCATATCAGGCATACTTACAGGTAAAATTGATGGAACCATGGCATCTATGATTGGAAATATACAGTTTGATGGTAACCTGGAGGATATAGCGGAATACGGGGAATATTTAGCCTTTGCGTCAAAAACACTTGAGAAAAAGCAGATGCCATCAGGTATTGTATATTTTTCTCAAATATCCGCAGAAGGAGTAACTAGTAATGTACCTACCAAATAAATACCTGAAATGTTGAATTAATAAGAGAATTATAATTAATTCCAATATCTTTTTATTACTTGTTTATTGATTCCATAAAAAAATTTACTTGCTTTTATCAGGGAAACCACTTTCGCAGGGAACTCCCACTTGGCATAAACCGCAACAAAACATAATTTTGTTACGAATTCCAGCAGTTATAGCATGCTTAGCACATAGCATCTTATCATGAACAATTCCATAAGTGGGATCGTCAGGACGAATAGCATTAACAGGACAGCGTTCCACACATTTTCCACACTTTGTGCAATAATAGTAGGGATCAGTAGGTCGTTTGTTAGCGTCAGACGGTAATTTATAATCCACTACAATACTTCCACATCTCATAGCTTTTCCTTTTACGTTGAGAAATCCATCACAGATCCCAAAGGACCCAAGACCTGCTGCAAAAGCCATATGTCTATGACTCCATGTTGAAGCGTGAACCCCTTTGTAATGCATTGGTAAATAAGTAAATAGATATTTTTCATGTTCTGGTGCTACTCCGTTAATTCCTTCTTTTTTTAACTCGTTAAGAAGATGACCCATTAATAGTTTATTACAAAGTTCTCCAAACAATCGAGTATAAGCCCATCGTTGAGAGGGCCACTTGTTTGAATATTCAAGATTTTCCTTTTTTGTTTTTTCTGCCATTGGTAAAATGTAGGTAATCACAGAAAGGTTGTCAGTAGAACAAGTTATCTTATTTCTTTCACAATATTTTGTATAGGCTTCAGCTGGAGTGAGATGGAAATCCCCTATGATAATTTTATAATCTTCGAAAATTGGATCATTACCATCGCAAATACCAACTAATATTGGGGGAGTGGGGTCCCACATCAGAGATCCATCAATACCAGTCATTTTATTACTTTCATCTTCTAATAAAAATTTCTCGATTTTATCCTGAAACCATTTTTTATCAATTGTCATATATTTAAAACCACTTTTTCATTAATTTCGAAAATGCTTAATCTATTTAATTATTTATTATCAGAATTATTATTTAATAAAATTATGATTATAATCAAACGGGGTTAATATCAATCTGAATCACTATTTTTTATCTTAGAAAAGTTTAAAAAAAGATTTTTATTATCAAGTATAATTAGAATAAGAAAATTTAAAGTGTCAATAAAAATGTCGAAAGGATTTTTTAATAAAGTTTTGTGGATTGATCTTTTGAATGAAACGTTTGATGAGCAAGAAATATCAGATGAGATTATTCGCCAGTATATTGGAGGATTTGGCTTAGGAGTAAAACTACTTTATGACAATTTGCCTGCTAAGATTGATCCTTTAGGACCTGAAGCAATACTAGGTTTTTTTCCAGGATTATTAACCAGTACAGTAGCTCCGTTAACTGGGCGATTCATGGTTGTTGGTAAGTCCCCTTTAACGGGAGGCTGGGGTGATGCTAACTGTGGCGGATATTTTGGACCTGAAATTAAAAAATGCGGATATGATGGTATTTTATTTAAGGGTAAGGCAAACACTCCCAAAATAGTAACCATCATTGACGGTCAGAAAGAAATTGTGGATGCCTCGGATCTATGGGGCTTAGATGTTGTTGAACTTGAAGATAAATTAAAAGAAAAATATGGTAATATTCAAGCTGCCTCTATTGGTCAGGCTGGAGAAAAACTCTCTTTAGTATCTGGAATCGTTAACGATAAGGGGAGACTAGCTGCTAGGTCTGGATTGGGTGCTGTTATGGGATCTAAAAAATTAAAAGCGCTCGTGCTGAAGGGAAATAAGAAGATTGCTCTCGCAGATAAAGATACATTAGTTAAACTTTCTCAAGAATATAATAATCGCTTACAAAATAACACTTCTACTATTACTGAAGTGTTTAAAACCTATGGTACCACAGGATTCATAAAACCACATGTTATGGCAAATGATACACCAATAAAAAATTGGGGTGGTACTTTCCAAGTAGATTTTCCTAAGGATAAATGGTGGGATAAATTTGATGAAAAAGAAATTCTTAAATACAAAAAAAAATCATATGGTTGTTTCTCCTGCCCAGTTCGTTGTGGTGCTATTTGTGAAGTTCCAGAATTAGGAATAAAAGAGACACATAGACCCGAGTATGAAACTTTTACTGCATTTGGGCATTTGTGCTTAAACGGCGATTTAATGTCAATTTTTAGAGTAAATGATATTTGTAATCGAGGTGGTATAGATACAATATCCACGGGAGGAATTGTCGCATTTGCGATTGAATGTTATGAAAATGGACTTCTCACTAAAGATGAAACGGATGGTCTCGAATTAACATGGGGCAATGCTGCAGCGATAATAGAATTAACAAAAAAAATTATAAACCGAGAAGGAATTGGTGATCTATTAGCTGACGGGGTTAAAATCGCATCGGAGAAAATTGGGAAGGGTAGTGAAAAATATGCAATTCATGCTGGAGGACAAGAATTGCCAATGCACCATCCAAAAGCAGTAAATTATTTTGGAGCATCTTATTTATATGATCCCACTCCAGGAAGACACACTACGGCAGCTCTAGATAATTTTACCGGCCCAGTTTTTAAGCCAAATGGAATGTTTGAAGGATTTGTTTATCCCAGAAAATTTAGGAAACCTGGTGAAGAACGAAAAAAAGCAGGAAGATTATTTACCGGACTTTGGCAATCTCTAAATTCCCTTGGATTTTGCTATTTTGTAATTTTACAACAACAATATCCATTAACAGAATTGATAAATGCTGCTACAGGATGGGACATAAATATAGAAGAAATAATCACTACAGGGCTTAGAATTCAAACCCTTAGACAAGCATTTAATCTTAGGGAAGGCATTAACATTCTAAAGAATAAATTACCCGAAAGAGCTATGGGCATCATTGATCACTTAGAAGACTATCGTAGTGTTATAGAGAAAATGGGCTGGAATCCTGATAACGGATATCCTACCAAAGAAACACTTGCTGATCTAAATTTGGATTTTTTAATAAAAGATTTATATTAAATCTAAAAGATTAAAATTTAATTTACTATTTTTTTCTTCATCTAAATTATTTCCATTGTGGAGGAACTGGTACTTTCCTATAAATCCTACTGAAACCAAGTCTGCCAACTGTCATAGGAATTCCAAACATTCCTGATTCTTCTCTAGAACTAGTGAAAAGTTCAAACATATTTACAAATGTGTTAAAGGCAATTAAAATTGGAATATACAGGTAAATTTAAAATTAGAAATAAAAAAAAAAGAATGTTTGTTAAGTGTATGTATTTTCGGTCTGGTTTTCTTAGATTCCCAATTTGCGCATAGCGGCTATTAATTGTTCTTTTTTCTCTCCTTTAAGGTCATAAAACTTTAATAACAGTATAGCAGCGATAAATGAAAATATCCCAGAAAATAATCCCGTATGTAATCGAATTCCCCATGTGGCAAGCTCTGTTTGTTCAACCGAGTTAGGGACATACCCCGTCGCAATATGCACTCCCGCAATAATAATACCAACAGCAAGAAAAGCAGCCCTAACGAAGAAATTTTGAATTCCAACAAGTCCCGCTTCTACATGGCGTCCGCATGCAACATTGACTTCATCCATTGTATCTGATATCATATACATATATACGCAACCGAAGGCACCTGTGGCAACTCCACCAACAGTAGCGAATAAAAAAAGTTGTGTTAGATTCGTTATCCACAAAAGAGACAGGTAGTAAATTGTAATCAAAAAAGCACCGATAACGGCAGAATTAACGGGGGATTTCTTTTTAGCAACAAAATGAGACATTATAATATTTGAAGGAAGGAAAGTAAGAAAAAATGCTAAGCTAAAAATTTGTATCGCTTGAATATCGGCTTTTAGAACATGAATAAGAAAATATAACATAGAAGTAAAATTTAATACATTCGCCGTGGTGATTAATGTGTAAGCTGCACTCCAAATCATGTAATTTTTTTGTTTAAAGGTAGTTTTTAGGAATTTAAAATAAGGTATTTTCTGCGTTTCTAAATATTCATATATTTGTAGGTAGCGGTTTCTCACAAACTCATTCTCATATATACCAGGAATAAAAAGTATTAATGCAATGGCTAAAATTATGGTAGCTACAAGCGCAAATCGCGAATAGGAGCTTGGATCACCAGTTACAATTATACCTGGTACTAAACCGATAAATAAAATTATTTGAGCCAAGGCAGCTGTAAAAACACTTATTAAACTCCCTTTTCTGCGTTGTTCATTAGTACGGAAAATATTCCCAAAGCCACCAATGAAATGAGTTGTAAAAAGCGAAAAACCAGTATCTAACAAACATGTTATAATTACCATGTACCAAAATATGGGCCATGGATTTGACTTTACATCTGTATCAGTAGGTACCGAAAAGAGGAAGTAAAAGCATATAATAGACGAAATGGCTCCAATAAAGACCCATGGAGTCCGCATTCCATATTTCTTTGACCAGCGCATTGGTTTGTCAGTTAAGTAGCCAATGAGGGGGTCGTTAATCATATTCCATATCGCATATATTACAAATGACAGCCCCACTAAAAAAGTCGCTAAGCCTAACTCTACTTCGTAATAGTAGAAAATTAAAAGCTGAAAAGTCGATAATATGAAAGAATTCATAAAAGGACCCACGCTGAATGAAGCCATCTTTTTTTTGGATACTATATCTTTTTTAAAAACCGGGGTATCTGTGGTTTCTGTACTCATTTTAAAATCATTTTATTTTTTAATTTTTTTTTTAAATTTAATAAATAGACTAGGTTAAACTTAGTCAAATAAAAAACTTCGCAATTTTTTAGAAATAATGATAGAGAAATTATTTAGTTGCTATTTAAGTTCTTAAATTCTATATAAGTGTTTTGAATACTAAATTTAGAAGAATAAAACATAAAAATTTTTTTAGCTTGATCAAACCAAAAAAAAGTAAAAAGATATATTATTATTAATATGTTTTTGTCAAGAAAAATCCGAGGTTTCCCCAATATAAAGACAATCTAAAACTTAACATTACCCTTTTGGATATCTTCATAAATTTCTTTTGTTAAAGGAGTATAGGTTGATTCATGTGGCATCATAACATACAGCGCGTCATTAATAGCATCAATTTTATAGCCTTCTTTTTTGGATGTTGATTTTACAATTTTAAATGTAGATGTAGTTGATATATCAGATTTAATTCTTAGAAAAAGGGGAATTGCGTATGGAGCAAGATTTTCGGTCAAAACTTCAGAAAGACCATTTATATCAAAATTTTCAATATCGGTGTTAATAGATATTGCCGCCATCCCAGCTTTCCCATCTGTACCTGGTATTTGTACTCCATAAACAGCCGAGATCTCAACTTGATTAAAAGAATTGAAAATATTTTCTACTTCAGTAGTACTCACATTATTTCCCTTCCAACGATAAGTATCTCCTATACGATCCACAAACATAATATGGTTGCTTCCCTGGTCTCTTACTAAATCTCCCATATCAATCCATATATCTCCCTGTTTGAACACATCTCGAAATATTTTTTTTTTAGTTTCTTCTTTATCCGTATACCCTCTAAAGGTTAAATCCGACTCACGTCTAATAATTAATAATCCAGTACCACCCTTTCCCACTTTTTGCATGAATCCATTTTCATCTCTGACAATCTCTTCATTCTCAACATCATATTTAACGATAGCAAATGGTGAATTGGAAAACCCACATGTTTTATCGAAATTTAACAAATTCAGGAATGCAATTCCGTGTTCTGTTGTACCATACATTTCAGCAACTCTTTCTATTCCAAAACGTTTCTTAAACTCCATCCAAATATCGGGACGAAGACCATTTCCAATAATAGTTTTAACAGAATTATCCGAATCATTAGGTTTTGGAGGTTGGTTATATAAATAACGACACAATTCTCCAATATAATTGAATATTGTTGCCTTATATCTACGAACTTCATCCCAAAATCGACTTGCACTGAACTTTCGTGCTAAGGCGATAGTTCCTCCAACTCCAAACACTCCACCATATCCAATTGAAAGAGCATTAGAGTGAAATAGGGGAGTCGTAAGATACAATGTATCCTCAGAGGTCATCTGTGCGTGCATGCGTCCAATCATAATGCCAGTATTAACAAGCCCCATATGGGGCCAATACGATGCTTTTGGTAGACCAGTGGTGCCAGAAGTAAAAATAAAAACGAGATTGTCATCGAGCATAATATCTTCGGTAATAGAGGGATTATCAGCTGGAAAGTCTTTAACTGCCTGTGAGAGGTCGATATACCCTTCTGGACAAGGTAATTCTCCTCGATCTGGAGAAAAATATAATTTCTGACCTTCTGATAACTCTAATTCAGATCTAATATCATTGAATTCGTTAAAACAAGTTTCATCAACAATAATTATTTTTCCAGGAGTTGTTTTTAATGAATAAATCAGTGACTTTCTGCGTAAGTCTGGATTTATAAGCGATCCTACCACCCCAAGTTTAGCTATGGCGGCAATGAGAAACATCATCTCGGGACGGTTTCTCATTATTATTTCTATAACATCCCCTTTCTTCAATCCTATAGATATGAAATAGTGCGCGTATCGATTAGTCCATTCATTGAATTCTTTGTAGGTGAACTGAGAATCTTCAAATTTTAACGCAACGTTATCAGCATATTGTATAGCGTTTCTTTCAACAATATCTCCAAAGGGGGGTTTTTTATCTCTTACGATCTTCATTATTTGACCCATATCTTCCGCATGTTTAGCCATAAATTCTTTATTTCGTCTTTTGAATTCTTTGCGATCTATAAGATCGACCTCATCTGTTTCTGAAATATTCGACATACAAATGAGAATTGAAAATGATAAAAAAAGTTTTAGATAAATCAAGATTAAAATTTATTATTAGAGATGTTTCGCTTTTAAACTCAAGGCATAAAGTATCATGAAAATACTTATAATATCCCTGCTAAAGTTGATCCTTTATTTCTATTATAAATTTTTTAAACAACCAATTATTAATGATGATTGTAAGCTGACCACTCCCCTTAGTTGATAATTAAGACCTAATTAAGCGGGGTTAATATCAATCTGAATCATTTGATTTCTATCATAAAAGAATACCCTTATTCCATTTGTATAAACATTAGATAATAAAAAAAGAAATTTTTTTTTTTTTAAAAAAATATGTGTTCGAATGGTGTTTCCTAGAGTCCTAGTTTTTCTAACTGTGCCATTAATTGATCTTTTTTCTCTCCTTTAAGGTCGTAGAATTTTAATGCCAATATAGCAGCGATTAAGCAAAACGACGAAGAAAATACTCCTGGTATTATTCGAATTCCCCATGTGGCAAGCTCTGTTTGTTCAACCGAGCCGGGGACATACCCCGTTGCAATATGCACTCCTGCGATTATAACACCAACAGCAATAAAAGCAACCCTAAGGAAGAAATTTTGAAGTCCAACAACCCCCGCCTCTACATGGCGTCCGCATGCCACATTGACTTCATCCATTGTATCTGATATCATGTACATAAATACGCAACCCATAGCACCAGTGGAAACTCCGCCAATTATAGCGAATAAATAAAGTAGTGTTAGGTTCGGTATCCACAAAAGAGAAAAGTAGAATATTGAAATCCCAAAAAGTCCGATAATGAAAGAATTAACGGGGGATTTCTTTTTAGCAATAAAATAAGACATTATAATATTTGAAGGAATGAAAGAAAGAAAAAATGCCATACTATATATTTGTATCGCTTGAATATCTGCTTTTAGAACAATAATAAGGAAATACAAAAGATTAGTAAAATGTAATGTATTCGCCGTGACATACAATGAGTATGCTACAACCCAAACCAAGAAATTTTTTTGTGCAAATGTAGTTTTTAGGAATTTAAAATAAGGCATCTTCTGCTTTTCTAAATGCTCAAATATTTGTAGGTAGCGGTTTCTCACATCCTCATTCTCATATATACCAGGAATAAAGAGTATTAATGAAATGACTAAAATTATGCTTGCTACAAGCGCAAATCGCGTATAGGAGCTTGGATCACCAGTTACAATTATACCTGGTACTAAAACGATAAGGGTCAATATTACAGCTCCGGCACCCGTAAAAACAAATAATAAACTCCCTTTTCTGCGTTGTTCTTTAGTACGGAAAATATTCCCGAAGCTACCATAAAAATGAGTAGTATAAAGCGAATAACCAGTATCAAACAAACATTTTATAGTTATCATGTACAAAAATAGGGGCCAGGGGTTTGACTTTACATCGCTAATATCAAAAGGAATCCAAAAGATGAAGTAAAAGAATATTATAGTCAAAATTGCTCCAATAATGATCCATGGAGTCCGCATTCCATATTTCTTTGACCAGCGCATTGGTTTGTCAGTTAAGTAGCCAATGAGGGGATCATTAATCATATTCCATATCGCATATATTACAAATGACAGCCCCACTAAAAAAGTCGCTAGGCCTAACTCTACTTCGTAATAGTAGAAAACTAAAAGCTGAAAAGTCGATTGTGTGATAGAATCCAAAAAAGGACACAAACTGAATGAAGCCATCTTTTTTTTGGATACAATATCTGTGGTTTCTGTATTCATTTTAAAATCATTTTATTTTATAATTTTTTTTTTAAATTTATTTTTAAATTTAAATAGATAAATAAAACTCAAATAAAAACCTTCTTCTTTTAACGATTAAGTAAGAGAATTAGATATCAAATTACAGTGGGAAGGAAGATGGATTTCAAGAAAGAATATGTTTTTTTCCACAGAATTTATTCTCAAATATATACATTGCATCGCGCATTGTTAAAAACTTCAAATACCTTAACACATCAAATAGTAAATAAAGTCCATATTTATCATAATACTTTTGGATGAAGACGTTTAAAGGTAGCCCCTCTGGGAACTGTTCTATTGCGGTTTGAGGATTATGATCTCGATATGCGATAAAGTTATCTATGAATTGTACTACCTCAGAAATGCAAGTATTCTTTAAGTTTTCATCAAAGAATCCAGCTAACTTGAATCCTTTATTTCTAAATAGATTTAATTTTAATGAAAGAATTTGATTACAAACAGCACTTCGCTTTTTGTTAGATTTTTTATAGTAGATAATGCCGAATCGACTCACCTTTTTTTGAATATAAGGAGTGAAATGTAATGCATATACGGATGAGCTAATTCCATCACTGCTCGCATTTATATAGTAAACTCGTCCACGATAAATAGACTGTAATTCTTTTTCGGCTGCAGTTATATTAACACAATCTAAATTTTCGGGATATTTATCATAAGGGCCTCTTCCGTCCAATACCCATAATACATAGATTCCTTTCTGATTATATTCCTTTGTACGTTGAACATAATCTGCCGTCTTTATCTGTGAATGCTGGATTTCGATAACAACTTTCTTGCCATCTTTTAATTCTAAGTAAACATCAGCAATTCTATTTCCTATCTTTATTTCTTGCTCAATCGTTTTTATTTCATTTGCAACTGGAAGGTTATCATAGAAGAATTTTTTAATAAGAAGATGGTCTATTGTTTCTGAAAATTTAGGCTTATCTAAGCTCATTTCTATTAATCTATTACTATTTGGCTTTATAAACTCCCCTAAAGAAATATATCTAAGACTCGCTTGCTAATTGAATATCTTAAAGAAATGTATTAAAAAAGATACACTAGATTAAAAGGAAATATTATGATACTGGGGGATTTTCCTAAAAAAAAGATTCATTAATTAGAATAAAAAAATAGTATTACAACATATTCTCTTTCATTATTTTAGCAATATCGATGTTTTTTGTTTTAGCTTTTCTTGATGCTATTTCTAGAAAATTAGGAGGATACTCTATTATTTCATCTCGCCTCTTGAGCCATATTGCTTCTGAAGGGCATTTTATGACGCAAACACCGCATCCGATACAATTATTGGGAATAAATTTCACTTTCTTTTCTTCTTCTATTAATTCTAAAGCCTCCGTTGGACATCGTTTTACGCAAAGTCCACATGCTATACATTTTTCCTCATCGATTTCACGTATATAATTCGAAGGATGTTGACCTCTTGGAACATCACCTTTTACTTTTTCAAGGAAAAGACAAGCATCTGGGGTACAATTACAGATCGTGGTATACCCTTCAACAGCGTTATCAAGACCATGAACACAACCAGCGTCAGCAGCTTCTTTCAATATTTTTAATGTTTCTTCTTTAGTAATCTCTTCTCCTATTTCCATTTCAATAATGTAGTCTGCAAGATCGTCAAAATGGAGACAAGTGCGCGTAGGAAATTTGCTTGTTTCAAAGGCGGGATCAATATTATGCCTGTGACGACACGAGCAAGTGGTTACCGCATATCGGTGAACATTATCCATGAGTTTTAAAACGTCATCATGGGGTAAAATACCTCTTTCATCTTTAATTGATTGATTCACTGGAACAGCTCGCTGCAATTTAGGAGCACTTGTAAGTTCTGCCCCCATCGCGTTGATATAATATTGGTTTACTAATGGTGCAAGTTCATACATCCAGTCTTCAGTTCTTTCCCACCAAAAAGGCATTCTTAAAACTGAAGTCATTGCCTCCGCAAGATTATAATAAACTTTCCTTTTTTCTTGACGCCGGTGCATTAATCCTCTTCTTGCAAAACCATCTAGTTTTTCTTTAAGCTCTTCTATAGGAATCCCCAACTTTCTTGAAAGAACCTTTGCAGAATGGGGTACGAGAGGAAAAGTAGACAGAAACTCTGCTTCTTCAGAAGTGTAGCGCATTTTCATTATTGGGAGTAATAATTCTGATTCTGGAAGAGGAATTACCCAATTTTTTATGTGATCAATCAATTTTTGGTAAGAACTATCATCTGACATATTTAATTCACATTATAAATCCAATTAAGAGTTTAATAATACTTTGTTCTTAGTAAATTTAAATGTTTACTCATTATCTATAGATTCTTACAGACAATATCGTAAGATTTTTTATTCGGTATTAAAAACAAAAGAGAAAAAAAAGTTTTGTTAATTAACAATTCATTTGGATTCATATTTTAAACCAACCTTGTATGCATCTCCTATTTCATCCCCAACTGAATAATATTTTGTAAAATTCAACAAAATAGGATTTATCTTTTTAATACTCAGACCTCCTTCACAAAGCTCTTCATCAGCATAAGATTTTATGACCTCTCCAAAAAATATATCATGAATACCAAAATCTATAGTCTTGACTACTTTGCACTCATGATTCACTGGAGCTTCATTTATCATCGGAGCTGTTTCCAGATCACCGTAAAAAACGTCAAATATCTTCGTTTTATCAACGTCTCGTCCGGATTTCATTCCGATATAATCGGCAACTTGCATCATTTTTTCAGAAGGAATGTTCACACTAAACGTGCCGTTCTCCTTAACGCCTTGGTTAGTATATTGCCTTTTTTCAATCGAGACTGAAAAAATGCTTTTTGGTTTGTATTCTACCCAGGCATAGAATCCCACGGTCATGAAGTTAGGCTTTCCATTCACGTTTGCCCCAACAATGGATACTGGCATGGCAGTATTGCCAAAATTTCTTATTATTTTTTTTCCCATCTTAAAATTCACTCTTAACAATAGTTTATTTTGTCTATAATCACCCTTACATTTTAATTTTTATGAAAAAAAATTTGCGAAAGAATAAAATTAAAAGCACGACTCTTTAGAAGATATGAGTAAAAGTAGTAGGTTTTGTCGAAAAATTCACGGAAGCTACTTCGCTTTTTTAGGCGTAGGGATTGCGACAATCTCTACTATTATTTCAATGATATCACTACTTTTAGTTTATCCAGATATTAATGTATTCTCACTGTGGATGAGTGATTTAGGGGCAAGTCCATTTGGCGTGTATTTTAATATATTAATTATGATTTCAAGCATTTTCTTGTTTCTCTTTATTCGAGACTTTCTTAAATTTTTATCAAAATATAGTGAAAACCAAGGATTAATTAAGATAACATTGATATTCGGTTTTTTCTCTTCACTTGGGCTATTTCTAATTGGGTTGTTTCCAGTTAGGAATATCGGAGAAGCATCTACTGTACATACTATAGCAGCGTTTATATACTGGATAGGTTCTTTTCTATTTTGGCTTTTTTTAGGAATTATAGAATTGAAAACTCCTACAATTTCTAAAAGTCAATCTATAATAGCTATAGTTACATGGTTATTTTGGAGCTTTTTTTTAATCTATTTGAGTTTAATACCGATATTTCCCGTCCTTGATATCTCTAAATTTCCTCAATGGTTAGTACACGTTGTATTGGCGATATCTATAACAGAACATGGGATTTTCTTTCTTAAACAAGATAAATAAAAGAAAAGGAGAAGAGATATTTAATATTTTAATTAAATACATGAAAGTAAGAGAGATTTAGGTTTAAATCTTTTTCCATTTGATTTCTAATGGCGGACGAGGGGGTGCTCGATAATATTTCACTGATGGGTATCCGAGAGTCATAACACCTAATACATAGGTTTGTATACCCGTAAATTCTTCGCGTATTCGTGAATTTTCCAACAGAACTCCTTGGGCAAATCCTATCCAACAAGTTCCTAATCCCATAGTTTGAGCGCTTAACATACCGTATGTCATGGCGATTGAAGTATTTATACTATCCCAAGGATTTTTCGAATAAAGAATTAACACGTGAGGGGCCTTATAAAATATTGGATCTACACCATCATCCCTTAATTTAGATAATCTGTTATCAACACCTCCTTTATCTATTTCATCTATGATTGAATCAGATAATAATTTAATTTGTTCATCATCTGAGAGTATAAAACACTTCAGCATCCTCATATTCGCGCCCGTTGGGGCATATCTCATAGATTCTATAATGTTCTCAATTATTTCAGTGGGAACCTTTTTACTTTGATATTGTCTAACCGACCTTTTAGCACGTAAAAACTGATGCATTATGTTATACGATATTAATTCACCCGGATCCTGATTTGCTTCAAAATCTAGCGCGATATCTTCCATATCCTTAAATTTTATAGCATTTTCAGGACAAACCGCAATGCAATGACCACATAAAATACAATCTTTCGACTCATCAAAAATTGTGTGTTTCTGTGTTTCATCCAAGCTAAAATTACTCATAGGGCACTCATTTATACACTGTCTACAATTTGTGCATTTTTCTAAATTAATTCCTATAATTGGCATAATTAGTTATAAATAATTTTGATCCCTATTATATTTTTGATCTATTAGAAATTCAAAAATAAAAAATAAGAAAATAAAAAAACTATTTAAAAAATTTCAATTAAAGTCCAAATTAGCCATACACCATTGCTGCTACATCGACACCTAAGAGGAAAAGCAATCCAAATACAACTGTTGGCCAATGCTGTGCAAAGACAACACCAATCGCAGCTATGAAAGGTTTTTTAGAGAATACTTCACTTTTAAATAGCTTAACATCGGCCCAAATAATCCATACTGCCTGAATTCCCCATAAAATAAATTTAATTGTAGCAAAACAACTATGTGCTACCGCCCAAATATCAGGAAAACCTTGCGGATCATTGGCCATCATAATTATTAAAGTGTTTTCTATCAGATCGCTAATTGCTCCCACTATTCCTATTATTGCTATTTTATATCCGGTTTTTCTCCATGCTGAATCTTTATCGAATTTTCGAGCCACAAATAAAGAAAGACCAAAAAACATGGTTATTTGGCAGAAGTCATAAACATCATCTAATAATTGGGTTATAATATGAAGTC
>Ga0114923_10000889_pt1 | contig 21461 bp, 14 predicted proteins | sample SumtaG_FD_89578 | JGI IMG/M metagenome (GOLD analysis project Ga0114923, IMG submission 89578) | Deep subsurface microbial communities from Indian Ocean to uncover new lineages of life (NeLLi) - Sumatra_00157 metaG | ecosystem: Environmental > Aquatic > Marine > Oceanic > Sediment | place: near...
ATTATTAGATCACAGTGGTCAATTGTCATTGGAGCCCCAGAGTGGGGAATGTGGGGCATTGAAAATTGGGACACAAACCCCGATAATGGCGCACTTGACCTGGACGGAAACCTAGATACCGTAGATGACCAATACTATGTATGCGAGGAGTATTCTTCGACAGATAGTTGGTCCCATACCTGGGACCGCATGGATGTTGGTTTACAATGGAATCCTAATAGTACCATCTGGGGAGATGAGATGAGCATCCACTCCTGGATGGGTCTTGAAACTTTCACTTGGAGCTACGAGTGGAGTCAGAACTTCTTATGGTACAACGCTAGTACATTTGCTCCGGTAACTCAGGATGAGATGGATACTATCAAGTTAGGCCTATTTACAGAGGAAGGAGACCCAAGCCCTGGATACTGGGATATAGCCTGGATGGCACAGAACGTCACTTGGGAAGACATACTTCTACAAGCTGAAGAGAATGGATGGGATTGGATAACTTCCAATGAACAGACATGGACTTGGTTGAGTTTTGGTATCGATCAAGACTATGGTACTTCTTATTGAGAAGGTGACGTTGAACATTGGTTAGACATCGGTATTCACTACGAATTCAGTGGATTGATGATTTGGGAAGATCTCGATGATGACGGTCAGATGTTAGTAAATATTACGCATCCAACCTCTAGCGAGCTCAGTCACTATCTCATTCCAGATTCCATAGATTCTGTAAGCTTTGTAACTCCTGGTTTAGCCTATGGCGATTCATCAACTATTGGAACTTTGGATCTTGAGATAGAGGATGAAGTCACTTGGGGTGTTGCTTTCTATGGTGTTAATGGTACTGTATTCCCATTCAACCTAAACAGCTATTGGGGATGGTACGACAGTCTCATGGAAGGCTCAGATATGAAAACGTTCGATGAGCGACCAACTAAGGTGACCATCGATGAACTTTCATTCTTGGTTCATTTCAACGGATATGTAAATGAAACTGCAGGAGCTATCAATAACTATGCAGAAATCAAGGTAGACAACTACGTTGGTAACTGGGATGTTGACATGATTGGTGGTCGTGAAACAAACTTAGTGAACAAATCACTAGCATTGAATTACTTCTCCGATGTACGCATGGCGGACTTTGCTTTCATAGCAGATGGTTCGTTCACGGGTCAGGAGCAGACGGTAAGTGCAGAAACCTTTGCGCTGGAAACTGAAGGTGCTCAGTTCGCTGAGATGATCATGGGTGGCGTAACGTACGACTGGGGCAAGAACACAACTGCTCCATACGATGTTGTGAGTTACACTACTCCCGTAGGTACCTTTAGACAAGCATTCGAGTCCGATAACGGACAGTCTGCAACGTCTTGGGCCTTCAGCACAAGCATGTACTATGTCACAATCGGATTCCCATCATGGGATGGATACAGCGTCTTTCAGGACCCCGTGTTCGTAGGTTACACTTCGAATATCGGAACAACAGCAGGTCCTGGAAGTGAAGTGCAGTTCGGTGCTTTCAGCATTGACCCAGCAGTTCCATCCTCCACAGATTTTGTAACAGTTAGCGTTGACGTCTACAGCCAGGAAGAAATCGTCTGGGTAGAGCTGCTATACAGCACTGACCAAGTTAACTGGGCCACTGTATCTATGTGGGTTGAAGGTGAAAACACTTGGAAGGGTGACATTGAGCCATATGCCGATGAAACAGAAGTCTACTTCAAGGTCGTTGTGCATGCTGCATCAGGTGATTATGAATCAGCAACTGGTCACTACATTGTTGGTCAAGGCTTAGTAACGACACCTCCAACTACAACCCCGCCCGGTCCAGGATTTGACCTCGGAAACGAAGCGCTGATCCTATTACTCGGTGGTGGAATTGTCGGAGTGATTGTAATAGTACTAGTCATGAAGCGACGGAGTAGTGCAAGTAGTTCATACTCTATTTGACACGTAGTATAACAAGAGGGGTTTATCCCCTCTTCTCTCCCTTTTTTTTTATTAATATTCAGAAATTATGGGCTTCACAAGATTTTGAGGTTAGTTCATTTCTTCAATGAAGGCTTGAGTTTTGTATGGAAGAATTTAATCCCCGAAATGTGTGCTTCGTAAATACAATTGAACGCATCGTATGAGATTCCCGTAACTGGAATCGCATTTCTAAGTATAACGCAATTCTTCTTATCCAGTCCAAAAGTGATTTCAACTAATTTTGCATTTGATTTCAGCAATTTCTCAAGAGCACAGCTCTTTTTCTCATCAGAGAGTTTTGATAGATCCATTAATCTTGTAGTGAGCGTGATCCAATTGGTGCCTGGAAAAACCTCGATTTCTTTTGTTTCAGTTGGTCCATATGGATAAAGGCTGAATGTCTTCCTATCATTTTCTTCAAAATTGATTTCAAGCCTTTTCAGATACTCCTTTGCTATGTACCACGTCGTACTCATCTGATAGTTCTCCTCAAGTTGCGATTATCCGGAATCAAATAAAACTCCTGAATATGTTCCATAACTATATTGCATAATTCTAGTAAAAGTCTTCGCATTTTCAGGTTCTTTCAACCAAACTACTCGAGCCGTTCTTAAGATGATAGATTTAATTATCCGGATTATGGAAATCACATCATGAGATTCCAGAAGTATCTTGAAAATGAAACGCCCTTGTACACGACAGTTCATTGTGGAGAACCTCATGCCAAGCATGTTGATTTTCACGAACTTGATCTCGATAGTTTTCCTCTCATCACAGATTTCAAGGTAGAGGTGGGTGGAAAGAACGAGCTCTTTGCTTACGTGGATTTTGCCAGCGATACACTAGGTTCACTTTCAAGGCTTTTCAACCGGGATGACGCAGAGAAACGGCTTCCAACTATGAAAATAGAAGAGATTCCCCTTGGGACTACGGAAAAGCCTTGGAATGACTGTGAACAGGGATGGGAAATTAATATCTGGGAAACGGATGGCACCGTGTATGTTATTGAAGGAACTGAGCCATGTCCGAACAAATTTGAAGTGTGGTTTCGCGTTCAGAAAGAAGATTACGTAGATGCGTGGGCGAAAATCCTAGCTTCTCACAAGTGAGATACGTCTTACGTTTCTGTTTGATTAATCCCGTATAGCCTTCGCATTTACGAGGAGTACTAGTTCAAACCTTGTAGAATCTGTGGGCGCTAAATCTTGAAGTTATCTGCTTGGTCTGCATAATTATCTTTTGTCCATTAGTAAATACAAAAATTATTATCAATTGCTTTGAACTCCTTAATCACCAAGTAAATAATGATGAAAAAATATCTGAACATCATATGATCGAAATCAAAAGAGCAAAAGGTACTGACAAGAACCTTCTCGAAGATATGTACCTACAAGAAGTCGAAAATCATTCTGAAAGGGCAAGAAAGTTCGCTGAAGACTTGATAGACCATTTTGAAACAATGTTAGCTCTGCAAAATAATCAGCTCTGTGGGACTTTGACTTGGGACACAAAAGGCGGTCATGATGATGGTGTTGTAGAAATCATCGGACTTGGAATCAATGAGAAATTTAAGAGACAAGGGATTGCTACGAAATTGGTGAATTATTTCATCCAAGAGGTTTCGAAGTTCTATTCTGAAAAAGGATATTCTCTTAGAGTGAACTTACTTTTCATGGAGAGTACAAACGAAGTGGCTCGAAAATTCTATTCTCATTTGGGATTCGATGAAGTTGCGAGAATCCCTAACTTATATCCTGGTGATGATGGCGTGATATGGACTAAGCACATTTGAAAACTAACATTCTTTCTTATCGAAATATCTGGAGTAAGTTTTTTTGAGATATCCGATTGATTTGTAACTCCAATAATATCTCAACATCATGTGCTGGTAAGGCTTCTCTCCTTTACCAGAAAAAATTTGAGAACAAACTTATTAGAGTTCAATTTAGAGCATTAAAGACACTTTAATCGATATTGAGGTTAAAATTTGAAACGCGCACTACCACTTTTAGTAATGACGTTATTTCTTGCAGGGATATTTATCGTGCCCGGAGTTGGAAATCTCTCCACAGCACACCTTCAAGATGCGTCAAGTATCACTAGTGTCACTGACACGGTGAACGAATTCCAACCTACTGATTTACCCAATGATCCGGTATTTAGAGTAGCGTTGTATAATGAAACTAATTCAACATCTCCCGATTATACAGCCGGTGGAATGAATACGAATTATTCAGTTATCGAGCCCCTACTGGTTAATGCGGGTTTTGATGTTGATATATTGACAGTTCAAAATATCTTGAATTATGAACTTACTACAGCAAATTATGATGTTCTTGTTCTTGCGGATAATTGTCCACGAGAGAATATCAGTGATCTTGTGAAAGATTTCTGGCTAGGTGGTGGAGGAATACTGAGCTTAGACAGTGCTATTGGTTATCTTGGATATGCAGGAATTCTTTACAGAGAAAATGAAAGCGTGTCTGATGGCAAAAATGATTTCTGGAGCTACAACTTTAACGCTAATGGAACTATTGTAGAAAGACACCCGGTAACTCAGTCATATGCAAACGGAACTGAGTTAGAATTCTTCAACTCAGATTTTGCTCAGATTAACCTACCACAATTTTTCACTACCTCAGTCTGGTACCAAACCACAGTTCTTGCTGTGGATCCAGGTAATGCTGATTGGGCTGTTGCAGTAGCCGTCGATGCTTATGATCGAGGTGGCAGAGTGGTCCAGATCGGTATCCCCGTCCAATTTTGGCCATCTGACTGGAATAATATGATTATCGATGCAATCGGTTGGCTTGCACCAAGACCAAAGGCTAGGATAGCTTATGACTTCAGTCACCAACCTAGACTCTCTGTTGATGATTGGGATGTTTTCTCAACACTTACTGATGCAACAGAAAAGTTTGAAGATTTGAGAGATGCATATGTTGCAAATAGATACACGTTCGACAAATTCGTACCATTAGCATCAGGCAACTTCACAGAAGCTCGACTTGCTGAGTATGATATTATGATCCTTGCATGGCCCGATGTGAATTATACTGCAGCAGAGAGAACTGCTCTAATGGCATGGGTTGATGCAGGTGGAGGGTTGATAGTACTTGGAGACCGTAATCTATTAGCTGGACTTGGTCAAGGTTACCTATTTCTCAACTTCCTGCTCGAAGACCTTGACATGTACTATGGTGAAAATGACACTCTGGACTTCCAAAATGCTGTAGTTACTCATCCTACTCATCCAACCGTTGGTAGTGCTACTTCGCTCCGTATTAGTTACAGAAACTATCTTTATCTATCTGGGCCAGCGGCCCAATCCGTCTGGGAGTATGATGGAAACATCGCAGTCGCAGCACAAGAATACGGTAATGGCAGAGTGGTGATGTTTTGTGATATGAACATCCTATCCAATCCACAGCTGTCTCTGCAACATAACAAGGGATATGCACTCAACGTAGCAAACTGGCTTTCAGCTGATGAGGCTACAATTCTAGTATATTCTGACGATCCTTATGATGGAGGGCCATATCGAAGTTCAGTTGCTCAAGTTCTCAATCAACTGGAAGTTCCATTCCATATGACAGTTTCAGACGTAGGATTCAATGCTTCTGTCAACGGCACTTGGTTTGCTCAAGACACTTGGGACCTTGTTATCCTGGATAATAACAACTACTACATTTCAATAGTGTATGATGGCCTGTTAGATTATCTCCAAAATGATGGTCGTGCTATCGTTAATACCTATAGAATGAACACTCTTTCAGATCATCCGTTATGGAGTTACATGGGCGCCGCATATACAGCGGGCTGGCCTATTGATGCATCCGCTCACATCTGGGATGCAGATAGCGATATTTTCAATATACCAATCAACTATACTGGATCAACTCTCAATGTGAGTGGTGCAGCCTACGGTGACGATGGAGACATGGTCACGGTATTTGATAATGCCACTGCTCTTGCAGGCTTATCTGCTTCAGAGGAAATTGGCAATGCGTCAATCGTATTGAGAAATGACGGAAATACTCTCTTGAACTCATTCCTTTTGAACAACATGCGAGGGGATATTGATGATTCGGCCTATCTTGATACATTTGAGTTATGGTTTGATCAGATAGCCTTCATGTTGAACATGCCCTCACTAGACCATCCCGCAGATATCGAATACGAGTCTGGAAGCACTGGAAACACTATCACTTGGACACCAAGTCATACTGCTCCTTCATCCTACGATATCTATGTGAATGGGTCCCACGCTCATACAGCCACTTGGGATGGGTCCGCAATAACATACAATATCGATGGCTTGAGCCTCGGTGTACACCCAGTTGAGGTGTTCGTCTATGGAGATTCAGCCGAACCTCGTGGTGACATAGTAATTGTAACTGTTGTTGACACTATTGCTCCACTTCTCAATAGTCCCGCAGACTTCTCCATAACCGCGAATACAACTGGGAACACTTTGACATGGATTGCTTCGGATTTCAACCCGAGTCATTATGTCATTCTCATGAATTCAACAGGATATGGTGATGGTGTATGGGATGGAACTTCAGTTGTGTTGAACCTAGATGCGCTCACTCCTGGAATCTACTTCTTCACAATACGAGTGAATGACACAATGGGTCAGATGAGTGAAGATACTGTTCTGGTTACGGTGAATGAACCTTCTCTCCTAGGAGGATTGGATACAACTACACTAATTCTGATTGCGGCCGCAGTTCTTGGTTTAATTATAATCGGAGCAATCTGTAAGAAGAGAGGTGCTTCTCAGCCAAAGCCTAAACCGCGAAAGAGGAAAAAGTAGAATACAGAGACCCGTCACATTAGACGGGTCTTCCCTTTCTTTTTTGAGATACTTCTTCAGCTAATTTAGTTTCATTCTCACATAGATTCATATCATTAGGTCATCAACAGACCTGCTGGATGTGCTCTGGTATGCTGGTTGAATCATTTCCGTGGTGCTCTTTTTCGTGAATCTAAAAGGAGCTTCTACTTGATTCAATAGTCCCATATCCACAAATTCTGTAAGATTGATTGGTAGCCTTATTTGGTTAAACTTCTCCATGAGATCATGGTGCATCAACTCTGTTTCCTTCTCCAGTAATCTTAGGATAGGTTGGACAATTACATCCAATCTATCGTTGAGATACAGTTCCATTTTCGTCAATATTGCAGAAAGCGACTCTTTGTCTTTCTTCATCTTCAGAACCATGTATGTGAATATCTGGTTGAAGAATTCAGGATTGAGCTCTAATGCTTGTGCCGTCGATTCACGCAATGGAATCTGACGATTGAGAAGAACCTCTATGTTTGCCATTCGTCTTAATCCAGGCATGATGAAATTGATGCTGAAGACTGGATCATTCTTGACATGGAGTGCTTTCCACGCCTTGTTGATGAGGTCTTTGCAGAACACATAGTTAAGCAGGACTAGATTCTCAAGGTCTCTTGACCCCATGTTATGGATATCCTCATACAAATCAAAGAGTGATTCATCTCTTGTGAAGATAGGCTTTCCCTTACTCATGTATGAATGGAATACACTACCGTCTGTTGCTCGTTGAGCCAACTTCCTGAAATCATCACGTGTCATAACGTTTGCTTCCAGATAAACATCCTTCTCAAGCAAGAACTTGAATGATGAAGGAACTTCGTCTCTCGTTATTATACAAGTATCAAGATCCGATTTCTCCCATACCTTATCGTAAGCTAGACTACCCCCTAATATTAACGCCAGAACATACTCGTCAGATTTTGCTTTCGCAGCTAGTTCTTCAATGGCAGCTTGATAGTCTGCCCTTACCTTCGATGGGTCTACATCAGATGGTCCGACTTGAGTTGGTATCACTGTATCACTGTCAAATGAACTCCAGGAGAAGTGGTACTGAGGTTCATTGTAATCAACCGCTCCTTTACGGGTGAGCTTAGTAGGAGCAACAGTTCTCCTTAGGATTCGCCTCCTATGAAGGCTTTCAAGCTCAAAATGTCTAAGTCCTCTTGGAGTGAAGTGTGTAACGAGTTCATCTTGAGTTGCTGTCCCTTCATTATTGGAGATGAAATCCAATACTGGTCTATAGCATTCGAGGTCTTTGGAGTCCAAGAATTTGTATGCAACCTTAAGGCTATGTTCCAAAGATTCCTTTGTTATCGTACCTTGAATCAAATTATCATAGGCTTCTCGATATAGCTCGGGTTCGAACTCTCTACCCTTGAGCATGACTTCTCTGGGTGGAAAGACCTCATTGAGGTAACACAAGAGGTATCCCATTTCATTCATGCCATGAACAAAGAAGTGGAAGCTGTGGGCGACATCATCTTTAATGAAAAGGTACTTTTCTGATTTCTTGAAATCATAGAGAACCGCTTGATGATAGATCACCAGTAATGAGTGTAGATCCCTCTTACCCACCTTGAAACTAAGATTGTTATAGAAATCTGTTAGAGATTCATCACAAGAGAAGAGTAGTTTACTATATGATAGAAGCTGGTGGTACGTTACTCCTCTTCTGCTTTGTACTGTGCGAATGAATGCGTCTCGACTATATGTATCTACATCGAAGGGTACCCCATTTTCAACCAATCGGACTGTCTTGTGTTGTCCTTCTTTTGTGATTACATAGATATTCACATTAGAACGTGAAGTCACTTCATCGTATGCTAAGCTTCCGTAAAGAATGACACCAAGAACCTTGTTATCCTTCTTTGCACGTTCGACAAACTGATCTAATCCTTCCTCGAATTGTTTTCTAATTGCTGGATCTTCCATATGCATCTACTCCTGAAACCGTTAGGAAGACCCCACTACTTTCTGGAGGAACTGTCCAGTATACGATTGCTTGCACTTGATGATATCTTCTACAGATCCTTGCACGATAACCTCTCCACCTTCTGCGCCACCCTCTGGACCTAAGTCTATGATATAATCTGCAGACTTGATGACGTCCATATGATGTTCAATGACAATCACTGTATTCCCTGCGTCCACTAGCTTGTGTATAGTAAGGAGTAATAGCTGAATGTCCTCCATGTGAAGTCCAACAGTGGGCTCATCTAAGATGTACAGATTATCCTTCAGTTTTTTCAACTTGCCTAGCTCTTTTGCAAGTTTGATCCTCTGGCTCTCACCACCTGAAAGAGTTGGAGCTGCCTGTCCAAGTTTGAGATAACCAAGACCCAGTTCAATCATTGTCTTTGTCTTGTGGTAGATCAATCTTGTATCTTTGAAGAACTCATTTGCTTCTTCGATGGTCATTCCAAGGACTTCACCCAAGTGCTTTCCTTGGTACTTAATTTCAAGAACTTCTTCAGAGTACCTATTACCTTTGCACACAGGACAAATTGTCTGTATGTCTGGCATGTATTGGAGTTCAATCCTTACGAGGCCTTCACCATTGCATTCTGAACAGCGTCCTTCTGTTGAGTTATAGCTGAAGCGGCCAATGGTATATCCTCGGTCTTTTGCTTCTTCAGTGTCTGCAAAGAGTTTTCTAATCTTATCATAGAAGCCAACATAAGTAGCAGGAATTGAACGTGAGTGTCTGCCAATAGGCGACTGGTCTACAATCCGTATATCCGATATGTTCTCAGCACCTTCTAGCTTCTTCAGTTTACCAGGAAGTACTCTAGCATCTCGCATATCGTGTATGAGTTTGTTTCCTAGTACATCTTCAACCAATGTACTCTTACCAGAACCTGATACCCCTGTCACGCAAAGGAATAGTCCTAGCGGAAACTCAACATCTATCATCTTCAGGTTGTTCTCATGAGCTCCAATAACCTTGATTGTTTTTCCGTTTGGCTCACGAGCCTTCCCCAAATATGGAATACTCTTCCTACCCGTGAGGTAATGCCCTGTCAAGAAGTCAGGATTCTTAATGACGTCTTCATAGACCCCTTGTGCCATGATTCTTCCACCATGAATCCCCGGTCCCGGTCCAATCTCAATGATATTGTCTGCTTCTTTGATTGTCTCTAGATCATGTTCTATGACGATGACAGTGTTACCAGTGTCCCTCAAGCGTTTGAGGATATCAATGATACGATTACTGTCTCGCATATGCAAACCTATGCTTGGTTCATCAAGCACATACATCATACCCATAAGTTCTGAACCGAGTTGGGTCGATAGCTTGATCCTTTGAGCTTCACCCGCGGACAAAGTCCGAGCTCGTCTATTAAGGCGTAGGTAATAAAGTCCAATATCAACCAACAATCTGATCCGCTTCGATAACTCTCCAAGAATTTGGTTTCCAGCCTTCTCTTTTTCCTCAGGTACTTGAATTGAGTCTATGAATTCAAGTAGATGATTAATGAAGTACTCCCCTAGTTCATGAATATTCTTACCTTCGACAGTCACTAGCAACCTTTGTTTGACTACTTTCTTACCTTCACAATCGGAACATGTATGTTCCGCCATCGTTCTTCGATACCATTCATAACGTTGGCCTTTCTTCCTATCGTTACGGTAGAACCTATTGATATAAGCGACTATTCCAAGATACCTAACTTTCTTCCCAATATCTCTGTGACGATACTTATTTGGCCAGTCAGGTGGTTCCTGCAAAATGAATTCTTCTTTGATTCCGTAAAATATCTGATGTTTGATATCTTCCGGGATATCCTTGAATGGAGTATCAATATCAAAACCTAAAAGTTGACTTACACTATACATCCAATACTTAGGATACCAATGGAGCGCTCTCTGTTTGATAGTTTTCCGGGCATCTACAGTAATAAGATATGGCTCCGCTTTGAGAAGTGTTCCGACTCCTAAGCACGTTGGACAGGAATGCTCTGGTAGGTTTGGTGAGAAGCAACCTGGTAATAGTTTGTGCATTATGATGTGATGGGTTTTGCAACCAAAGCCTTTGTAGAATTTCTTCTTCAATTCCTCAGAAACCTTGTCATCTGAAAACTCGAACCTGATGATTCCCAGACCTACTTTGTGTGCGTTCTCTATTGATATTGTAAACTGATGATACATCTCACGTTTAATGATGATTCGATCAACAAGCACTTCGATCTCATATTCTTTATCTTCATCAAGCTCAATCTTGTCACTGATACTGTGACGTACACCATCAATTAGTATACGTTTGTATCCCTTCTGTCGAATATCATCGAATAGGTAGGGATAGTCTTCGTCAAAGAACTTGTTCACAGGGGCTCGTATCTCAATACTGGTTCTTTCTGGCAAAGTCATTAGATGGTCAACAATTTGGTTTGCGTTTCGTGTTGCGATCTCCTGATTACAATATGGACAATGAGCTTGACCCAGAACTGAGAAAAGAATCCTCATGTAACTGGATATGTCTGTCATTGTACCGATTGTTGATCTGGGGTTCAAAGTCCCTGTCCTTTGCTGTATTGCAACAACTGGAGAAAGACCGACAATAGAATCTACGTCTGCTCTTTCTAGCATGGGCATCATTGTACGCGAAGTCGCTGACATTGACTCGAAGAACTTACGTTGTGCTTCACTAAAAATAACGTCAAACGCGAGTGAAGTTTTGCCCGAACCTGATACACCCGTAACAATTGTCAGTTTGTTTCGGGGGATTTCAACATCTATATTTTTTAGATTATTTGTTCTAGCACCTTTAACACTAATGTGTTCTCTCATGGTCTCATGCCTCCTACACCAGTTCAACCCTTTACTTGACATTCGTGGATGAAACATCCAACAGCAAGCAACAAGGCCTGATGTTAACTGAGGTTCCTCATGTAGATGAGTTAGCGCGACTAGTCGTCATGTGTATATAGACTCTATGATTAGCGTAAGAAACTGCACTCGATTTTATTGGACTGATTTGAACCCCGAAAAAGAAGTTGGGTATAGAGTCCATCATGAACCCTATCCCTTTGATTCTATCATATTGTTTATCAGGAACGAAATCGATGTAGAATTGGAAGTACTAGACCGGAAAGTTGCGTGGTGACGCTTCTTGATTTCTTATCTAGGGAATCTTATTGGTCTATGCTTCCACTTTCTCATCTGTTTCTAATTCACTGATTTTTCCATCAATATGATTTATTTGGTCTTGAAGTTGGGACTTCAAGGCTTCTAGCTGCTTAACTCTTGTTTCCTTGCTGTGTCCATAGCCAGGACCACACATCATACCCATTTTCATGGGACCATGGTGCATCATCTTGTACATGAAACCAGGAAAAGAACCCATTTCTTGTTTATCACACATTCTCTTTTTTTCACCTCCATTATTCTTTCTTCTTCGAGCTCTTCAAATCAGACAGCTGTGAATCTATCCATTCAAGCTCCTCTTGCAAGTATTCACGATACTTCTTCAAGAAGTCTAGATTGACCGGTGTATGACGAGTATGTGATCCGTCACCATGACGCTTCATGAAAACAAGACCCATGGGACTTCTCTTTTGCATTGTCCACTGGAGGAGAGATTTTCTAACATCACGGGGAGCTGTAGCTCCTAGAAAACGCCAGAAGCTATCCTGAACCATGAACTCAGAACTGAGCCCATGTAATGTTTTCTTGAGGATTTCCTTTCCTCTATCGGTCAGCTTGTATTCTATGGCATCAGGGCGATCGTCCTGCTCTACTTCTTCACCAATGATTAGTCCTAGACTGACTAGTCGATGTAGCGCAGGATATACAGTTCCGCTTTTGAGTGTCCATCCATCAAGATTCTCACGAAGCCCCTGCATTATCATGTATCCATGTGCAGGTTTGCGTTTTAATAGAGAGAGAATAAGTAAATGGACTTGACTAAGTTTTACTGATCCTGAACGAAAACTAGTCTTACCGCAAAACGTCATATGTAGACACCTATCTATGTAGAGCTCTACCTAGTTATGTAGATGTCTACATATAAGGATTATCCAACCGCAAAATCGATACTGACATGAATTTAGGAATTTGTTACTCCTTGGTTGGCTCATCTACTTCCTGATATTTGCTTAGCAGGATTACCCCAATTAATCCAAATGCCAAACCTATGACGTAGAATGGAATCTGTGTGATGCTCTGACCAAAGATTATGAGCCCGCCGAATATTACTGCGAACATGCTAATGGTTCCAGTTATCGAATTGAATCTAGCAGCTGGGTTTCTTTGTAATCCAATTGAAACAGCGTATACACCTGCAATGAAGGTGAATACTCCCATCAGAATCAGTGGAATCAATGCATTCACAAAGCCTTGTAATATATCTCCTTCAAATAGCACCAGAGTGAACCACTGTGTGAACTGGGCTGCAAGTGCTTGAAGAAATGATGTGATGGGTGCCCATAGAATTGAGATACGTTTTGATAGCATAAGCATAATGACAATTCCGATTATGAGAAATATGGAATATCCAATAATCGCTGTGAAATCAGTGAACATCAATGGCTCAGTCACTCCTCCCAGTGTGATTAGGATCGGTGTAAGGATAAGAAGAATTATTCCAATAGCGGCCTGTGTATCTATTCGTTCTCCAAGTCTTCGGGTGGATAGAAAAACTAGTAGGATTAACCCTACATTCATGAGAGGTTGAATTGCAACGATACCTGCCATCTCTGTCGCTAACATGTAAGCGAGTCCACCAACAAGTGCTAGAGCGAACCCAGCTACCCACTTCTTGTTTCCAAAGAGTTTCGTGGTCTGACCAATGGCTTGACCTGCTTCAATTTCCTCCATTCCTGCAAGTGCTTCTTTTTGAATGATTGGAGCAATGTTCCAGAAAAGTGAAGTAATGATGGCAAGGATAATTCCAATCATAACACCAGTGAAAATGAATTGTAACATGGTTGGTCTAGTGGTCACGTTTTGGGCATCTAATAAGACGTACTGTGTGGTTGTAGGGGGTTACCTTTTTTCTCAGATTCCATTGCGTACTATTGCGTGTATGTCCATTCCTTATATTCATTCAATGATTTGCTATTAGCATAGATATTCACGGGTGTATATTAATGGTTAGACAATGGGTCACTATCGCAAAAGTAGAGATATTAGTTCGTACTTCAAAGATTCGACGAATCAGGAAAATTGGATCGCTTCTAATTCTAACATTCATGTTAGTCTGGGCTCTTTTTATAGTGCCTCAATTAGCAACGTTTCTGATAACTCGCTTTTCGTTGGAATTAAACACGATACTTGCTTCTGCATTTCCAGGTTTAATGAGGTCGATAATGCTTGTTCTTTGGTTAGTTGTATTGATATTCCCAATATCCAACGCTTTGGAAGGCATTAAGATTGGACAATGGGAGATTATGCTCAGTAACAATGTTAAGACAAGAGATATGTTGTTTGGAAGTTATTTGGGGAAAATACCAATCTATGGGTTGGTAGTTATGTTTCTTGCACCTCTTGTTATTACTCCATTTGCTCTAGTGTATGAAGTTTCAATTTTCGGGCAGCTGCTGATGTACTCTACAATAGTCCTTTTCGCTTTGGTTACGTTATGGTTATCCAATGTGATTATCACCGCTATTTCAGCGAAGATTGGTGATTCAGCTAGGGGCAATGATATCGCAAAAGCGCTTAGTTGGGCCGTAATTCCTATCATCGCAATTCCTGCGATGGGACTAATGTATTTCATGAGTCAAGCTGCTGAACTGATGACGACGGAGGTTTTCATGCTCCTACCATCCACATGGTGTGCAGATTTTATTTCTTGGATTGCGATTACCTTCAATGGTATCAATTTACCTGCATCATCGATTCTTGGTTTTGAAGCAATACTAGTTCTTGGACCATTGTTGAATATTGCGCTTCTAGGAATATTTTCTTCTGTGTTGTTGGTTGGTGGATATCATAGTGCAGATAGATTGTTCTCAATAGGAGCAGGGGCTGGATCAACCAAAGTAGCACGAGCAGGTCCAGAAAATATATTGTTACGAGGGATTCGAAGAACATTCGGAATGAACTCTGGTGTAATAGTTGTCACATCATTGAAGGATTTCTGCAGGAAGCTACAGAACCTTTCTAAATTGACATATGGAATATTTCTATCTACAGTGGCCGCTGTTCTATTGAAATTCGGTCCTTTTGGTTCATTAGTTAATGATGCATTGTTTCTTCCGATTTTGTCAACATTGATGATAGGATCAATGCTGGGAATTTTCTGTGGTATCACATTCGGAGGTGTAGGTTTCTTAGATTCCAGCGCCCAACTCTGGATTTTGAAAAGTGCTCCACGTGGTGAATTGAAATTCATCAGGGGCAGAATTACCGCATATCTGCTCTTTGGAATTCCTTATGTCCTTCTTCCCGCTACTGTAACAACGATTGTAATGGGTTTTGGTATCGTAGAGTTCCTGCTTATGACCGGGTTCTTCTATACAGTGATATGCGGAACAATAATGACTGGAATTGGAATAACAGCATTCAATCCTTCTTACGATGATACTTCAAGTAGTGCTTTCACACTGAATTCGGCTGGCACAATTTTTGTCACAATTGCAACAATGTTTACTAGCTTGATTCTTGGAGTATTAACTGTAATTAACGAAAGCAGTCTTCCACTTGCAATATTGTATGCAAGCGTTCCGTGGGTGATTGTGGGTGTACCGATTTTGATTATTGGTGTCATACGGCTTATTCGTTCTGAGAACGCGTAGCATCATTGTAAACCATGTCGGGCTCGATAGCGTGCCATCGCATCGGGCCCATCCCTGCCAAATCGTTTGTCAAGCTCACTTCTTTCAATCTTGATTATTGAGGGTCTGCCATGGGCGCAATTGTATTTGTTAGGTGCACCTGCAAGTTCCGTGAGCAATTTCCGAATCTCTTCGTGACTAAGACTTTGACCTGATCTGATTGCTGAATGACATGCAGTCAATTTCACTAACCCATCCATGAATTCTTCCTTGGCTGTTTTTTCACCGATTTCAATTATCCTATCTACAAGTGAAAGTATCTCAGTGGATGTTATTCTCTTTCCTAGTATTACAGGAAGGGTTGAAACTAATATTTCGTCCCCACCAAAACTACTGATTGAAAATCCTATCTCATTCAATGTTTCCGATAAGGAAATGATTGCTTCTGCATCGTTTGAGTTCAGGTGAAGAACAATCGGTTCAAGTAGTTCCTGAATAACTACGGTTCCGCTATTGACCTCTTCTCTTAGCTGTTCATACAGAATTCGTTCGTGAGCAGCATGTTGGTCAACCAGGACCAATCCATCTTCAAAAGCAAGTATGAGATATAGCTCATTTACTTGACCTAATATCTTGAATGTGCCTCCGAGAAAATCAAGTTCCATTTCTTCATCCAAAGGTTGATGTTCTAGAGTGAGTTCCTCATGCAATGATTCTTGTTTACTGGTTGATGGTGTAGCTGGACTTTTTCCTGTTGAAACCTCCAATGGTGTTTCCACGAAATCCTGTAATGGTTGCTGCGGTTCTTCTACTGTTTTCGTTTCTAGAACTTTCCGAACCACATCTTTTAGGAATAGAGTGATTTCAGACATATGTTGAATTCTTACTTCTCGTTTTGTAGGATGGACGTTTGCATCTACTCTAGAAACATCGATTTCAATATCTATCGCGCAAATGGGGTATTGTCCTTTGATTAGAAGTGTTGAGTATGCTCTTTCAACTGCTGAGCTCAACTGGCCATCTTGAATGGGTCTTTTTCTGATAGAGAAATACTCACGAGACCTATTACCCCTTGAGATAGGGGGTTTCACGATGAAGCCGCTGATACTCACTCCCAGATGTTCTTCACTAAACTCAACTAGGCTTCTAGCAATGTCGAGTCCCCATAGAGCTAGCACTCGGTCTCTCGGAGATTGTTCAGCTGGACAGTCAACAATGATTTCACCGTTCCTTGCAAATCGAAATCCAATTTCATTCCTGATAATCGCATGACGCATCACCATTTCATGAACTCGTTGGGCTTCAACCTTTGGTGATGAAAGATGTTTACGTCTTGCAGGTACATCACTAAACAGATTATTCACTTCGATCGTGGTACCGTGAGGTCTCGAAGTATCCATAGTCATTAGAGCTTCCCCAATTCTTGATACTAGATGGGTTCCTATCTCTTCTTCTTCATGTCGTGTTATTATTGCGACGTCAGCCATTGAAGCAATACTGGCAAGAGCTTCCCCTCTGAATCCGTAGGTCAAGATTGAATCGATATCCTCGCGTAATCTAATCTTGCTGGTGGAATAACGCTGAAGGCATATCTTACAATCATCTTGATAAATTCCTGAACCATTGTCAGAAACAATAATCGACCCAATTCCACCTTCTGTTATTGAAATTTCAATACTGGTTGCACCCGCATCTAGCGAGTTCTCAATCAGTTCTTTCACAATTGAAGCAGGATTCTCTATCACTTCTCCAGCGGAAATCAGTGAAACAAGTGAATCGGATAAAACGTGAATCCTACCCATATTCACACCTCAGGTTCGTTGTCCTGAATAAACGATTTCTCCACCTAGAATCGTCATCTCAATTATGATATCCTGAATTTTCTCAGGGGAGATTTCTAAAATGTTGTCTGATAGGATTACTAAGTCTGCCCTTTTTCCTTCAACCAGACTTCCTATAGATTTGTCCATATACGACGCGTAAGCCCCTTCAAGTGTATAGCATCTTAATGCTTCTTCAACACTCAGACGAACTCTCGGATTTGGATGGGTTGTTGCAGAATAAATTCCATAAAGTGGACCAAGGGGCATTCCGTCGGAACCAAAACATACTCTTGCTCCGGTATCCAAAGCGACTCTGAAATTATTCATACTCGCTGCACGTTCTGGACCTAAACGGTCATCATAGAGACCACCCTCCATTTGCCATTCTGCTACAAAGTTTGGCTGCATGGATAGAATCAAACCCAATCCAACTGCGCGTCTGATTTGATTATCAGTTATCATTTCAGCATGTTCAATTCGATGTCGTTGTTCTCTAACAATCTGTTTTTCTGAATCCTTTAGATCTTCGAACGCGGAAATTACCATTTCAATTGCCTTATCTCCGATTGCATGAGTTACGGTTTGAATATCCGCTTTGATTGCTCTATTCAGCATTCGTGAGAACGATTTCTTTTCTACTAGTAACATCCCCAGATTCTCTTTCTGACCTCGATACGGTTCTGTTACAGCAGCTGTAGCTGCACCTATTGAACCATCAGTGAAGATTTTGACGCCTGCAATTCTAGTCATAGGAGTTCCTATTCCAGATGTTACGCCTATTTTTTCTAGATAACCAAGTAGGTCATCAGGAAGGTTAACAATCATTCTAGTTGACAGCTGATTCAGTTTCTCTGCTTCTCTGATTTGTCGAAGATGATTTGAGGATACATTATCAACTGCAGTGGTTATTCCAAGCGCTGCTGCAATCTTAGTTCCAGCAATCACACCTGCTAGAACGCCTTCTGGTCCAGGCCGAAGTCTTACAGTCATATCATCTACATCTTTAATGATACCATTGGGGTTTCCATCCTTTCCTCTTTCAACTCCTTCTTGATCAAGATTCACACCAATCTGCTCCAGTCCAAGAGTGTTCACAGAAATAAGATGACCATCAACTCGGATTGCTACCACTGGATGTTCCTTGCTAACTTTGTCAAGGTCTCTCGCATTCAAATAGCGTTTCTTAACCCAATTGCTCTCATCATAGTTCCAACTAATAATCCACTCACCTGGTTCATACTCACTGGAGGATTCTTTCATCAACGATATCGCTTCTTCTACAGACCCAACAGATCGCAAATCGATTTGAAATGAGCGAATTCCAGAACTTGTGAGATGTGTGTGAGCATCAACAAACCCTGGAATCACTGTTTTACCGCCCAGATCCATTACGCGTTTTGAATGTGGGATAAGGTCCATAACGTCAGCATCAGATCCTACAGCTAACAGCTTGTAGCTCTTTGCAGCTAATGCTGTGGCTTTAGGTTTCTTAGGGTTCATCGTGATGATGTTTGCATTCACAATAACAAGGTCTGCTTCAATCTTCAAACACACGCACCTACTTTAGCTGCACATTAACAGCATATCACTGTTACTGATGTTATGGTGATGTACGAGTTTCCAGTGATAATACCTAGGTTTCCACTAGTAAATACATCCTAAGAGAGTTTTTCAAGAAACTAATAAACACAAATTAAGTTTCGCAGAAGATGCGATTTTCGATTTAGCTATTTTGGGGACAAAATCATGCGCTACCGACAAATTTCATTAACATTCATCTTTGCGTTTGCATTCATCCTAATGATTCCTGCAATGTCTAGCTTTGCTGGAACTGGTGATGCAACAGCGTTTGAACCAATAACTGAAGACGAAATTAATTATATCCCTGCTAACGGGTATCCACCATTAATGTACATCAATAGCCCTGATGACTTTGTTACTTTTGGATGGACTGGGGATGGAAGCAGCGGTTCTCCATATACTCTTGATGGACAATCATATACTCATTACGAAGGAATTGGTTATATCATTGAAATTGAGGATACACGGGTCAATTTCACAATACAAAATTGTGACTTTACTGGTTCCCCATCCTATGATACGATATATCTACACAACGTGACAAACGGGTTGATTACAGGATGTAGCTTCACCACTGGTTATGCTGCAATTTCACTCTGGAACACCACTGGTATTGTAATCGAAAACAACACTATGCAATCTTATAATCGTGGGGGATATATTAGATCGTCACCTTCTGTAACCTTCAGCCACAACACCGTAGGTCCATTTACACTATATGGGGTTACGAATGATGTGAATAGTCCATATGCAGTAATCTACGACAACGAAATAGCTAATGGTACTAATTCTAATGGAGCTGCAATATATGTACAGGGTTCAAGCTCCAATGTCACATACAATACAATCTACTCTTGTGTTGGCGTTGGGATCTTTGCATACCAAAATAATTTTTCAAAAATAAGTTACAATAATATCCGCAATATGACAGAAGAAGGTATATTCAATTGGGAATCATCAAATACTACAATTAATTTCAATGAAATACATTGTGTTGACAGAGATGGAATCTTCATTTGGTTTTCAGAGGGTCTTTCAATTTCGAACAATACAATTTATCTTGCTAATATGAATGGAATTCATATTAGAGTTGTAACTGAAACAGAAATTACACATAATGAAATCTTTGCATGTTCTGATTATGGCATTCTCATCATTATTAGTTCTCAATACAATAACGTCACTTACAATAGTATTGGTTGGAATAGTGTTAATGCAGCAGATGAGTGTTCGAATAATATATGGGATTCAAACTCGTGGAGTGACAAGGTGTCTAGTTCATATTCAATATCTGGATCCGCAGGTTCAATCGATTCAAATCCCGAAATATTCGTAGATTCTTCTGCTCCCATCATCAGTGATGAATCTAACCTCTTGTATTTTGAATCTGCAACAGGGAACTACATCAATTGGACTTTCGATGATGATCATCCCCGACTCTGGGCACTTGAAATTGATGAAGTCGAAGTTGATTCTGGTAAGTGGTGTGGAGATTATTTCTATTTGGACATCGATGGGCTTTCTATTGGAGAATATAATTACACTTTGATAGTCGAAGATGCAGCAGGGACCAATTCTTCAGACGAAGTGATTGTTACTGTTGATCCCTATGACTATGATGCTCCTATCATTGAAGGCTTCAATGATCAGATACTCGAAGCAGGTACGGAAAGCATCAGTCTTCATTGGAATGCAACAGATTTGCATCCTGAAAAATATGTGCTCTACAGAAATGGAACTCCGATTGAGGATGGAGCATATGTAAGCGGTGTGAATACAACCTACGATGTAGTTGCAATGGGTGTTTCATCATACAACTATACGTGTTGGTTCAACGATACGCTTGGCAATAACGATACGCACACCGTATGGGTCTATTTTGTAGATACTTCAAATCCAGTTAGCGATAGCCCTGATGATATAACATATGCTGTAGGTGCCACAGGAAATAACATCACTTGGACTTGCAGCGATTTGTATTCTGAATCTTACAGCATCTATATCAATGGTACTTTGAACAAGACTGACATCTGGGATGGTAATAAAATTGTGTTCATTGTTGATGGGTTTGATATTGGTAGGTATAATATAACCATCGTAGCTGTAGATGAAAGTGGCAATACTGTAACTGATACTGTATTCGTCACAGTAGAAGCTGAAGCAACTACAACCACGACTACAACAACGACAACCGACACTGACACCACGACCTCTGGTACAACCACCGGCACGACTGAAACTGATACATTATCTATTCTTGACGAAGGCACAATGATGATAATCAGTTTAATTCTAGGTTTCGGTGGAGTTGTTTTTGTTATCGTAATCGTTGTGTTCTTGAAATCGAAGAAATAGAATCTTAAAGGAGGTCATCTGTAGGCCTCCTTCTTCTTTCGTTTTTGCAAGCTAATATGAGGTTCTGAGAGTAATCTGATTACTGTCATTACTATTTCTTAGGAACCTTTTCCCAGTCAGCTAGGAATCTTTCGATGCCGTTCTCAGTGAGAGGATGATTAATCATTTTATCAACAA
>Ga0114923_10000891_pt1 | contig 21430 bp, 40 predicted proteins | sample SumtaG_FD_89578 | JGI IMG/M metagenome (GOLD analysis project Ga0114923, IMG submission 89578) | Deep subsurface microbial communities from Indian Ocean to uncover new lineages of life (NeLLi) - Sumatra_00157 metaG | ecosystem: Environmental > Aquatic > Marine > Oceanic > Sediment | place: near...
CCCCGAGCACCTGTGGATTTTGGGTTCTTGTTGAGCTATTGGAAGAATCACTTCGGCACAATTCGCCCGAGGACTGTTGAGCAAGCGCGCCACAACCGCAACGGGCTGCGCTACTGGACAAAGAACTTCAACGAGCCGAACGCAGTGGTTGAGGTGGGCTAAATTGGGCTTATTCGTATGTTTCGTCGTTTTAATGGCTGTTCTACTTGGAGTAAGCGTGGCTAAAATGGAGCACCACAAGAGACTTGAGCTTCAAGAGGAACGGAAACAAGAAGCTGAGGAGCCTGATGACGTTCCTCCCTTTGCCTGATTCCTCTTATGGCGCGGGGCAAGGCTGAGCGGCCACAGGCGTGTCCATCTCCATCTGGATTTCGGCGGGGCTAAGAGAGATTCTGAAGATCTTCACCTCATCTATACGACCATCGAAGACCTGATTGGTGTGACCCGGATTGGCGGCGATCCAGAGATCAACATTGGGATCTGTGTCCACCGGCCCGCTCTTAGAAGCGCTACCTACCTCAACGCCATCTTGGTAGAGGCGCATACGTGCCCCGTCGTAAGTGGCGGCAACGTGGACCCACGTCCCTGTAGTAAGCACTCCGCCCTCACCATACAGTTTGTAGGTGCTGCCGTTTGTGCGTAGCCGGAAACGTAGCATAGGATGACCACCCGTGGTAACAGTGCTCAGCATGAAGATATGGTCTTCATTCTGCCCGCTGGTAGATTTGGACATTATCCTACCGTCCGTGATCCCGAAGTCATCCACGTTCATCCACGCCATCAAGGTGAGCTGGTCGGATTCGGCGTCCAACCCACCCAGATCGACATGTCCCGCGCTGCCATCAGTGACTAGAGCCTGACCAAAGTAACCATCTACATCGAGCGCTGCGCCATCTCCTAGCGTTCCGTGGTTACCGTTCCCCGAATTGTCGAGCGCTGTCGAGCCGCCAAGTTCTTCGAATCCCCAAGCACCTATGAGACTGCCGTTCAGGGCTGGTGTAGGCGCAATTGTGGGTGTTGGTCCCACCGTAGGGGCAGGAGGTGTTGAAGTAGCTGTTGGTGTAGGCGTAGGTATAGGTGCAGGTGTAGATGTGGGTGTGGGTGTGGGTGAGATGTCAGAGCAGTCGAATTCAGTTATGCCGTTATTGCACTGGCCGTATGCTTGACCAAATCTACCGTAGTCTTTGAATCCTACTATACCGTCTCCGTCAACATCAAACCTGGGATCGTCTGAACCGAACGCATTGGAAAAGGCACCAAAATCCGAGAACCCTACAATACCATCCCCGTCTATATCGAAGTCGTGCTTCCACTCTACAAACAGAGAATCTGATTGTGGACCACGAGTCCCTGCGATATTTATTCCAACCACGAATATCTCGTGCGTAATGTACTTGTCAAAAGGGTCTTGTTGGCAGATTTCGAAAGGAGGTTCTACCACATATACACCTGACCAACTGCCGTCGTACCACACTTCGTATTTGACCGCATTGGTGCTCGGACTCCAATTTAGGAAAACACAAGTCGCAAGTAGTATAGTAGGTAGGTCCATATTCGTACTCCCTCTCCTAGGAGTTATCGGGCGTCTGGCGGATTTCCTTCCATGATAAACGGAATTCCGGGATGTTCTGGGATAGGATCATTGCGTTGAGCTTGGTGTGCTGCCAAGAACCCTCCGCAAATAGCTCCTAAAACGATTACTATGACGCACCAAGCTGCTGCTTGGTCACCCAATATTTTCTGTTCTTTTCCCATGATTCATTCCTCATCTGTAGCTGTACGATCCGTTTCCTCTATCAGGAGTCAGTATATGATTGCGAGAATCCCATACGATTTCTATGTTGTTGGCGTGGTACAGGCCTGTCGGAGAAATGTACTCTCTGCCAAGACCTGCTAGATCCTCAAGATTGACATCCAGCCTGCGCTCGAAATCGGACTGATACACAAGCTCAGAGCAATACAAGGCTTTGACCCCGAAGCCGAATTTCACGTCGTAAATGGCGTCCTCGAACTCTATGCACTTCGCAATCACCTTCTTGGTGTATTCCTCATCCCAATCGTGGCACTTCATGATGACGACGCGATCCGCCTCTTTGCAGAGATCGAAGAAGTAGCTCTTGGTGTAGTCAGTGTGTGTCATCTCAGCGATCTCATAGTTGCCAGAAGTACTGAATTTGGACACGCACAAGGCTGCGTGGGCGAAATCTCCCGGGATCAGCAGCGATGTCAGCTTCTTCTTGTCTATGGTCAAGATGATATGGCCCGGCTCAAGTTTTCTGTAACCGTCCTGATACTTGGCCCCGCGCAATGACGTGTAATACGTGGTGAATCGAATGTAGGGAATGACATGCTTCAACATCCACCCGTAGGCTTGGGTGTTCATCAGCCATACCAAGAGCATTTTCATTTTCATGACTTTAGATCCTCGCAAGCCGAAATCGCTTCTATTGCCTCGCCCCACATAAGTATGCTTTCTCGGTGAACACCCGAGACCTTCCCAACTCATCGCCTCAAGAGACCAATGTATTCAAAAGGTCTAGTTGCCAAATGGCTTCGTCCTCTGCGTTTTCGGCAGCTTCAGTTGCTAGCCAAGCAGAGGAAACGGCTGCCCCAAGCCCTGTCTCTTTTGTACAGCCTCTCGCGGCCTGTGCGGCGCGCAGCAAAGGCTTCGCAGGTTTCGTGACAGCAAGCTTCCTGATGAACCTGTGGCTCTTCTGCCGTGCTTCCGCCAATTGCGTAAGATCGCCGTTCTTGGCTGTTTCGATAGCCTTTTTGAGCGCTCCTACTCTGTCTAGATTGCTAATCCTGTTGTAGACTCGCCCCGCGCAAAGGGAGGCGAAGGAGTAGAGCGTCTTCTCGGACAATCTAGCTTCATGTAGAATTGCCCATATTTGCTCTTGCGTCTCCATCTAATGAATCTCCTTTTGGACATCTTCGGGCGTCTCCTCTAAATAAGGATCTTGGTGAGGAGGGATCTGAAAATCGAAACCGCTGATTTCTTGCCTCATGCCGTCCAGCACCCGGTAGACGCCATCAAAATATCGACTCAGATCAGGTGGCGTGAATCCACCACGAACGTCTATGTCCGTGTTTTGCTTGATCTTTTTTGTCAATACATTCATCAATTGTGTCGGGGTAGCGTAGAGCGCGCCCAATTGGCCCATCTTCTGTGGCACGTTGATGAGATCGTAGTTGATGTAGCCTATAGGGCGATTGTTCAGCGTCAGTGTGATTCGGATGTCCATTAAAATCCTCGAATTGTTGCTAAAATGATGGCGAGGTGCTCAGGATCTTTCTTTACGATCTCGCGGAATTTGTGCGCGTTCTCTAGCGCTTCCAGACCTAGGGACAGTATCTCTGTAGACTCAGCTTCTCCGCCTAAGCCCTTATAGGATTTGGCGGCATATTCATTGAAGAACTGCTTGGCTTTTGTTCTGGGTTGTTTGAATTTCTCCCAATCCTCGTAGCCTCTTATGTTCTTCTCTTCTATTCCCTCAGTTCGATCGTTGTAGAAGTCTAGAATCCTCCCTCTTACCCGCCGATTCCTGAACTCTAGATGATGTCCAAACTCGTGAGCTGCAATAGCAGGGCTTTCGTGAGCGTCGAGGACGATAGAGTTTCCTCGTTCGTTCGCACGCGCCCTGAAACTAATCTCAGCTTCCCAATTCATTTCTCGCAACATGATTCCTTCTGGTCCTTCAAGCAGATCACGATGCAGCCAACCAAGAACTCTGCCTAATGTTGCTTTGATCTCTGCTACCTGAATGAACTCTACCTGGGCAGTCCTAGCGCGCACTTCGTTTCTGCGATCTTGTAGATTATCGAAATCTCTTTGAGCTTTTCGTGTGATTGCCCCTTTCTTGTTCCTGGCGGGAGTGTCTTTCCCCATGTCTCTCCACATGGGAGTGTCTAGCCGAACCAGTGTCCCTGCTATGGTTTCGTCCTGGGCTCTGGTCTCGACGTTGGCTGTTGTGAGACGTTCGTGAAGCACTGCTCTAGCTTCGTCGATCTTGCTGTTCACCGCTTCAGACACCGCCTGGATCTGCTCTTCCAGTGCCATGGCTTCGTTTCTCTGGATGCTTAGCCGGTCTTCTATAATCCCTACCTCTCGTTTGTATGGAATATCCTTTATGAGGCCGGAGATATGATCCTGTTGAAGCTGGAGTCGTTTCCTTGCCAGTTCCCTATGTTCGTTAAGATGTCTTCTGTCTAATTGCTTGGCCTGTGCCCTAAGCTTCTCTTCGAATTTCCAATCTTGAGAGATGTCTGCGATGTCCAAGCCCAGAGTCTGTTTCGCCATCACAATAGCTTTCTTCGCTGCCTTGCTGTAGTCGTGCAGGAATGAAGAAGGTGTCCATTCTTCAGAAATCCCAAATTCTTCCCACATGAGATCGCTGGCGCTCTCTGCTCCCGCTCTGGCTGAGATTTCAGATATGATCCGGGCAGCTTCGGGGTTAGGCTCTAGAGGGGATTCGTCAATATAGGGACCCATCTGTTCTGCGCCGCCTAACAACTTCTTTGCGAGGTAGCCGCCATGCCCGCTTGCGGGGTTACGCTGCCACATCGCTAGCCACACATCCATCTCGCGAAGCTTACTCTTGACGAACTTCTCTTCAGAGGGTTTCATGTTGGCGGGATCAATTCCTTTGAATCTGAAGCCTGGAATCTCAGTCACACTTTGCATTGTAGATATAGGAGTACCCATTCGGTCAAGTTCTGTGGCTTTCTTGAGCTTTTCCCATGCTAGAATGTCTTGGGGATCTGAAGTGGCATACTTATCGTTTTCATATGTATCCAACAGATTCTCAATCTGCTTCATTTCCAGTTCATAACTCTTAAACTCAAACATGGCTCCGCCCATGCTTGGGATCCGTCCTTCACGTAGCTCAGTACCAACAGCTACATCTAGTCGGCCCATCACCTTTCGTAATCTGTTGGCTAGTTGATCTGTGCCTGCTTGGTCTTTCGGCATAAATTTCAACCAGTTTTGGATCATTTCGTTTTCTCGAAGCCAGTCCTCTGCGCGCTCTCCAGGCGTCGGCTTGTTAGAGCCTGGGTACTCAAAATTCCCTGTGTAGGCTATCATAGCCATTTGAGCTGTTTTGTTGAGAGCCTTGCGGATCTGCTTCGCGTAGTTTTTTGTGGTCTCTAGAGGGAGTTCTCTAGTTTGCACATTCGCTTGGCGATGTTGGAATTCCGCGTCCTTCTGCGCCCATTTGTCTTGAGCCGCTTTGCGTTGGGTCTCTCGCCAATCGAGATCAGGTTCTTTGTAGGGCTCGTAAAATAAGTCCTCAGGAGGAAGCTGCTCATCAGGCGGACCCATTTCCTCATCGGTGTAGTAATCTACGGGGATTTCTTCTTTGGGCTCTTCCTTCTCAGGCTCTTCCCACTCGGTCTCTTTTTCGCGCTCTTCTCGCGTCTTGGGCTTGTTGGTGTCCCAAGGAACGTCGCGCTCGCGGCGCTCCTCGGCGCTGTTTTCGTCTGTCCAGTAAGGATTTTCACCAGGGGAAGGTCGATGAGCATCTCCATCATGACAGTCCTTCTCACGACTGATCCAGCCGTCCCCGCAAGGAATGTCATCCTTGCTGTGAGGAATCTTATCTCCAGCGTGAGCTGGCTCTTCCTCAGAATAGGGAAGTATCCAATCAAGTTTCATATTCTTTCCGTTTCGGTATTCTTATACTCTACAAGGAGGGGAAAGATTGTGGATAAGTGCAAAAACGGTCATGACAGAACCAGAAAGAACACATATAGTTACCCCGACGGACGCAGGACGTGCAGAGTTTGCAGAAGTGCATACATGAAGCACTATAAAGAAAATAACCGCAACAAAATAAAAGACTCGCAGGATCTTTACAGATTAAGAAAAGGGTGCGAGTTACGAGACAAGCTGAAGAAACGAAGGCTGGAAAACCTAGAAAAAGCCAGGGCTAAGGACAGGGAAAGGTACCACAAAAATAAAGAAGGACACAAGATTAGGCAATACCGCTATCATCTCAAACGGACCTACGGTTTAGACCTTCTTGAGTACGAGAAGCTCTTTGAGCTACAGTCAGGCGAATGCGCTGTATGTTTGCAGAAACCTAGGTACAAATTACATGTAGATCACTGCCACACCACTGGGGAAATTCGTGGTCTCTTGTGTGCTAGTTGCAACAGGGGAATGGGTTACTTTCGTGATGATATAAAGAGTTTGAGCCGGGCGGTCAAATACCTACAAAAGTCGCATACAGGTATTTTTGTAGGTGGAAGAGCCTTACGAGAAATAGATGCCGGACTACAGCGGAACTACTAAATACTTCCGCTCATCTTGCTCGCAAATGAACATGAGAGTGCCGCGTTCTGTATCTGACAGAAAATGAACTTCACAAACATCGTCTCTGATTTTTAGAGATGGTATGGTGGGCTCGGATGAACCAAGTTTGTACCCTAGAACTCCTGCGGCCAACACAGCGGACAGCATAGCTATCCAAGCGCCTACTAGCTTACCCTTCCACCTTTTCGGTATGGGCAACCGCATGATTACTCTTCTCCTCAGTCTATCTCGAAGGTTTCGACGACCTTCTTGGCTTTAGGAATTACAAGCTCACCCTTGATGATGTAGGTCCCAGACTGGGCGCAGAGATCGATGTAACGTTCCGGCAGCTCTGTGTAGATTTCCTCCGCACGCAACTCGGCGTACCCGTCTTTGTCTGGAGTGAGTTCCTTTACAATCTCATCCCTCTCCTTGACGCACATGCTAGGCTCTCCATCTTCACTGGTCGTAATCACGAAATACATTCTATTCTTTTCCTTTTAATTTGTCTTACAATTTACAGAACTAACCGCATCGATGATCTCCTCCAGGCCGTGTCCCTCTAGCACGTCCTGATAATTCCAAACACGCTCCTTGACTCGGTGATCTTTGACCTGCTGTCTGGGCTCGTGGTAGGTTCTAATGCGTTCTGTGGAAGGAGGACGATGAGGAGACCGTGCTGCTTCCCTCATTAAAGGAATAAGCTGGTCTGTAAGTCGTTTGAACGCAGCTTTTCTATTCTGCGCTTGGGACTTGTGTTCTTCTGCGGTGGCGGTTATCCCTGTTTCTTTGTGGCGAATGCGGCAAGCGGTGTCTCTCTTGTTCCTGTTCTGTCCTCCCTTGCCTGAGCCACGGAAGTAGTCAATACGTAGATCCTTCTTTGAAACGTTCTCTGGCCAAGCCACGGAATCTCCCCACTTCTACAGAGTCAAGCCACTTCTGCGTTGGCTCAGCAAATCACTGATGGACTTGATCTTTGTAGAAGCTGGTCTTGAGAATGGTTCTGGAATTTTAAGACACATCACCATCTTCGTCGAATTCTAAGTCGTCCTCTTCATCTTCGTCGTCAACGTTGCCTGTTTCGATGATCTGGTTTATCAACTTCTCCATTCTGGAGGACTCTAGTTCTATGACTAGATTTTCGGAAGTCTTCCCTATCCACGCTATGTCATAGTCCTCATCAGGTACCATGACACCTTCTTGGCTCCTTAATGTGCGTTTTTCTTTGTCTTCTATTGTGAGGTATTTTCCATCGGACCAGCCAACAGCATACAAAATAAGATCGTCATCAGCGATTTCTCCCAAAGCCCCAAAGAAGTCCTTAGACTCCTCATGAACGAGAGATCGCAGAGCTTTGCCCATACTTCGCCTCCATTCTCTCAAATCTTTTGTCGAGCGTGTAGCCAACACCTCGACGACCTTTCGCTCCTGTTTAGACCTAGGGTTCTTACTTCTGGGCATGCTCGAAGTTCTCCACTGCTTCTACGAATTCAGGATCCACAGCGTCTACCAAAACATTAAGCCGATACGTTTGGTACTTCTGTGCCAGCTTTTCCCCTCCTCCTTCAGAACGCTCTTCCACTCTTAGCAGATCCCCTTCAAGTACGCCGAAAGAGTTCAGGATGATATCAGCTAATCGATCTTTATCGAGAATGTCTTCGCCAAGGAACTCTAGAGCCTCTTTTCTAACCACAGTTATCAAACAATCATGCAACTTCCTTGACCACTCAAAACACTCTGATTGTGCTCGCTGAGCGAGGGCTTTGGCTGCTGCTTGCGCTTGTTTATTTAGAGGGTTTTTACTTCGAGGCATCTTTTCTCACTTGATGAGCACCTTTTTGATCACATCAGCGAGGGCTTTAAGACCCTCTTGAGTATCCACATGATAGCTTCCTACTGCGAAGCCTTTGAACCATTCGGTAGGGGAAGGGCATCCGCAATGTCCGTCAACTCGGACGTGTTGCCCGTATTCGGAGTGCAATTCCTCTGCGATCTCTGGCGGTATACCGGGGCCCTCTGCCACCCAATATCGCCAAGCCCTCTCGAATTTCCAAGGACCCAGGCTTCCGATGACATCTGTTTCGACTTCGCCTTTTAGGCTAAAAGGCAAACGTACCACTTCTATCTCAGCGGTTGTCAGTTCGTCGAAGCACACAATATCGCTTACTTTTTTCTCTCTGCCTGCCAAGTTTCCTAAAAATGTGGTAATCTCGCTCACGATTGAATGATCCTTTCAGCCTCGATGGGCTCGTACAGTGAACGCACTTTATCGACCCAGGCTTGGGTCTTGGCTTTAGCCATGATCCTTTTGCGGCCAGTCATGCACTTCCCCACCACTCCTTCGAATGTCACGTCTTCAAGCTCGCCATTGCGGACTTGATCCACGAATCCTCTGGTCCAGTTCACTTTGCCAAGATACGCAGCAGACGGCACAATTGTTCCTAGCTTGGCAAAGTCCTTGGGATGCATGAATCCCTTCTTGAGCACGCTCATATCAATCAGTGACAAGTGCTTCTCGTCCTGTAGATCGTGGAGGCCTGCAAAGCTGTTCTGGCCCCAGAACTCGGTGAACGCCACACAACCCCCCATCGCTCTCGAAGAGCAAACTCGGTGAGAGGGTCGGCGAAATCTCTGAAAAATATTTCTATTGCAGGTCTGAAATCTGGGTCGCTCTCGTCAAACAAGCGATTGCGCGTGCCGAACTTGTACCAGCCGCGCCTGAGGGACCACTCCCAGCGCAAGTTAGAGCCGTCGAGCTTGTCGAAGACATACGCTTCGAAAGCCCGGAAATTCTGCCCTGTTGAGGAGGCGATGGAGGGATAAGACTTCATTTCTTGCTTATCGGCACAAGCGATCTGAAACTTTACTTATCGACCTTACGCCTCGCTAGAACGAATAGCATCGCCGCCCCACTAGCGAGAGCTAGACCACTCATAGGTTCGGGTAGGAACTTGATCTTGAGGAAGGCAACTCCTCCGGTGAACGTGTCTCCTTCAGCGTCGTTGAGCCAGTGGGTTAGCACCGGGCTCACAAACTGGATAGTTCCTTCGCCATCCGGCGTACGGTTATCGTAGCCCGTGCCTTTCTGGAAGGTATTGTGGCTCCCTGTCGGAGCGGCCACGGTTACCTGACCAGTAGTCCAAGGGAAGCGATAGCCTTTGAGGGTGACCGGGTAGGGATTGTAAGTGCTCCAGCCGAACCTAGATAGGGAATAAAGAGTCGCCTCGACGACCGTAGAGGCCTTCGTTAGCATCCCGCTCTTCCTTTTGCCCCACGCGCCAATTTCGTCATAACGCCAGTCTATACCTCCCATAGCGCATTGGCCAGCGAAGCCATTGAAGAAACAGACCCTGTTGCTTATCTTCCCCAGCATCCGCATCGTCCCGCCGAATTGGTTTACACCTTTCTGAATCTTGACCGTAGCCAGTGGGCTGAGCATGCCCCCCATGGGTGTATCCCGCCCACCATATTGGCCAAAGAAATCCCCCGGACCCCAATAGCGGCCAAGCGTTCCCCCTTCGTTCTCCAGATTCGCATAGGTGTAGCTGTAGATGTAGGGGTAAGTTCCGGCGAAAGAACCCTTGCGTTGACCTGCCAGCCCCGGTATGTGTCTATAGTCATAGTACCTATAGCCGTAGTCCGTAGTGGTTATTAGCGCGATGGTGGTGTCAGCGCGATAGATGTCGATGGTATTAAGGTAAGGGCCCTTCCTTGTGTAAGCGACCCCCAGCCCGGTGATAGGCCTACCTTCTTGGCCCGCCACAGTAGTCGCCGTACAGGTCTCATGGTTCGGCTGCCCACCGGAGGTAAAGAAGGCCGGGTTGCGGTACCGAGGAGCGAGCCGAATTCCGTTGACCGTCCCTCCCATATTGGTCATGACCGTCCTGGTGACCGTTCCCCCGAATTTTGAGGGACGTGCTCCACCGCCATAGGTAGACAAATTCGCGCAGAAGGGTCCCAACGGATGGAAGCCATTGTACAGGTGTCCGTTGCGCCACTTAGGCCCTGTCGGGGTTTGGGAGATTGGACAGATAGGCTGGTTGCCGTTGCATTGCTGCCCGTTCGGGAGGCCCCAGTGGCTGAAGGCAGTTTCTGGCCAGCTCTGGCCGTCGGTTACGTGGTTGCCAAACGACTTGACGGTCCAAGATCCTTCATACAACTGGATCCCGGCTTGAGCCGAGGTACTGAGGAACAGTAGTAGCAGTAATAGAGTAATTACGCGGACACGCATGGTGCGTTTCTCCTAGATCGAGTATTTAGCGTTGCAGTTACTTTATACTAGTTTCTTCTTCTACTCCCCAGAACTTTCTTGCCTGAAATAGAGCTTTTAGCCAAATCTGACTTACTCGGGAAGTAGAAATATGCATCTTTGCAGCAACTTGTTCGTGGGTCATATCTTGAATCAACAGAGTAACGACTTTTTGATCTCTGGGCGTTAATCTCCCCAAGAACTGCTGAAGGACCTGTTTAGCGTGGATCCGGTCGGCTATTTGTTCTTGGACCTTCCGGCCATTTACACCGTGGAAGTCCCCAAAAAGTCCATCACCTTTATCAAGTAGCGGGTATTCAGTGATTTTCTCGCCTCTTTGTCTAGCCAGAAATCTTTCTTTTTGTGAGCGATTCCAGCGATTCAGGAGGATTCCTCGAATGTAAGGCGTTGCGAACGTCGAGAATTGGTAGCCGAGACTGGGGTCAAATTTCTCCAAAGCGTAATGCAATCCAAGGACTGCCCAATTGATCAGATCGTCGATTTCCAGTCTAGGATCTCGGACCACTAGATAGTGGAAGCTCCAGGCGGCTTTTCGGGCCAGTCCCAGGTGTTTCTTTATGTCTTCTGAACTAACCTTGTTCTTGATATTATTTTTGGCGGGCATCTTCCGTTGCTCCAGCAGCCATTCCAGTTAGAATTTCTACACCATCATTTGTCATGAGGAGCGTATGCTCCCATTGAGCGGAAAGGCCTTTGTCTTTCGTGACGGCAGTCCAGTTATCAGACAATACTTCTGCTTCACACCCATTCATATTTATCATCGGCTCAATTGTAAAAGCCATGCCTGGCTTGAGAATAGGCCACTCTGCTAAATTCCCAAGCTCAACGACCATGTGGGGAATCGGGGGATCTTTGTGAAAGATCTTTCCTATTCCGTGCCCCGTGAACTGCCTAACCACTGAAAATCCGTGCTCTTTGGCGTGAGGCTCTATCGCTTCACCGATCACATTGATAGGGCAGTTTGGATACACAGCATCGATTCCTTTCCACATGCATTGATAAGCCACTTCTACTAGCTTTTCAGCTTCAGGGCTCACTTTGCCTATAGTGAACATGCGGCTTGAGTCCCCATGGTATCCGTAAAGCTTCGGAGTCACATCCACATTGATGATGTCACCTTCCACCAATTCCCGTTCGCAAGGGATACCATGACAGATGACTTCATTGACGCTGGTGCAGCAGTGTGCTGGAAAGCCCTCGTAATTGAAAGGAGCGCTGATTGCTCCAGCTTCCGTGGTGAGCGTGTCGATAAGCTCGTCGATAGCTTGAGTGGTGACGCCCGGCCACTTTAGGAATAGCTCAAGCTCCTCTAACAAGTCGAACGCCAGCCGTCCTGCTGCCCGCATCCCCTCAGCAAACCTCTTGGTTGCCCTGCGATCTGCTCTAGACTTTGCCATTAACCCTTCGTCCTTCGGCCTGCGACCCAGGCGAAGACAGAACAGAGAACGCCGCCAGTAAGTAGAAGACAGCCTCCCCAAGAAAAGAAGAGGAAGCTAGGGGAATCTGCGTTAGCTCCTAACATAGCCAGAGCTAGTGCCGCTACCCAAGATGCAAACCCAATGTGAATCACAGCCTTAGATCTCTTGATTATTGTATCAATGGTTTTTGAAGTCATTCAACACCCTCAGCAATACGGGCAAACATCGCCCCATGAAAATCTCTTGCATCCGTCACAGTACGTCTGGTCACCTGTGAGCCACAAACCAATCCGGGCCAGAAGACTTCTTTTCGGGCGCTTTTCCTTAGCGGTCTTCTTCATGATCTATCCTTTGCTGTCAGGAAACAGGTTCACTTTCGTGAACACACGAATTTTCTGTGTCCAGTAGCAGTTCTTGCGTTGGCAAGTTCTCTGTGCTCTCAAATTCCACTCGCCATCGAAGCTGAAAATATCACACTGGCCTTGCACTTCGTAAGCTACGGGATATTTGTGACCTTTAAGGAGGCACACCAATGAAATTCCTAGTGTGTATCTTTGTATCGGCTTGTGGAGAAGGCCACTCATACGAACGTACTCCAGCACCCGATTTCATCGTCAAAATGCCAACCATTCTCTTCTAGAATCTTCTGGTCTTCTTCCGAAGCTTCACTAGGTCCGTAAATCACATCATGGTCTGCGCCGCCGATGTGCTTCTCGCCATTTCGAAGCATCATTTCTAGTATAGGAATAATTTCTTCAATCATTCAAACTCCTCCTTCACAGCGTCCCAAACCAAATCTCCAACAAATTCGTTGTCGAATCTCTCCCTGACAATAACCTCTGTGCGATGGGGATACTGGTCATCATTGAGTCGGTACAAGACCATAGGTTTCGCTTCGCATTCTGTCCCCGGCGCTCCGCAGGAGCATTCGTTCGGCCACACTTCTGTGCGAAGCACCTTGACGATAGCGCTGTCTGCTTTTCTGCGGTAGTAGTTACCTGCCTTCAGGTCCATATCTTCTCTTGGCTCAGTATAGCCACGCCCACACCATGAAGATGTACGTGAGATAGTGAACAAGTTGATCGATGCCAAACCAGAGCCAGAACTGGTGATCGGTGGCGGTGTAACCTTTGCGCTTAGTCCACCACATTTTGAACCAGTCCATATGGTAATGGACCACATATTCGAAAACAGCAAGGGCAAAAAATAGCCCGAGGTTCTGCTGAGATAGGTACAGGGGAAAAACGATAATTGTAGATACGGCGGCATGAATTAGAGCATGGGTCGAGCCACCCAAATGCCCGTAAGTGCCTTTGTTCATGAGCATTGACGGAGATTGTAGTCGAGTGAAGTCACAGATGAAGTGTTTGACTATGAACAGCGTCATCAGCAGTAATGTTGAATACTCAGTCATTAACATCATCATTCCTGTTTTGTACGCTACGACATACCGTGCAAGTGGCTTCATCAAGCTCGGATTTGACATCCCAGCCTATGGTTGCTCCGCAAAGGGATACTGTGCCCGGCGGAACACCGTTGTAATACGCTGTGCCATCTCCTGCATTTCGCAGGTGTATGACCAAAGCAGCAAAGGTCTCACAAGTTAGGAGATTCGTCTGCGGCTTCATCTTCTCACCTTATCCCTGTAGACAGACATTCTTCCAAAGAACCTCACGATCCCCTTTTACACAATCAGGGCAAATGTCATAATCTTCAAATTCCTTTTCGGGGATATTGTGCTTTGTGTGCTCTTCACAAAGGAAAAACTCGCACGAGTCGCACTTGTGGGAGGCGACCTCTGTGCAGAAGCCGCAGCGTATGGGGTGTCGTATTAATTTAGCCATTATTTAGGTCCTCTTCGGCAGAGCCTGCGGAAACTTGAGTCTCTTGGAGAGCTATTTTTCTCTTAGTGGCCTCAATTGCTGCTCTTCTACCTGTTGTGCCCTTCTCCCGAGCAGCAGGAAAAGCGTGAAATTTGCAGATCTTGCGGCCTGGAAGTGCGTGTCGCTGATATCCGCGTCCTAATTGTCGATCAACTTCACATAAGCGCCCTTCGTGGACCCCAGTTCCTTCACAAGCCTCGCAACGATACCTTTCCGTGAGTTGGGGACTCGTGTTCCTATAAGACCTGCCTGAACCCTGGCAAACAGCACAGGGATCTTCAGCATTCATATTCGGCGTTCCACGTGCTTTCTTTTGGTGTGCTCTATGGCCTCACGTCTACCTGTGGATAGGTCGGGCGAATCTTTATGACAGCTCACTCCGTAGATTCTACCGGCTAATATCGTTTTAGCTTGGAGTCCCAACCATATGCGACTGCCTCCAAACTTCATACAGCGCTCTATATCATGAACAAGAGAATCTATGCTGTTTCTCATGTCCACCGTCATATTCTTCGCGGTTTTCTCCCACATATCCAGAGAGGTGTTAGATTCTCGTTTGAATCTTTCCTCCCACTCTTTCTCGCAATGTATGTCACAGAAATATGTTGTATCATATTGCTTTGGAAGAGGTCGCCCGGCTTCAAATTCTCTTCTAACAAAAATGGGAGCCGAAGTGTGTTTGTGGAGTTTATTGCAATTTCGGCACCTGTACTGGAATACAGGCTCCTGAAGGCACCAGCAATCTAATCTACAGCACTTCGGAGGGGAGTGCCCGTGCATCTCGTCGCAGCCAAGCTTATGTTCTCTTGCGGTCACAGCAAGATTGCTCCAAATTTCTCGGCTTCTTGGCAAAACTCGTCGAGAGATTCTTGTTCGGGGAACTCGTAAGATGGAATTTCGATATGCAAGTACGCATTCAATTCTAATTCCACATCGAATTCATTCCCTGCAAATTGAATGAATTCTTCGGCGGCTTTTTCGCTTACGAATGAAAGGACCAATTTAGTCTACCTCGTCCGCCTTACGATCAACGTATCTTTCTCTGACTTCGTTTATACGATCAGTCGCTTCGGCTAGATCCGCCCCTTCATTGTCATTCACGTCTGTGTCTAGTACGAGGCGTTTCAGCAAACCTACTACACGATCAAACAGCTTCAACGTATTACTACTCATCATCGTTCTTCCTTTTGGTTGCGTTTACAGCCAATCTGCGATCACTTAATGTTGGAGGTTTCTCTTCTTTGTACGGCGGTAAGGGAGGTGGAGCACCGTGAAATAATTCTTTCATGGCTCTCTCCAGCCATGTACATCGACTCTTGTGAACCCAACTTGCTGGATCTTGAACTTGGCTATCATGGACATCGCGGCTAACTGATCCCATGTAGGCAGAACCAAGTTCCTCTGCATCGCATAGTTTACGGCCTTCGTACACAAGCTCGGCATATTCATCATCGCTAAAATCAACATTGGTTTCGCTAGGCGTTTCAACGCCCCGGAATGGAGCAAGAGCGGGTGTCGGATCAAATTTCCATTGTTTATGGTTACTATCATAACTGGCTCCGAGGGCAGCCCCAAGCTGTGCTGAACTCGTGATGCCAAGATGATGCAGCATATCCGCCGCTTCCATAACCTCTGCGTATGCTGTCTGAGGCAGTTCGTCTGAATTGTATGAGGCAAGTTCAGCTAACTCGCCCGGTAGGTATATCTCAACGTCAGAAAAGTCACGTCTGAACGTGCCACATTGGGCTCGCCCGCTCATATTCGCCCGCTCAGAGACAGTCCCCAAATAAAGATTATAGTCGCCGCCCCAACAACAAACCCTACTGAGAGCGCAACCCCAATAAGTAGCCTATACGTCTTTGATAAATGTTCCACGACTAGTGCTGCCTTATTCACGTCTTCAATAATAGCACAGTGTTGCGAGGGTTCCCAGTCGAGGATCATTTGATTGATAGTTTCTAGCGGGACGCCATGAGTATTGCGCTCCACAGCTTCATCAAGAGTCGGGTGAAGGAGTTCCACGAAGGCCACGCGGTATCCAGCAGCCCGAGCCTCTGTCACGTAAGGCTCGTATTGCTGAACCTTAACGTTTGTGTTGTCTACGACAACAACTTCCACTCCCTTCTCCAAGGAAGCTTTGAAATTCTCCAAATTCTGCGCGTGGCGCTGAGGGGCCAATTCGGCGTCGAATTGGTACACTCCGTCAACCATGCACAAATCATCAGTTGAGTGTATGGCAGAGGAACCGCATATTACAAGTGCGGGGAGGTCCCAAGCTATGCTGCTTTTGCCGCTGCCCGGAATGCCTCTCATGATGTAAACGGTTTTCATGTTTTTCTCCAACTCCGGGAAGCTCGCACTATGTTGAATATCTCGTATTCCCTAGGCGACATCTGTGAAGGGTCCGATAATTTTTTGGCGAGGGGGTGGGCTCTTCTTGCTGCTCTGATGGCAATGTAGATTCCCCACAAGACGCCCAGCGTGGAAATAATGGCACTGCCTTCAATAGTAAATTCTAGTTCCATCTCGTCTATTCTTATCGGCGGTTCCTATGGAAACTTTAGTCTGATATGTGCAATTGAGGCCTTATTTCTTTGATATGCTGCGATCTTCCGAAAAAAGGCCCCACCGAGTCTATCGTCCACGATGGGCTCGCATTCGCGCTGTAATCCAAGCTGGGGATGATATTCCCGAAAGTGGGGATGATCAGCGCTGCGGTGACTCGTTCATTGAAGAAGGGCTGGAATGCCACAAGGGCGGTGGAGCGCCCCTGAGCGCGCCCACTTGGCACCAGCAGCAGCCTGACGAAGCCAGCATTCAAGCATTCCGCCAGAAAGTCGCCCGGCGTTCTCCTGGGCAAGGTGGTCCGGTAAGCCTGAGCAGCACTGATCTGTTTATCACTCTTACTCAAGGGAAGTACGCTCTGCTCTCTGCAGGCCGAAATCCTAATAACGCAGAAGACATGCAACTCACAGATGAGCAAATAGTCCTCAGATCACAAGCTCTGCACCAAGATTTAATTAATTCGGGGTACATGTTCACTCCCAGCATTGGAAAATATGGTGGCGAAACAGAAGATTCTTTCCTTGTCATGGCTCACGAAGCAGATACGAGAGAGGCGATAGAGCTAGGCCAAAAATACCATCAAGACTCAATCATCGCTGCTGATTCCGGTCAGCAGCAAATGATCTTCACCACGGGCGAAAATGTAGGGCAGGCCTACACCGGCTCTGGTTTCGAGCCTCTCCCCGATGAAGCGCCTGAATACACCCGGATCGAAACTGAGGAAGGGCAATCCATCAAGTTCAGTTTACGCTTCGATTGGGATCGTCTTCAGAGGGCTATTGCGAAAGTATTTTCGCGAAAGCTTTATCCGCGAGTGCGCGTATAGTAGCGTCGAGCGCTTCCCCGGGAGTGTCAAAGCCTCCCTTTCCTGTTACTACAAAATCCTTGGTGGTGGGAATAGAGACTCGATACTTATCGTCTTCGGTCTTAGTCACCTGCAAAGCATTCTCGCATATGGCTTCTTGTCGATTAATCAGCAGCAAAAGCTCTGTTCGAAGAGATATGAGAAGCGGCCCTAAAATGTAGGGGTCCGCATCAAATCTTTTCCTCTCCCTCACGCTGGAGGCCACGTCGTCGATAAGTTCTTCCAAGAAGGTTTTCGCGTTGAATGTCTTCATTCTATGCCTTCGTAATCCTCTGCCGTGTCGAGAATCTTGCCGTTGACCGCGAAAATGGTGCCCGTAGTCACGTCCACGAGGAATCTAACCTCATAGAGAGCCGTTATGAGCCTGTCGGACTGCTCTTTTGTGAGCCCCAGTCCCTCGGCCGTGTCGCGCATAGAATCCTTGTCACAGCGCAGGTACTCGACAACTAGGGGCGGATCCCCTTTGAAACATTGGTATTCAAATTCAGTAGCCTCCATACACGTGTATGAGGCTGATCCAACCTGCACGGGAGTGGATTCCTCACAACTCCACACGTATATAATTTTCTCATCTCTGATCGCTTTTCGATAAGTTACCATCAGTAATTCCTCCATCCCTGCCCCGGCCCGTTGCCGCGCATGGTGCGTTCGCGCTCAAGTTCTCTCGGGCCTTCGGGCTCAACTCGAATAGGCTTTCCCGCTCGGGCATTGAATGCCTTCATCTCTCTTTTGTTTCTCTTCGCCTTCCGCCAACCCCTAAAAGCACGTGCAACGAATTGCACACCACAGGCCAAGCAAATACTTTTGAGATGCTTTACCATCCTTGATTCCTTTCCTGTCTCCGGTAACGCTGTAGAATCTCTCGACCCCACGAACCCTGCCAATCACAGCGATGACCGTATTTACGATGAAGCGTTCCCATTCCCTCAAGATTGTCTGTGCAGAGATTATCCCACATGTCATGCCAGACAACCGAAAACCGCTGGCCCTTCGGGGGCTTGAACTCGAAAGCGTCCGCTTCAATGATCTCCAGACGCGCGCCGAAACGGCCCGTCAGGGCGGGGCCTACCAAAGCGATCACGTCGGCCGATTTCTCGATCACAGTAACCTTGTCCACAGCGTACCTGTCACCGGCCACATGCGGTTTGCTCTGCAATCCAGCTTCTTCTAGCTGTTGGGTGCAATCGCATTCTCCATTCCACGGATATTGCATACAACTTTCACATTGTAGCTCAGCATTCAGGATAGCCGCAGTGACCATTCCAAGCCCCAGCCCATTGATCAGGACGTGCCCTCCGCGCCGACGCGCCTCATCGTACGGGAATACGTGATCTCGCATCTCATCGGGGGTATCACTCATAATCAGGCTTTGGCCCCTGTAGAGGCCAGTGTAGCGCCCCTCAGGCACACTTCTGCCCGTACCGCTGGCAATTGCTCTGACCGTCCCGAAGCTCGCGGCCTTCTTGTCCACTTCGAAATGCTCGATTTTCCAGGCACCGCTGGTCCCCTCGGGGAGATGTACCTTCCAGGCGTCGCGCCAGCTTCTCATGAGGTTTCTCGACGAGATGCGCCCGGATCCTCGGGCCGACGCACCGGGGAGTCCCCAACAAACTCAAAGAAGCCCGGATTACTAAGCATCTTCAATGCTTCTCGGACGATCTCTACAGAGGGGCCGGTCAACTCGTCCAGAAACGCCTTTTCGCCAGCCATCCTAGTGCCGACAGGAAGAGGACAACTACTGAGGATCGCATTCGAAATATCCTCTTTTTGGAAGATTTCTCGGATGGCATCTTCTAGCTCTGTTTTAGTGAATTCTAGTCCCATGGCTTACTATATCGGCACCCGGTCTCGAAACTTGAGTCGTGTTAAAAAGCGGACGGAGAAGATTTCGGTTCTTCTGAAGCTTCCTCTTCTGCGAGTCGTATTTCTATTCTCTTCCATAGCCAGAGAAGACCCTTCTCTTCAAAGCACTCATAGACATGCGATTTCCAGCATGCGACTAAGTTGGCTGCCACTCCGCAGGGCGCGCGATTCGCTTCCCTAAAACAAGCGTTCGTCTTTTCAGTAAGAACCAAACGGTACTCTTCGTTTGTTGGGGTAGCGCACCCAGCAACTACCAGTATGAGTACAGCCATGATCTTCGTCAGATTCGCTCTGTTCATTTTGCTTCCTTTGTGTTTTTGCTTCGTCGCAGCTATCGCTTCACGACGCCGAACAGGTTCCGGCGGGTTCTCTGCCAGTAATATCTCTTGATAAACATTGCAATGATTGCAGGGCGTTTCCCAGTCCACACTGTAGGGAGGCAAGAACCCACAATCTCCGCAGTGAGAGCATTGAGACTCCGGCTCCTTCTCAGATCTCGCCGCCTTAAACCCGGCGATGAACTCTTCCTCTGCGCTGGCGCTGGGATAGGAGCCCGGCCACAATGCCCACATACCTAAGGCCACGACTGCATAGAATAGTAATTCTATTCCTAGAGGCATGACTTACTTACAGTCTTCGCACAAGCAGGAATCATCGTGCTCGCCTTTGTAGATTCTTTTACAGCGGACAGTTTCTTGACAACACGGACTAAGCAAATCATGCGGCGCTTTTTCACTTATGGTATCTCCGCAATCATCACAAAAATACTCTGCATGGATCGGCTGACGACTAGGCCGAGTACCTTCCCATAGCTTGAAGTTGCCGGACAAGCTGAATACTTGGTTCCACACATCAGCGTAGCTGGGGAAGCCCTCTCCACGAGGTTCACCAGTCTCGTCAATGTAAAAGAATATTCCCGATACTTCTACTTTCAATTCCTTCCCGAGCGTCATACGCTTAGAGTCCACACGCAACACGTGACGATCCCCTACTGCATTTATCCACTCGTAATCCCTTCCCACTTGGACCAAAGAAAACAACTTCAAGGTCTCTTCTTCTTGCTTGTATGCATAAACACGCTGCGCATCGTTCATGAATTATCCTTCCGCTTTTTCTCCGCCTGTTTGATGCTTCTGTTTATCGACATTTGCATGCCATCGGGATTTGTTATCGCACGCACACGCTTTAACCCCACTGTCTCAGGCTGGCCGATCTCACTTACTATTTCTTCGTCGGTTAGCCCTTTGGCTGACAGTTCTTCGATAAGCTGATTCAACTTTGCTGGGTCCATTTCTCACTCTCAGCGTTCCGCTTAAACTGACTCAGATTTAGACGCTCTACGATAGCTTCTGTCAGCTTGAAGAGATTGAAGCTAGCTTTCCGCTCAATCTCGTACAACTCGTAGAATTCTTCTGCATCAGGACGATAGTTGAATACGACTTGGAAGTTTCCAATACTGTCCTGATTGTAATAAGGAACCTTCTCGACGGCGAGGGTTGCATTCACCTTTGGATTACTCAAGAGCATGGTATGCACACCCGTTGCATAGTGATTCGACCCAAGTTCGACCCGAAAACTGCGATAGACAGGATCACCGTTTAGGTCGTACATAAACCCGTCCATCGCGGTGTAGTCGCGCACGATATTCTGGAACAGTCCTTCATTCGCGTACCAAAGGGCGCTGCAAGTTTCTTTTTCATGGATAGACATTTGAGGATGGTTTACGTAATTGCTCAGACGCTCGTTACTTACGCCGAGGTAGAGCATTTCATAAGGAATCTCGCGCCACTCAAACACGAAATCTGTATTTCCCCACTTATTGATCAGGGTGGCGAAGTCTCTTGTGCGCATAGCAAAGCCCGGCACAAAAGGAATCTGCGCACCTGCCTGAAGCTCCGCCACTATAAAATCCGGGAATTCTGTGATCGTAGCAATCTGAGGCACTAACCTGCTGATTTCGTCGCTGTTCATCAGAAACCTACAATCTTCTTTCATTTCAGTGCCTCTTGAAGTTGCTTGAGAGTCTCAGGCGTCAATTCCACCCTCTCGACTCGCCAACCGGGGAAGTCTTCGATCGCAAGGATCGTGCGCACTGCGGCCTCTAGACGGGACTCTCGGGTCAAAGGCTCAGCGCGCTTCACGATTTCTGACATGGCCTTAGCGGTCGGTCGATCGTATCCTCGGTCTTCGAAATCCGAGATTTCCCGATCGCCTTCTTGCCGCATAATATCCAGATCGCTCATGGCTCCCATATCCTTCTATTCGGAAGAA
>Ga0114923_10000892_pt1 | contig 21368 bp, 50 predicted proteins | sample SumtaG_FD_89578 | JGI IMG/M metagenome (GOLD analysis project Ga0114923, IMG submission 89578) | Deep subsurface microbial communities from Indian Ocean to uncover new lineages of life (NeLLi) - Sumatra_00157 metaG | ecosystem: Environmental > Aquatic > Marine > Oceanic > Sediment | place: near...
CTCTGCACTTTAAACATCTATCAAAACAGATGTCACATATCTGCCCATCATTTCTTTCTCTAGGTCTTAATCTTTCCTTACATAAGGTACATTTTTCCTCGTCCATGAGTTACTCCTAATCCAACTTATATTCATACCCTATATAAGATTCGATAGCGTCCTTACAGGCTTGCTCTCCTTTGCAAATCTCTGCCATATAACCTTGATCAACCATCACATCAATAAACTCTAGTTGGTCCTGTGTTGGCTTGCCTGTCAGTGTTTTTAGTTCGATATACTTACCGTGGAATCCATGCCTTGGTATTGCTAAAAATATATCGGACTGGCCTACGCACATCCCTTGTGCTTTCATGTTGGTTCTGATTATTGCTGCTTGACGGCTTATCCCTAGATTCACACCGTTCATACTCGCTTGAAATGACTTCTCATAATTGGGCCACATCGCCTTGAACCACTTAAATACATTCCGCTGTATCTCTGCTTCAGACATAAGGGCATTCCATTATTGCGGTAATCTGCTCAGCAGAAATAAACTTAAGCATTTCGTCATCCCCATACAAGTCATGGTCTTCTATTAATTCCGTTAGCACACCCTCAAACAAATCCCTCGGATGACCGAACTCATGTATGAACCCATTCTTGTTCTTGTGCCAAGCATTAGGGTGCGTGCCGGTCACCACGTGGACGCTTTCGTGTAGCGGTAGAATATAAATACCACCGATATCCTGCTTATTGTAGCGTCCCTTACGGCCCAGTACGTGATGTATCTGTACACCATAGCCTGCACCTGTTACGCAGCATCCTTGCGCTCTCACCAATTCTTCAAACTCTCTTAGCTTCTTACTTGATGTATGCATTATATCTCGTCACCATGCTCGTCAACTGTCGCAAATTTGGTTTCATGCACGCACGCAACATGAAATATCTCATCACAACAGAGGCATTTTAATTCTGTGTTCTCACAATCACCTTTAGAGATATCTTGCGACCCATACCATGTCTCATCGCTATCGTATTCATAATCACAATGGTTGCATTTTGGTCCATATGTTAGGTTTCTCATTCCTTATCCTTCTTCACTGGCCACTCTTCAGAAACCCCGTTACATCGATCTATAATAGCCACATTTACTGAGTCATATATTTCTATATACTGCAGTCTAGTAGGCTCCTTTGTGCTTCTATGCCCTGTTATTGCTTGTTGAACCGTTCGCCAAATTAACTCTACAAACAAATCTTTAGTCCATGGTATTTCGAGCGGTTTGGATAATGTCATTGCAACCGTATATCCAGCGGCATTTAAAGCTTTTGACATCTTATCGCAATATAAACGCATAGCTCTGTTTTGGGTTGGCGTGCGCTGCTTACCAGTTCTGATCTTAACATTTAAATATTTATGCTTATCCCACTGATCATCTATCTGCTTATGGATAAACTCTTTCATTTTTAAACTATTAACATCCCATTCATCTCCACTCATATTAGTAATAAGGCTCCCATAATAAATATTCCAATAATAACTGAGGCCCAAAAGTTAAAACGTTCAATTCGATTTAATGGCTTCATGCTTCACCTCTTCGTGTTGTTCGTCTAGTAATTCCCTCTCAAGTTTATTTAATTGGTCTTGTAAATCAGCTATTGTTTTTATAGTTCGCTCCATACAATAAAGCATGTGCTCTCCAGTCATCCAAGCTAAGTGCTCTTGATGTATTTCTAAAGATCTTTTTATTATCCTAATTCTAGTTTCCCTTTCAGTGTTCATAACAGTTTTTCTCTAATCTTTTTTAGCCAAACTTGTGCTGTTGCTTTGCGGTCTTCTCGTGTTGTGCTTTGAATTAATTTAGGTAATGGCCGGTACATAGCAGCATTGATTTTATGTGGGTCTTTCTTATTACATTCAGCTAAAAACTTATTTAATGTTGGTGGGTAGTCAGGGCATTCGTTGAATACTGCCAGTATCCCTTTTCTCACATTCTCAGGTTTCATTTTAGCTATTTCAGAAACCCAAGATCGCTTAGCCTTCTTAACCTTTTCTTCGTCAGGCCACTTTCTTAAGTAAGCATCCTCATAGCGGTGCTTCATCTCAGCGAAAAAATGGTTCGTCAAGTTCTTTGCCCAATCTGGGTATTCAGAAGTCGTCGAATTCGAGGTCTTCGCTTGCTGCCTCTGCACCAGCCCTATCGCTATCTCGCTTGCTTTTTCCATTTTTGCCTCCTGGTGGCCACACGGTTTTCCAGCCGCCTACAATTGCTTCTTCTAAAGATTGATTAACATCCATACGATCTGCTTCGAACTTAGCTAATTTCCCCAACAGCAGCTTGATGGCAAACTCACTATCCTTGCATCCAAGCTCCTTGCGTTTTTCCATATATTTGAGCCACAGTTCACCGTTGATGTAGTCAGGTATAACGATTGTTTCTTGTGGCTTCTGGATGACTTTGGATGGCTTCTTTTTAGGCTTCTCTATTTGAGCCCTGTACTTCTCCATAAGCTCGACGACTTGGAAACTAACGGATCGCTTGTCCTTCTTGCCGCGATCAGTAAACCATTTCAATAATTCGATAGGTGCGTTGATTGAGGTTATTCGATACATAGATTAGCTACTTAGTAATAGTTGTTAAGTCTTATTAACTACAATAGTGTAATTGTATAAGTCTGTCTAGGGCTATTTCCTCTCCAAAAAAAGTACGAACTTGGTGATCTCTGATAGAAGGTTCGGACTGGCTAGATTCCCGAACACCCTTTGTACTGCCTTGATCTTCTCAGCATCAGTCTTATCAGGTAAGCTCTCTGAGAGCTGCTCTAGGATGAATTGCCTTTCCTCGTCACTCAGTGTTGGCTTCATCTTTTAGCCTCTCTAGCTCGTCTCTCATGGTCTGGACGGTACCGCAGACACTCCCGCCAGAGGGCACCCCTAGTAGCTCAGCTATGTGATAATAACTATCAGACGCTAAAACCTTGTCGTTAGCATTCATTGAGCGATCATTAAGTGTATTCTGAAGCCTCCCTATCTCTTGATGTAGCTCCCTGCTTTGATTAACATGGAAGTCAGCAATGCCATAAATTAAATCTAACCAAGGCTGCTCTCTGGGTTCGCCCAAGGATCCAGTCTCGAACACGGTGTTTGCCATAAATACATTTCCATCATCTAACAAAATTAAAGCAGTCCCTGTAACGTTAATCTGAATATCATTCACTTTACTATTCATAATATCTACCAAATCGTGGTGTACCGTTAATGTATCTATTTTGGGGAGTTATTTAGGTATATCTTTAGCTACCACCCTAATCCTTTTAGTAATACTTGCATCTGTGTCAGCTCTGGATTTGCTGCCGATATCGAAAAGAAATACAAGGCGATCCCAATGGCAATAACCCATCCTACTGCAGCGATTAAATCTTCGTAGCGTGTATCCATAATATGTGCCTTAGTTATTAGGGGGTTCAGGTAAAATATCTAACGGCAGCCAATGAGTAGGCTTCAAATATCCGCATTCGTCAGGATCAGTTATTACCTCTTCACCATTTGCCTCAAAATAAAAATGACCACTCATGCTAGTGTAGATAACAGCCAACTTTGTATCATCATTCTCATCCATACAGGCTGCCAAAAAAGGGCTTCCGTCATTTGGTACACCTTCTATTTCTTGCCATTCCATCTATTTATCCTCTGGTGGCTCTATTGCAGTAACTAAGCCTCTAAGCTCCGTTAATTCTTCACTAGCCCAACCTTCGCCCGTAGGGCCTTCATCACAGTGCTCGTATAACACATCTTCTAATTTCTCATATTGAGCTTTAGTTAATTCCAGTATATAAAATCCTTCTTCCCTTTCCATAGATCACCTATTAGGTTTATGTTTTAGTTTGGCTATTGCTTCATCCAGGGTTTTACATTCAAACTCTTCACCAAACCGCTCACCGATAATCTCTACACCTGGCATTATTTCTATTAGGCCTACCGGCTTTCTATGGAGCTTATCAATATGGATGACAGCATAGGTATCTGGAAACTCTTCTCTAAGCCTGTCTATAAATGATTGGTATGATTCTCGCAGTCTCGGTACATCTGGTCTTAAATTTGAATGATTCATGTCTTACCTCCTTAGATAGTGTTGTTAAAGAGCTGGCTCAGTTGCCGGCGTAAATACACAGTCTTCCCATGAGGTCAGTTCATTAGGGGGTAGCTTTTTCAAACTGTCTTCCCGAAACCAGGCGCTTGAATGGGTGCGATGAGATGCTTTATAACCATACCCAACATACGGCTCCCCCTTAAGATTCCCCAGACCTTTCACCCACTTGCATTCTGTAACTGTCGCTCTGTCGGTATTACATCCAGGCGTAGTCAAGCCAAACACAGCTACTTCTTCACCGACTATAAATTTAGATTCATCCATTCTCTTCCCCTTCTATCTGTTAACCATTGCATTCAAAACTACCAAGATAACCTGCATCTGCGTTAGCTCTGGATCGCGATATGAAACAAACAAACACAGACCAGCAAGCGACATAGCCCACAATATGGTTCCAAATAGAAACAAAAAAACTAATGTCTGCCCCATCTGCTGCTTAAACTCCTCACTAGTAAGTACCTTCCACGTTTCTTTTAGATGCCACTTTATTTCTGTCACGCTTATATCCTCTATCTGTTAGGTATGCGATTAAATTAATTCATACTTTATATTTTGATCCTAATAATCCCTTTCTGCACCGTACGTATATATCGCCTAATATTTTTTGCTCGTCATCATAATCACAATCTTGAGTTGAATTAATATCAAATAATATCCCTTCAAGTTGCTCAATTCTGCCTGCCGCTTCTAATGCGATGGGTGGTATGAAATCACTAAAGCTTCTAGTTCCATACACCCCATCAGGCCCAACCTGGTATTGACCTCTTAGTCGGTTTACTAAAGTATTCATTTACCTCTCCTTTGTTAAATTAATGGGTCAGACCCCGCATACGCTTTTCTAGTGCCCAAGCTAGTAATTCCTCTTGGGTCTCAAAATCAGTAAGTGGCTTATCAATCTTTTCTAGATCATCAATATCAATACCAAACACTTGGAAGGGGAATGGATCAGATATCACTGTTACCCGAACTGTTCGATCTTCACAATAAGCCTCAATTAAAACAATCTGCTTAGTCGTTGTTAATCGATAGATATGATCAGGCGATGCTTGTTTGTACATCTCCTTAATTACTTCAGGCCTACTTTCTAACCACTCTTGGATTTGTTTTTCTTCGGATACGTCTTTGCCTTCCATGCCTTAGCCCTCGCTTCTGAATGCGTCTTTAATGGCGTCAATAATATTACTTACATAGCGGTATTCATTAGTATTGCATTGTGGTAAATCCATAAACCATTCGTCACCAAAACATTTTTCAATATCCTCTTGAGCCCATACCATCTCCACGTCACTCATAACTACAGCATCAATTCCGTGAGATGCTAGCGTCTTATTGATTTCATCAAAATCTGGTTGGTATGTTTCTTTTAAAAGTTTATTTAAAATATAATCGTTGTCGCACGAGACGAAAAACTCTTGCAATGTATTTTCACCCATTGACCCCCAGTAATATGAGTACGCATCTCCAAAGCAGTCGAAAGTTATCTTGCCCTGCCCTTTTTTGTAATTCCTTACGTAGACAGTTACAGGGTCAATCTTATCAGCGTTGGTGATAATGTAAGTCTCTGTGCTTTCTTTTGATAATTTCATATTTGTTCCTTAAATTAATGGCGTTGGCTCTGCATTATCCTCACCGTAAGGCAAAGGACAGCCGTCTAAGATGAATGGGCCGTATCCAACACCTATCAATAGGGATACCCGCTGCTGTCTTGTGAGCGACTTCCATGGCTTACACTTGCCGCTGTAGGGACAGTTATCACAGCAATCAATCACGATCATTTTCCGCTCTTTGTACATTTTGGCTTTTTCGGATACATTTTTGCTCGCCACGCTTTCTCTCTCGCTTCTAGTTCTTTATCTGCTCTCTGTTTAAGTACCACTAGTTCATTATCTGTGCAATACTCGATGAGTTTCTTTGAATCGTTCCAAAACTTGGGTCTGGATTTACTGGTCATTCGCTAATCCTTTATATTGGCCCAATATTTGTTTATACCCTCTTGACTCACCACCCATGTAAGCTCTATGCACGAATTATCTTTACTATACGGCCCTATAGACTCATGACGTCGCATGCAATACTCTCCCTTTTCGCGGCCTTTTTTGTGCCATTTCCCTGATCTATCCCACACAGTCCACCATTCATAGAAGTTTAATTCCCACTTGATACCGTTGAATATGGCGTCACCCCTTTGGGATGAGTAACATCTTTGAGGGTTTTTCCCGTTTTTATCTTTAATTTTGGATATGCGCCGATATGTTTCAGAGTCGCAGCCCCTTAGATCTATAAATTCTTGATCTCTCTTTGCTGCTTTTTGTGCTGTTTTTAGTGAGCACCCACCCTCTGTAGCGCTTACTCTGAGTTCAAATAATATCTGTCGGACCCTCTCTCTGCAGACACCAAAAACATCGCCAATCTCTTGCATGGTCCAGCCTGATTTAAATAACTGAACTATTTCATCATTCCTTTTCTGTTTGTAGCAGTCAGTTAGCACCTTATTTCTCCTCCTTTGGTTTACGTTCAGACATAGGTTCCCCCTTCTTCCTTCCTTGAACCTCCTACAGCTGGTACCTTTTATGCTGGTACTGGTGCAGGTCAAGTGTTACAGGAATAGACCTTCGAGCCTCTCGGCCTTCAAGATATCGACCAGCAGACAAGGGTCAGTCTGTTTATCTGGAATTCGGCTGCCTCAGATCCTCCGTGTGAGACGTTTGCAACTGTTGATACCATGTAGTTGGCTCACAACTGTCTTAGCTTTAAGGCGCTTTGACATACCTACCAAGACGGGAATTCCCATATCCGGGCTTTGGGTCGGCTAATTGATTTATATACCGGATGTAAGCCACTGCATCGCCATTCCGGTGTTGGTGGAATCCATAGGTGTGCTGTTACGCCAAATGAGCTGGACAGTCCTGATTAGTCGTCACTAACCACCCGTTCCGGCATCACAAAATCTTGTTAAGAGCTTTTTGTGAAATGCCAAGCCACTGCAGGCTCCTTTTGCTCAACTCTTTAAATGATGGCTGCTTCTAAGCCCACATCCCTATTTCTTCCAAACTGTCAGTGTGTATTCGAAGGGGCTCCTAGAGGTGACGCCTGTCCAGGTCGCGACTATCTGCCATTTTCACCGCAACCTAATGGAATCGAACCTAGGTTTGGCAAACCCTTACCCTCAATATCATCCGCGCATATCACCTTTTAGCCGTCGCCGCCGGGATCTATACCTTCTAATAATTGGAGCACCCACCAATACACACTGCTTACTCGGGATTTTAACTGTTATTTAAAGTCGTATAAAAACGCACCGATAACCATTCGACATATTTATTACTTCTCGGATCTAATCAGCCAAGTACCTTCGTATTTAGCTGTGTAATCTCTAACCCATGCGTTCCACTTGCAATCAAATCGCATGAATAAAAACCGTCTAATATCACCAATAAAAAACATATCCCCTCCTAACCATTCGACTTGGGGTTAATCTATATCTAGGTTATCGCGATTTCTGACCTTAAATTTGCCACGGTCATAGGTAAATACCCAAACTTCGCCGCAGTAAGGGCAGTCCATATGGAGCTGATTTAGCTGACCATTAATTAACGCTCTTAAGCCGGGTTCTCTGAGCATTTCATCTCTTTTACAATCCGGGCATTGATTCATAAACATAACAATCCACCCGATTAATTAATAATCAGCCTATAGGTCTCTGGTTAATCTAAATCTTCGGGCATAACGTAATCATCATCAATTTTGAACAGGCGATCTAGGCAGGCCGTATCAAACCCACCTTTTTTGGAACCAGACAGCCATCTAATGGCTACTACAAAATGCCTCGATACGTCATTCCATGCCGGTAAACTGACCATTTCGACAATCTCGACAGCGCCTGTATCAATTAAAAATCTTTCGCCAATTAAAAATGTTTCTTTTTTAGACACGTCAAACCTCCGATTAATTAATAATCAGTCCGGTTTGTCAGAAGGATATGGAAACAAGAGGAAGGTTTTGCTATTATTAGCCCGTCCGGGCCGGTGTGGTAAATCTTCCTGTAATTATCGTATCGCTTCCGGGGGTCAGCCGGACTTTAACTTTCTATAATCTAATCCTTTATTCCTTGTTGATCAACTTTCTTTCCCAAACCTTTACCATCTTTTCGACTTGAACAACCTCGTGGCATTCAATTTCATCATCATCATATTCAAAAGGACTTTCATCTTGGGATTCGGTCGCGCCACTGCTATACGCTGCGTCATAGAACTTATCTTTATACTTGAAAACCATCACATAATGAACGCTCCACCTTGAGCTATCCACAAGTTCATTCTCGACAACATCAAATACATCATCGTCAAAATCTCCGCTTGCCAAGTCTTGTAGATCTTCTTTTTTGAATTTCATCTCTATCTGCTCCTCTGTTGTGATTACTACCGTTACGTGGTTAACATTCTTCTATCCATTCACGACCACAGTCGTTACATTTGTGAATCCAGCAATCTACACTGGATATGCAGGTGTGGCGATGTGTGAAGTAACACCATGTATTTTTAAAAAATGCGATTAATTTGCGTTTCATATATCTCACCATTTAGTTAGTTTAGGCCCTTCAACTGCTAGGGCTTTTTACCGATAGTAATCGTCATAAGTTTCTTGAGCGGCATCACTAGCAGCTTGCTAATACTCTGCTCGAAGGTCCCTCATTAGCTCATGATATTCCTTATCGCTGATGTTGCCTTCTTCTAGATCTTCTTCGATTTCTTCTACAGCTTTATCAAACCAATCCATCTTCATTCTCCTAGTTGACTACCTAATAGATTGCTTGGTGTTGCACTCAAGGTACCGGGCTTTCCGGTTTTATCGTTTAAGATGTGAGGATGATCGTCTCTCCCTGAGCACAACACAAAACAAGCTGCTTTAACGGTGGACAGCAGGCCACATACTCTAAGGTTCTGATTGAACTTTTACTTGATTTTTTGATTCATCCAGCGCTAATGCAAGCCATCCACATAAACCGATAAACCCCGCAAATGGGCTGCCTTCCAACACCCCTATAATCAAACAGGCAATTCCTAGCGCTGTTGAAAATTTCCATTCATTTGTTTCCATATCCCCTCCTAAGCGGTTAAGGTTAATCTAAACCCTCTAAATCTTCTCGTTGCTCACAATGTCGTAAGTTGTTATTCTGAGCTTAGTTAATCCGTCATCCGAAATAGACCGTGAACCTATCGATATAGATTCGCCATTGTCGTTTTCAATCTCAACAAAAACAGGGCTTATCGGATCTGATACGTCTAAAATAATATTTATAGCAACGTCGTTATTTATGGCTTTCTCTGTATTAGTCATCTCTATCTATTCCTCTGTTGATAGTCTTTTACTTGCTGCTTTAAAATCCCTTTGGTTTAGCAATAGCTCTGGTCAAAGCCATAAACCCTTCCTGTAGATGAGTTTTACCAATAGCTAACCATCTCTGATCAATTTCTAATGTTTCTTTAGTCTGATTAATATCAGCCAAATAATCACCCAGCACATTAGCCATATCTTTTAGATCATTGATTACCTGGAGTTCATTTTCAGATAACTCGCGATGCCCTTTTATTTCTTCTGACATTTCTATCTCCTTAGTTAGTCCCTAGTAGGGGTTATCCATCTAAAAACTCATAAATTCTATCTATGAAAGCAGCCTTAGCGGTTCTAAATCCGCAACCACAGAGATACCAGGCAACAGCCGTTCTGACTTGAGGATCTGGGATTGCTTCACATAGATCCTTGTCGTTTTTGATTGAACAAAGGTCAATGGGGTACGGGTCTTGAACTTTTTCAACCTCTTCGTAAATATGGTAAGGGTTCACTCCTCTCTCCTCCTTAGGTGGTCTATCTAATATACCCATACAGGCTGATGCCCTTTTTTCTTGCCAACTCCAGACCACCAGCTGTTTTTAGTTTCCCCGTCCTCACTGCAATAACCAAACCCGAATCTAACCCAGTCACTCTCAAGTTGATCAGGGGTAACAACAATATGCAATTCCACGCTAAAAGCTTCAGCTGCCTCTTCTCTTGATAAATACCCCGAAATTACATAACTACCTGTAGTAAAATATATAGGCTCTGAAAACGTTTCCTTAAACTTACTCATGTCACCTCCAAGCGTCTTGGGCTAATCTCCAGTAAACGCAGTTTTACTCATGATGTGCTTGGTTCGATTGCCGCCAGTCAATTTACGTAACCGCTTTAATGCCTGTTTTGATGACGGGTAACGCACCTTGATTTCGTGAAATGATAACTTTCTAGGATCTGTAGTCCCGATAAAATATTTAGTGTCTGACATCTCATGTCTCCTTAGTTAAACTATTGCCCGGTGGTGTCAATGGCAGAGAATAATTTATCATTCATCATGCTTAGCATGTTCATTACTTTGTGAAACTCTTTTTCATCAACACCCCATTCAGGGCCAGATAAAACGTGCCTTAATGTTTCCTGAGCGCTCACAACGGCTGTTTTGTTGGTAACCAATATATATTCATTCTCAGTCATATCACTTAACTCCCACAGTCTTAGGACACTCATCTATCCAGCTAATAATTAGTTCGTAATGCTCAAAGTACGTGTAATAACAATAGTCGTGATTCTGATGCTTAAACTGACCTACGTAGTAACCTGTCAAGATTGGGTTGGCGTGCAAAATCAGGAATATCAGAGTTTTCATTCGTATTTAGCCTTAAGGGTTGTCAGCAGTTCCAGGTCACGCTTTCTCTTATTTGCCAGCCTAGCATCCTCATCCTGCCTTCTGTTCTGATACTCTTTATCTGTCTCCGGTCTTCTGTACGTTACTTCTGCTTGAATAGACCCATCTTCCCCGTACAGATAAAGCTGGGCACTATCCTTGTATTCATCAGGAATCTGGTCAAAAATATTCTGCCAATAACCTATAAAATCTTTAAGTCCCCAAAAGTTTTGGGTTATGCTCTCATCACGAACACAGACTGTTTTTTCTTCCTTATTCATCACGCCCACCCTCCAACCACTCAGGGGGAGGCTCTACGCCTTCGGGGAGACGGCACTGTTTCCAGTGAGCCAGCCCCCCAGAAGGCCCATCTTCTGCTACAAATTTAAAATGGCTAGTGGGTGCATGCCCTCGCAGAATCTTTGACGACCAGGGTTGATCACCATTATCCTTAACTAGAACCTCCATACCCCAAGGGCTTACAGTACTATTCCACGCTTTGGCCCAGTCTATTTTGGGTTCTTTGGGTGGCTCTGCTGTGCCGAAAACTGATTCAGCTAAAGCAATATTAAACTCACCCAATTCTTCTACAACTTCAACCACTAGCTTTCTAAGCCTGCAGGTTCGGTCTGATAGTTCTTCTATTGTTGGCTTACTCATGACATTAACTCCATACGTTTCACTAGTCGTTTTGATCGATCACCCACTTGCCCATACCACCTTGAGTTTTTCATTTCGATTGCGGCTTTAGCGTAGTCTCTGCCGAAGATAGCTGCTGCTAGCTTTTTGAACCCTCTCAGACGATGATAACCAAGATTGAAAGCCATATTGGCTAGAATTAATTGCACCTCTTCCGGCAGATAAGCCCACTTGTAAAATAGCTTGTCACAAGCACCGACAGCAATCATCATATCCACCCGCATGAACTCCCACAGTTCTTCCCAGCTGATGTCGTCGTCTTCCTTTAGGTCTTCGCCATTCTCTAACAAATGGCCCACACCGACCGTTAGATTGTCTAGAGTGTCCTTGTAGACGTGTAGACTAAAGCCTTCGTCCATTAGTAGATCTGTCTTTAATTTCTCAATCATTACCAGTCTCCTAGCCATTCATCGGTTTCAGCTTGTAGTTCTTCGCGTATGGTTTTTGGTTTTGGCTCATCTGGAGGAATGAGTAATCCATAGCTTCTAGGATCATTCCAGACAAAAGCGGTGGCTTGCTGTTGCTGAAGCCCTAAACCTTGAAGGCGCCCTTGTGCTGCTAAGCCAGACAGACCGAAGATAGAGCTGCCATCTCTTTGCTCTAATCCCATTAAATAGTACCCTTGATATTCACGTTAGGAAGGCGTTCAAGTATCTGGCCATACATCTCTTTAATGTTTTCCACCTCAGTTTCTAAGCGTGCCTCCAGCTTATCCCGGTAGGTGTCCTTTACTTCAGCTATGGCGGCTTGTTTCTCTTGCTCCATGGTCAACTCCATCTTCTGAGACTTAACCTCTAAGCGCTCCTCCTTGAGCCTGACCATGTGTTTGATGTCTTCTTCCTCGATCTTCTTCTTTGACTGAAGACCGGCCAACTCATCCTTTAAGTTTCTAACCTGATCACGGAGCGTGTCACGTTCACACAGTTCACCCTTAATCCTGGTAATCTCTTTAACTAATTCGTCTCTTTGTCGTTTTGTTGCAAACATTATGATTGCTCCTCTAAGGCTGCTAGTTGCTAGCAATAACGAAGGAAATGAACCCAGGGATAATCAATGCAATGCATGACATCCACATTTTAGCTGCTTCCCATATTGCAATCTTTAATACAGCGTCAATAACGGCCCACTGATATATGGCGTAAATAATAGTTACCGGCGTTGCCAACGCCGCTATTCCAAAACAAATAAACGTGATTATCCAAGCTATGCCTTTCATTACGCTCTCCTAATCCCACTCATGGGCTTGGCTGATTATTGCTTCAATGTACTCACTAACGTTGTATCCGTTGTTCTTAGCCACTTTAACTAACTTCTTGTCAAAGGGTTTACTGAATGAGCACATTCTTTTTTTCTTCTCTGTCTTCTTAGGTAAATTCTTCTTGGCTGCCATGTTGCTCTCCGTGATTTGATGGTTGTATTATTAATGATAGATATCCTCACGTCAATATATTTATATAGATATTTATGTTGCTATCCTCTGAGGCTGTGATAGGCTTCTTACACGGTGAGCGGATTCACCGAGTACATAACGCCATAACCGAGGATTTGCAATTATGGACTAACTAAAACGAACCCACATACATATACATACAAAGGAGGGTTAGACGGTTAATCATATTCGAGCCTCTAACCATGATAGAGCCCCTTAACTGGGGCTTTGTCAGTAGAAACTAACGCAACGGAGCAAATGAGATGACAACAGAAACTATCAACACCTACCGCGTTTATGGGACAACTCCTCTAATGGGTAAAACAGACATTTCGTCATCTCTAATGGGCTCATTGCTTAGCGTTCGTAAAGAGCCAGTTAAAACATTAAACGAACGATTAGAAAAGAGACTCAATGAAGTGAGAGATGATTTCGATTATGTTAAAGATATTTTTGCAACCCAAGAAGGTAGCTTCGACGTAAACCCATATATTTAATCTAAAATTATGAGCATACAGGACAGTATAAATAACTTTCTGACACTAATAGACGATGAGCGTCAGTACAGAGATTTGCTCGAAGAAAAGCTAGATGACGGTAAGGCCAAGAGCAGGGAAGAGAGCCTGGCTTAAAGCTGAGATTCGTAAGAGTCAGGGCTACATTAACGCGATGATTAAACGGAAGAATAAAATATGAATAACGATTCAAGAAATAATCACGGTGATGAAGAGGATGCGCCTAGAGGGCCTCAGAGAGAGCCTGATGGTTTTGAGCGGGCTAACGCATATGCTAAGGATGTTGATAAATGCCCAACGTTTGATGCGGTGATTGCGAGAAGGGACACATTATCTGTTTATGGCTCTCTAATGTATTACGGCAATGCACGGATTAACGCTCAAGACTTTGAGGAACTTTTCGATCAAGAATTATGGCCGCTCAATATCACAGGCTTTCTAGCTAGGAGCGAAGTGTTTAGAAATATGTGTTCCGGGCACGGCTCTACAGAAATACAAGAACAAGCATTTATGGAAACACTAAAGACTCTTTTAGTCAACGCCGGGGAAACGGTAATTAAGAATAGGGTTTACGAAGATTTCGGAGAGTAAAATGAAGTTGGAATTTTATGAAAACAGATCAGCTTATATTAGAGGAATGAACACGCCGTATCGAGAGTATATTGTGAAAACGGTAAATGAAATAGTGTACCGGCGTAGATTTCTAATTGATTACCAGCCGATTAAAAACAGATTGAGAGGGAAATATCATGTTAGTACTTTGCATTAGTTTAATCATTGGCTTTATCTGGATAGCACCTCAAATACTATGGGAGTGGACTGGGTTATGAAGCTATGGAAAGACTTTAAAATAGACTTGGCGATTACAATAATTGCCATGCCCTTTGCCATATGGCTTATCCGATATTTCCTTGACACATTGGCGGGTGCATTATGAGTGACGAATATCCTTTATACCCGGGTCTTTCTGAAGACGGAGCCAAGTTAGCTCAAAGTATTATTGACGAGTTTAAGAAAGAGTTGGTCAAGGTTGCCACGGGAGCAATTGACGAACTATATGTTGACGTTGCCGCTTATATAGAAAGTGATTCATGGACTAATTACAGAAACCATTTAATGAATGGGCTTAGCAATTATAACAACAGAGAGAAACAGGGTGATTATGATTTTAAGAAGATACGGCAAGCAATCTACGAAGAGTTTAGAGAAGACATTATAAATGATTTAAACCAAGACTTAGTGAAAGAAGTTGAGGATTTAAAAAAGCATATTGGATTTTTACAGGATCGTCGGTACTAATGAGACAACAAATGGATGAAGAGGAAAGAATGGATGAAGAATTAAATAACCCAGCGTTATCAGAAGCTGATCGACTTAAATTACATAAGAAATATTTTCCAACAATGAAGAGGATATTAGCAGATGTGGGACGAACTAGCAGAACCCTTTCCAGTGAAACAGATACATTGGCGACTGGGCGCAACGACAGGCGATAAGAAGAGCGGAATAGCATTAGCTTACTTAGATGCTAGAGATGTCATGGACCGTTTAGACAGTGTTGTTGGGCCTGAAGGCTGGTGTGATCAATACGAAGAAACGCGAAGCGGTCGGATCATTTGCGAGCTAGGCATCACAATTGATGGTCGAGGGCATGTCTACAAATCGGATGGTGCCGGTGATACAGCGGTTGAAGGGGAAAAGGGAGCCATGTCCGATGCCTTCAAGCGGGCCGCTGTTAAATGGGGTATAGGTCGCTACTTATATCGATTGGGCACTAGTTGGCATCCAATAAAAGCGCAAGGAAAGTCCTATGTGTTAGATGGATTCCCTGAATTGCCAGAATGGGCCATTCCATCACCCAAGACGTCACTCAAAGAACACACGCAGGCCGTTAGGGATAATTGGGCATCTGTTGCAGAGATAAAAAACGTACTCAGCCATCACTTAGAGCATGAGCATGACGACAGTAACCTCTCTGTGGCGGCTGAGGCATGGTTTGAATTAGACGATAAGACTAAGCGGCTACTATGGCTGTCGACCCGTGACGGCGGGATCTGGGAGCCTGGCGAGCGAAAGATCATGAAAGAAGACCTGCGGGCATACCGAACACATCAAAAGGAAACAGCATAATGTTTATCAAGTTAATTAGAATTGGGCGAGATGCAGAGCTTAGATACACACCAAACGGTAAGGCAGTGTGTAACGTCGTAGGAGCTTATGACGTGGGCTATGGCGATAAGAAGCGCACGCAGTGGATAGAAGGTGTCTTGTGGGAGAAACGGGCTGAAAAGCTAGCTGAGTACCTGACAAGGGGTCAGCAGGCTGTAGTGACCTTTGATGATATTGAGGTGGAGACGTTTGAGGGGACGAAGGGATTTAGCGCTAAGCTGAAAGGGCGAGTTGTTGATCTGCAGTTATGTGGTGCCAAGCCATCAGAAACACCTATGCCTCTGCAGGGACAAAGCTTTCAACAAGAGCAGGCTAGGAAGGTTCCAGCACAGCCTCAACCTGCAGCACAGCCAGCTCCTCAGCCAGTTGATGACCCATTTGACGACGATATCCCGTTTTGACGTACCGTTCTTGACAGATCATCCATTCCATAAGCATCACGCGGCATGGCACAAACGGAATAAAGCCCTTAACCCTTAGGAGGAAAGATGGAATTACCGATAGAAGAAATTAAGATGTTAGCGAGCATTGAACGAAAGTTTGATTCCGGTGAAATGAAATATGTTTTACTGAATGGGGGTAAGGTCGCAGTTACTGATGAGGCATTAAAAGAGCTGGGGCTTGTTGAGAAGCAAGCTATAAGCCTCACGATTTTAAGGTCAATATTGCAATTTAATATCGCAGACTGTAGCGCACAAATGGCTATTAATAAAGCCCAGAGCAACTAGAAGGAGGGAGTAATGAGAACTAATTTGATTACGAAATTTTTTTGTAATGACTGCGGATACCAATTAAATGTTGAATATGATAGCGACGAGTCTCCAAAAAAAATTGCATCACAACATCAAACAGACAAAGAGCCGACAGGGGCCTGCTGCCGATACAATCGCATCCTTGTTCAACCATGCAGGCACTGTATAGAAAAACACACATCTCCAGCGAAACAACTTGGTGAGGCTCTGCGCGAGATAATGAGGAATGAATCGTGAACATTGAGGAACGAGTACTACAAGTCTTATATGCCCTACTGGAAGTCTGTGAGAGCTTTAACACAGCGATAGAAGTTAATTATGATATTCGCTCTAATACGAAAACACCGGGTATCGTTATACGATTAGATAACGGGGCTTTCGATGTCTTGGTTGAGATAACGGCTGGGTCTGGATTCGAATCAAACGGAACGACTGATTATATCAATGCGGATGTATTAAGACGAGCCATTGACCACGGAGAATATAAGATTAGAAACCTTGAGCCCCATGTATTAACTAAAGCTAAAGTACTTAAGTTTGAGAGGTGAGAAATGTTAAGCGATAAACTACTGGCCGATTTAATGCGGTCATGGGCAAGGCAAGAAGACCTGCCTCTAAATAACGATGAAGACGCGGTTAACATGTATGATAAGTGGCGAGGCAATCGTAACTATGAAGCCATGCATATAGAACTAACGGCGCTCTACAAAGAAATGCAAGAAAAGTATTTAAAGAAAATAGCGGAACTGTCTTTTAAATTAAGTATATTGGAAACGCTGACCCTTATGTTCTTAACCGGAAACCTCCCTGAAAAGTTCAAGGATCTAGCCTTAATGATTGCCAAACAAATTCAGATTACGATAAAAACCTACAAGGGCAACCCTCGATTGGATTACCCTGAAATGCCAGAACCCCAGCCGATGCGCAAACCATCAAGTAATAACCACAGAGCCGCCCATGAAATGCCACGCCGAATTAGTGAAATAGAATAGCCCGCTATCGCCGTCTGTATCGTAGGCGGCTGATGTCCCGTTAGCTAGGTTAGTGGGCGTTAACGTTCCTACACCCGAAGAGATATCTTTTGCAACGATAACCTTCCATTGCCCTGCAGTACCGTCAGCAAGTGTCAAAGCATCCGTGCCCGTGGTAACAATATGTGTCGCATCTGTCGTTAAGCCAACAGCTCCAGCGCCCGTCAAAGTCTGCAAAGACTCAGCAAGGACTGTCCGTCCTGTTTCATAAATAATGCCGTCAACAGGGTTTAAAAAGACATCCAACGTATCGCCGGCTGCTGCTAGGAAATCTCTAGCGCCGAATAATTTAAGTATTGATGCGTTATGAGTAACAAGTTTAGCAGCATCGAAAAGTAATCTAACCGCTATCCCTGGCCACAGTCCAATAAGATCGGTAATGGCCGTCGCCCCTGTCACTAATACGGTTTGAATCGGAACCCCATGAACCTCCGCCGAACCATTATCTGAGGTAGAAATTTCAGGAATCGCTATGTCACTAGCCGTCTTAAAGTTGACCGGACTAAAGTTGCTGGCCTGAATCGTGACACTACCCCAATAAACCGTACTGTTTAAATCCAGGGTTAACATTAATTTGTAATTGGAGTGCGAGGCAGTCGGTTTAATGGTAACTACCATGCGCTGCCATTTGCCCGTACCTGTAGACGTATAGTCGTCCACAACCGCACCACCACCAATCCAGCCCCTTAAAGAAGCCGTCCCGGTTTCAACCCAGACGTTTGCAGTGACCACGTAATAAGTTCGGGTTTCCGTCCCAGTAATGGGGAGCTTATACATTAAGCCCGCTTGAAATCCCGAGCCAACCCCATCAGTCACTAACTTCGCAGAGTAGGTCCCTGTATGAACCTGGGTTGTGCTTCGAGAAATCGTTAACCCTGTTGTGCCGACATTAAAATTATCGAGTCCGGCCGGTAACGTTGGCGACGCATCAGAACCACGCCAATCTTCCATATGAATGGAAGCAACGTCAGCAAGAGGCCCTGGAGCTGCTTCACCGACAGTATAAGAAATCGTTGCCGTTGAAGGGCCGCCCGTGCAGTTAATAAATCGGGTATCTAAGGCAAAGTCTCGTATATTCCCTGCAGGGCCTGAAGACGCGTTTAATAATTGCATGTCCTCCAGAGTAATCTGGCTACAGCTGCTATCTATATTGATGCCGTGACAGGTTCGCCCTTTCATCCCGCATCGGGTGGTGTCGTCATCAAATAAAATATCCCCAGAACCTAGCCCGTAATTAATGTAAGTGTTGGTACATTTCTTTAAAGTAAAATCATAGTTAGTCGCATCGGGTGGTGACTCAGAATAAAACCCAGTCATTAACGAATACTTGGTATGCAGTAGCGCAAGATTAGCAGTCGTCCCGCCCTGCAAAATACCGCCAAACCAAGTAATGGCTTGAGGTTGATTGCTAGCATCACCAACACGGAAAGCAAAGTCATCTGAACCTGTCCCGTAATTAGCGTTCACTTCACAGTTGATAAACGTATGATCGTGATTACCTCCAGACGCTTGGCCTGCTACAAAAATACCGTTGCCGGTCGCACTATTGCCGGTAGACTTTCCGCCAGAAGGCAGGCCGATATTGTGTCCGTTAATATTGCAAATAATTTGATTCCAACGGCCGCCAATCGCTTTAACCACTTTGATACAGTTATCATCGAAATGCTGGAACCATAAATTGCTTGCAGAGAAAAAGTTCGAGGCGTTAGTTAGAACAAGACCGCTAGATCCACCTAACACAGAGCTAACCGCAAAGTTGCTCATCGTCATAAAAATACAGCTATCGACATCGATAACCGAGTTACCAGCTTCGTCGTAACCAAAGACAAGGGCTTGTGGGCCACCACCATCTACCCAGAAATCATCGTAATCGGTCAGAGTCCATGTAGTGGATAAGTTGTAATGGAGTCCAGCGCCTAAGGCTTCGATAAAGATATGGTTGGTAGCTTCCGTAATGGCTGCCGCTGCAAATGCATCAAACGCCGCGAGATCATCAGTGGTAGTGTCTCCGGTAGCAAACCACAAAGACATGAGTGGTCCGTTAAAGTTTCGGTGCCAACGGCCTGTGCCAGAATCAGGCTGCAAAATAGTCGCGTTATTATCAGTAGCCGAAGACCCAGAATCAAAACGCCAAGATCCAGCGCCGCCATCACCCTCAGCTGCTCGGCCTAATCCAACAATAGACTCATTGTCAGATTGACCTGTAATGGCTTTTATCGCGGCATAGGTGGCAACGGTCGTATCTGAAATCGTGGAGACTTGGTCGATATCATCCATCGAGCCCATGTAAAACGGAGTGTTCGCAGCAGCATTCGCGGCATTTTCAAAAATACCCCACTTATGGGTCCGATCGATGTGAGGGACAACCTCAGCGTTACCGACTTCCCAAATCCCGTCTGCATTCGCAGTGATTGAGGTTTGCGGGCTAGCGCCAGCAGAATCAATTGCCATCGAGGTAGAAGTTGTTCCTCCCGGCAGATAGGCTTTTAAAACGAACCCATCAGCAGGATCGCCGTTCGTGTCGAACATAGGGTTTGGGACATCGCCCATAGGGGACCAAGTTGCCATTACTGTTCACCTACTCTTTCAGTTTGTGCCACTTGTGCGGGCAGATTTCGTTGCCGACGCGGCGGTCTAGCCGGTCTCGGCAATCTCAATAAAAGACGGTTTTGCTTGAATTCACTCAAGCCATCAAAAATAAAACTTAACCCAGGAATGCGGGATTTAAAGTCCTTAACCGCCTGGGCTGACGGCCCTTTACCTGAGAACGTGGCCGGTGGTGGCTCTCTCAATCGAGACACCTCACGCATTCTTTCAAAAAAACGTCGCTCTTCAGGGCTAAACAATATATTCATCTTAGGCTGTAATTTGTCTAACGTAGTTTCTAATGCAGCCCTACTTAGGGATTGAGTGACCCCGTCCTCTCGCATGGGACCTTTGAATACTCGGGTCTGAATTTCATCAATCGTCTGTGCTCTCAAATCATTCCAAGCCTGTCGACCTGTTGGGGTTTGGTTAAGATAGTTCCTCAGCTGAAGTAAATCTTCCCGTTGGGTTTTTTTGGCAAAGACAACATCGTTTACAAACGTATCAGGTGAAACTTTATTTTCCAGAATATCTCTAACTAAACTGCCTTTTCGGGTATCAAATTTACTAATCCTGGCTCGAGTCAACCCTTCCTCAAACTCTCGCTTAGACGTGCGTGCACGATCAAAAAGATCCCCACCAGTCGTACTAAAGACATCGTTATCCAAATTATCTTTCAGCTGTCTGGATAACTGCCGACCGCGATCAGTCAAAGAATTATGCAATTGGTTGATATCTTGTCTAATTTGTTCGGCCACATCGATAGAGATACGACCCACAACACGGTTTTCCTCGTTAATAATGCCTCGAGCCCTCAAGTTACCGCGGACAGCAGACACCAAACCACCACTCGCTCGCTCTTCACCCTGGATCGCTCGTAATCGGTCGGTCAGTCTATTTAATCGAATATTCTGAGCATCGGGTGCGGCATCTCTAGCAAGCTGGTATAAATCGCTGACTTGTTGGTCAAGGTTAATCGATCTTTGTAAAATTTCATCAATAGGCGTAGATGACGAAGTAACCACTTGCCCATTGGTATCCACTGCCCGTTGCTCAAAAGCACCTTGTAATCTCGCTTCTTGCTGTTCAAGTCTTGCCCTCACCGGACCACTGCGTTTAGCCGCTTCCTGCTGTGATTGGAATTCTGTGGCATCCCTCGTGACTTGCGCCCGGGTTGGGCCAATCCCCTCAGCTTGCAACGCTGTTCGTCGTACGCCCTGCTCTGCTGTCTCTGTGGCCGGAGTGACCGCCTGTCGGACTGCTCGTGCCGCTGGTGCCACTAATTCTGCACCGCCACCCAGTCCTGCCGCTAAAGCAACGTCTTCGGTATCAAATTCACCGCC
>Ga0114923_10000893_pt1 | contig 21342 bp, 45 predicted proteins | sample SumtaG_FD_89578 | JGI IMG/M metagenome (GOLD analysis project Ga0114923, IMG submission 89578) | Deep subsurface microbial communities from Indian Ocean to uncover new lineages of life (NeLLi) - Sumatra_00157 metaG | ecosystem: Environmental > Aquatic > Marine > Oceanic > Sediment | place: near...
CTGAACCACACGGCCAGCCCGTCTCCCCCGAGGCGGGCCCGCCGGGCAGTTCAGCCCCAACCAACGAAAGGGACACACAGCGATGGAAATAGGGATCTACATCGACGCCTATCTAGCGCGCACCGTCAAGCCCAGGCGGCCATACATTGAACAGGAGCCGGACGGCTACCAAGAGTCCGATTTGGACTACATGAGGAACAACGCGGCTTTGGCCACTGCCCTCCTGGATGCCGCAGCGGCGCTGTTCCCAGTTCAGCCCAACCAACCGAAGGGACACATGAAGAACACGACCAACCTACACACCCTCCTCAGGAGCCCTGCAGGCGTAGCAGCCCTGGCCTATGTCCAGGGCACCAGCGACGAGCAGTCCTACGTCCTACGTGGCGCTGGCATCGAGCCGTTTGGCAAGACAGAAGCGATCGCTGTGCGCTCAGACCTGGGCACAGGGGCGGCAGATCAACGGGGCACCCGCGAGCTCTACGTCCGCCTGGGTGAGACCGCGGCTATATTGACGCGCTTCGCCCAGACGCTGCTTGAGATCGCCGATGCCGGTTGCGTGGCCACTGAGGACACATGCAGACCTACACCCTGACCTACACCCTTACGGTGCACGACCCCGCCACCCTGCGCACCCACCTCGCCATGGCCCAGGCCACAGAGCCAAGCGACACCACGCTGCTCGAGCTCCTGGGCTCGATCGGCCTGGCCCTGGGTGGGGACGTAGGGTGCGAGGTAGTGGACCAGTGGGCCATGCCGTGCAAGGAACGGGCCAGGCCCTATCGCTCGGCCGGTCTTGCCGACCTCGAGAGGGTGTCCAAGCCAAGGGAGATGGGTGTTGAGCTCGAGAGGGTCGCGGCTCGTGCCTGTGCCCGTTGTGGTGCGCCGGCAGCCTCTGCTTGCACCTGGTGTGATCTGTGCCTCGGGGAACTCGGTTGAGGGAAGAGGGACCTCGGAGGATCGCGTTCTCATTCGAGCGCGCGGTCTGCCTTGGGTCCCCTCAGGCAAACTTTTCACCCTTTCGACAAACGCAGAAATAGCACAACCGAAGGAGATTCCACCGATGAAGTCGCACTGGATATCGAACTGCTCCAAAGAGGACGCGCGCAAGGTCATTCTCAAGTCAGGCATCGAAGGCTGGACAATCGGCGCGCCGAAACCAGGGAAGCACAGCCGGGCAAAGCTCGAGGGCTGGGGCACGGTAGGGCTCTACAATGTAGATCCGGAGCCTCGACTCCGGTCCGAGGACTGACCCCGCCCACGATTTCTCGCCCGATCTGTCGCACCTGTGCTACAATGATCGCGGAAACCCTCTCGTCCCAAAAATCGAGAGACCTCACCGCCCCAAAAAACCCATGACCTACGACGAAAACCACCTGGCGTCCCTCGAGATCGCCCTGCAGGATGCCGAGCGAGTAATGTCGGAGATCGATGCCCTTGTCAGAAGGGGAGCTCTCGACTCTCGATCTGGTGTCGCGGACGCGCGGCTCGACTATTGCGACCCGGGGACGAGCAGGCTCAAGCAGATCCAGCGAGAATACCCCAGGAGCCGACCATGAAAGCCATCGACCCCAAAACCTCCCAGGTCGTCATACGCCATGGGGTCGGGCCCCTAGATGGCCCTTATGGCTGGCAAAGAATCCCGGTGGTCCCGAGTCGAATCCTTCTGCGCTTCGACCCAAAACGCGGGCGACCGCTCGTCCCCAAAAACCACAGGAGGCCTCGATGAATCTCTCGATCGCGGAAATTGACGTAGAGCCGTACGGCGGCGGGTTCATCCTGGCCGACTACTCCGGCAAACGAGGCCTCGCTTCATACTGCGGCGTCTCGTTGGACTGGAGTACTCAGCCTGTCGTCGCTGATCCCTTCCAGACACGAGAAGAGGCCGCAGCGAAAGCCAAAAGCGAGGCCCTGTGACCCGCTCGTCCCCAAAAATCATGGCCCCTAAAACGATAGCCCGCTTGTTCTGGCTCGCGGCAGCGCTCACCGGACTCTCAGTCGCGCTCTGGCTGCCGGGCTTCGTCTGGACCTGGCTGTCGGCCTTGCCCTTGGTGTCCGTCTTCGGTGTCGGATTTGTGAGCGCCACCGTTATGGCCACCTGGAACCCTAAAGTAAAGGATCCCCGATGAATACAAACGCTCCAACAATCATCCTCGGCAAGATGTACTCGCACGCCACCCTCGACATCACCGGTCGCGCCACCGCCTACACCGAATACCTCACCGGCTGCAACCAGGTCTGCCTCGAGCGACTGCTCGCCGGCAAGGTACAGCACGACTGGTTCGACGAGACCAACATCCGCGGGGTGGAGAAGACGGCCGAGTCGGACCCGGGCGGGCCGCCCTCGGCGCCTGAGGTTGCGGGGCGTGATGAAGACTGACGAAATGCGAGAGAAGGCTGCATGGTTCTCCGAAGCCGCTAACGGATTCCCCGGGCAACCCGAGAAACCCGAGGTGGCCGCGATCCACAATCTGACGTCCTCCCTGTGGCTCGCCTGCGCTGAGATCTGCGAACGGCTGGAAGCCCGGGTGCCGGCCGCAACGGCAGCCGAAGGCTTCGCCAATCTGCTCGAGGAGTGGAGAGAGGGGTATGTCGTGGGAGAAGTAAAGGGTCCCTTGGTGAAGGGCTTCCTCGAACTCGAGGACGAAAGCGGGTCACGAATCCTGATTGCCGTCGACTCGGTCGACGAAGTGTGGGCCACCGGCACCGGTGTCAGAGTGTGTCGCAACATCGAGCCACGGACGCTCGAATGTACGACGTCGTTCGACGAGGTGAGGCGGCGGTTGGAAGTAAAGGGTCCCGTGGTATGAGCACAATCCTCGGCCCCGACGGCAAGCCTGCAAGCGACCGGGTCGGCTTCGGCGTGACCTGCCTCATCTCCGACAAGCGGCGCCAGGTCGAGCTCGTGAAGGCGAACAGGAAGACGGTGTTGGTACGGGTGCCGCGGTCCGGGTTGCGGCCGGCGACGATCATCAAGCGGCATTTGGTGAAGCATGGGGTGGGGGTTTGATGGAAGCAGGGGGTGGGGTGGTGAAGCATCCAAAAATCGTTGTCTCTCTGGCCGTGACCGAGGTAGCTCTCGGGGCTTGGATCGGCTGGGTCGTTGCGACTGCGATACTGAGCGCGGACACCCTCTCGACCGCAATCAGCGCCTCTGTCGGATTACTGATCGCGGTCTCGACCGCAAAATACGGAGCATGGTAGGTGAAAGCTCCCGCAGGTTCGATTCCCGTCGAAGCAATGGGTTCCATGAATGTCTTCGCGAAGGTCGACGAAACCCCCGCCCACGTCTCTCAGCGGACCCTGGCGGGAAGTAAAGGGTCCCTTGTGAGCGCAAAAGAAATCGTCAAATCGATCGAGCCCGAGGACGGATGGTGGAAGTCGGCCACGGGCGAGGATCTAGAGAGCGCTGCCGGCGAAATGCTGACGGCTGGAATGTCAGACGATCAGGTCGCCGCTATTCTTGATTCGATCGTCGTCGCGGTGGGCGGCGAGTATGGAAATTGACCTGGAAGTAAAGGATCCCCGCTATTGACCCAGCGGGCCAGCGTAGAACGCCATCACGCCCTCGGCCTCTTCCTGGGTCCGCGCCTCGGCTTTGATGACCGCGTTGTAGATCTTACCGTCGAACTCTCCCCAGTGGCCATCACCGAGGATCGTTCGGTCCTGAAAATAGGGTAAGCCTGCGGGCGTTGATGTCCAGGGGTTATTGTCAATCTTCAGCCAAAGCACCGTACCAGTATGGATGACGGCTATTACATGAGGGACACCCAGGAGAACGTCAACGTCTTGATAGAACCATATCGAAGCTGGCGACCCATCCGATGAGTAAGCGTCCCAAATAAAGACGCCAACGCCAGCCGGTCTTGCAGCCGTCGACGTAATCTGTAGTTCGAAAGCACCGTATATGTCCGTCCAAAACCCTATTCCGTGGGTCCTCCAGTCGTCAATAGAGTTGGCCTCGAAAGCGGCGACGATCGTAAATCCGTCGCCCATCATGTTAGACCAATACGGCCCCCATGGAAACCACTGCGCCCCGGTGAACGAGACAGCATCTCCCGCCCAAACCGGAGCAGGGGCCGCCAGACTAGTCATGTAATCAGCGAACGGATCAAAGGGCTCTCCGGTTGTTGACAACGTGCCGTCGTTCACCCATCGCAAGACCTCGCCTGTCACCGGATCCAGTTGAATGCTCGGAGAGTCCCAACGAAGCAGAAGCTCGGGGTTCCACGTTGCGGGATCGATCTTGATCGGCCAAATGCATTCATAGCTGTCAGCTATTGCAGAACCTGCAAACAAGAATAGCGCGAACGACGGCGCCAAGTATCTACTTTTCATTTCTCGTACCTCAAGTTGCCAAAACCGACTAGAAGCTCGCCCACTTTGCGTTATAGAAGTCCATGACACCGCGCACAGTAGCCTGGCTCTTCTCGTCGTTGTACATCGCTCCGTGCGCGATATGACCATCTAAAAATCCAAACGACCTGCCCATCCTGCCGGTGCTGGTGCCGGTTGGGGCTGTGGAAGCGACAGAATCGAAGTCGTTAGCGTCAACCGCGCAGAACAAGGTTGATCCGTCCCATATCGCCCCCATGACGTGCTTGGCAACCGTAGCCGAGACCGACTGGTGAATGAGCTTCGTCCCGGTCGACGTGAAGTGGTGGATTCCGACCTTATTGCTCGACCGGCCAACGCATGCCAAGGTATTCCCGTTCTCGCGAAACCAACCCTCGTTGTTTAGGCCGGCATCGTCCGTGCCGATCGAGAGAAATTCAATGGCCCAGATCATCGAGTATGCCGCTGCTCCGCGCAAGTTGGCGATGGCATCGCCGATCAGCTGTTGCGTTATCCCGTTGTATTGGATAGAAAATGCTGTTTCGTCAGGCTTGTCGTCATCGACCGCCTGGGTGAAATCAATCGCCGATCCGGCGTTGCCTTGTCGGGTGACGCCCTCCGCGTCGGTGTCGACGTCGACATCGTAGTCGACCAGGATCGTTGCGTTGGCCAGGGTCGCCGGGTCAATGCCAACGACGCCGCCGAACTCACCGGTTCTGAGCAGGAGCTCCAGGGACAAAGCCTACTCCCGGAATTCGATCCGCACTGCCTTGTCGGCTGCCGCGGAGTTGCTCTCCTGGAGATCTTCCGATGCGTCGGACACCAGGACCGCGTTGCTGATCGCTGCCAGCCGGAGAGCCTTCGAGGAGACCGTTGCGCAGAACGCCGCGCCGGCGGCGGGCGTGAACACCAGATCCGTCTCGCCGGCCGACTCGCCGTCGCCCACGTCGACCGCCGCGGTCTTCGCAGCCGCGTTGCTGCTGGTGTCCGGCGTCGGTTTCACGGTCAGCGTGGGGCCGGTGAACCCGGATGGCATGTAGACGAGCCACCGAACCCCGCTAGGGGTCGAAAACGGCTCGCTGGTGGCCGAGGTGATGAATTCGACGAGGACCGAGCCGGGGCTGCCGGTGCCTGAGACTTCGTTGAGGGGGGCCATGGTGTCTCCTGGGAGTTTTCTCTCTGCAGGTGATGGTAGCACGCCAGCAACGCGGCCGGCTACGGAAGCGTCACGCCCCACCTCAGCGCCATCTCCTCGTCGACCATCAACGCCTCGGACTGGGGCGGCGCAGGGGAGACCAGGAGGCGCTCACGGAACCAGACGTCGGCGAAGAACTGGGCGGCGACAGTTGAACCGAGCGCCATGTGGGCGGCCTTGCTGCCCGTCGGGTCGCCGTCGTCTGGGCCGAATGTATCCATCGGCAACGCAACGCCGTTGAGAAACGCCAGGTGGCGATCGTGGGTGCCGCGGTATTCGGTCCTAAGTAGGGCCCATGAACCGTCGGTCAGGGCGCTCCCTGTGCTGATCTGCTCCTTGGTGCTGACGCCATCGGGCCGGTTGACGTGGATCCTCAGCTTGCTCGAGTTGAGGTGGAGGTTGAACATCCCGGTGTGAGCCGAGACGGTGATCGTCTTCGCCCCGTCGTTGTTGAGGATCAGGTTCCACTCGACGAACGTGTCGAGCACCGTCACGTTCTCGGCTGTCTCCAGCATGTCGTCAACGCCGTCGAAGCGGATCGCCGGCAAGGTGTCGCCGAAGTCGGCGGTGAACGTCGGCCGCTTGTCGTTGTCGCCCTGCAGGGACTCCTCTGCGGTGAAGGCGAGCTCGCCCAGGCGGCTGACCTTGTCGACGACGAGGGTCTTGTCGCCGTCAGCGCGCTCCCACATGACGATGTTCGGGAGCTCTGCGATCGACTGGGGGACGAAGGCGCCCGTGCGGAGAAGCAGCGCCAGGGTCGCGTCGGCCACGGGACCGGCCGCCTACAGAGTCCGCAGGCAAGAAAGGGTCGCCTCGATATCGAGGTCGGATCCCGTGTCCTGCGTCAGTCTTACCTCGAGGAAATCCGAACTCGAGAATGGCAGGAGGTCGGTGAAGGTTGCCGCGTTTCCTTCGCTGCTCGATATCGAAAAACACCCAGGGTTGGGGCTGGCGTTCAGGCCGTTTATGAAGGCTTCTGTGCAGAGCTCGTTCTCTGTCGCCGGCTGATTGATCGCTACGACGCTTACCGCACAGAGCGCGCGGCCGTTGAAGTTGAACGTCATCCGGGTCGGATTTGCTCCGCCAGGATCGGTCCACCCGTCGTCGTCGAACGTCTCCAGGTCCCAAATAATGAACGTCGGGGTCGCGTCCGCGATCGTCTGAGGGGCGTCTCTGTTGACGCGCGTCGCCGGGAAGGGCACCGGCGCACTTGGAGAGAAATAGGTCGATGTTGCGCCGTTGCAACCGCACAAGTGAGGCGGGTCGGTGCCGCCTCCTGCCGCGCAGTCGGCTTCGTCCAGCGGGTCGAGCACGGAGTAGAATCTGCCGTCACGGCTCGGCGAGTCGTCGCAGTTCGGCAGGTCGGCGATGAGGAATCGCTGCGGGAAGTTGCCAGCGGTGGCGTCGAGGGCCACCCACAGCAAAGCGAGACCGGCGGCTCCGGCGAGGACCAACGTGCCGGCAACAAGAACGGGCCGTTTCTTCATGCCGCCGAGGCTATCATACGATTCGTCGTCGCGGTCGGCTCAGGATGGCACCTCGGGCACCATGCCCAGCATCGACGTCGCCAGGTCCGACACCGCCTGCACCGCGACCTGGAGCTCCGCCGACCCCTCTGGCGGCGGGCACGGGTTGGCGAACGGGTCCGCCGCCCTGACCGCCGTCACGATCGCAGCTGCCGCCAAAACGAGATCGGTGACAGCCGAGGACACCGGCAGGTCGCCGTCCTTGGTCGCGTGGAGCACGAGAGCTATCACGCGCTCTCCGTCGGGGCCGCCCGCAACCAAAGTAGCGGCGCCGCTCATCGGTCGGCGTCCTTTCCGTCGGCGACTTCATACTCGAATCCCCAGATCCGATCGCTGCCAGTGTCCATGCACTCCGGGGTGTAACTCCTGGATTTGATCTTCGACTCGATCAAGAACGATCGACACGGGATCCACAGGGATCGGGTCTTTGGCGACATCGACAACCAGTGCGAACCGGCGCTTCGCTCGCAGGCTCTAAAAACCACCTTGTGCGCAACGCGATCCCATAGGATCTCGAGTCCAGTAGGGGAATCGAGACCCGTCAAAGCTGCGCACGCCTTGTTGATCGAGATTTGACTGCGCGCCTTTGGCACTCTGAATGCGGCAAGGTGGGGCGCGAAGCCCTTCGGAGGATGGGAGAACACGGCGAAGCGCGCCGTGGTAGAATCTGATTCAACTGCCATGAGGAGTTCCTTTCCTTTGGCGGTTAGGTGGTCGGTCCGGGGGTCACGTCCCGGATCCGCCCATCGACTATATCACCACGCCGCCGACCACGCCCAGCTGATTTTGCCCCAGCTCGGATCCGTACCGTTGGGGGCTCCTGGTTCCTCCACGAGCCCAAAGGCCAAACTGAACCCGCCCGGCACTTTGATCAGCTCGTTCGGCGCGTCTAGGGACACCGGTGATGTCGCGTCGAAAGCGACCTTCGGACGCCGGTCGTCAGTGCCTTGGGACCTGTAGATGGAGCCTTTCAGGGATCCCAGGGTGAGGACGAGGTCGACCTTCCACGCACCGGACCCCCAGCCCAGCGCCGCCGGATCAGCGAATCCGTCCGGCAAACCGATCTCGAACCGAATCGAGCCCGGCCGGATGTACATCGGCGCGTTCAACGGGTTGGTGATCACGCCGCCCGCGCCGCGCTCGCCTGGCGTCGTAATCTCGAAAAGCAGCTCGCTCGCGGGCGTTGCGCCGAAGAAGTTACGCAGGTCGATCGAGGACGTGACGCCAGCGCCATCGGTGACATCGGCGTAGAGCGCCATTGTGCCGGGGTTGAGCGTGCCGTCCGTCGTCGACTCGATTGAGGCGTCGTCAGGGCCGTTGAGCTGGACCAGGTTCGTCTCGTTCGTCGGCAACGTGATCGTGTCGGCCGTCGAAGTATTGGCCTCGTACCCGTGGACCTTGCTCCGTCCGCGGCTGATCGTCAGATCGAGACCTGCGGCCGAGCGCGAATAGAAGCCGGGGGTCGCCGTGTCGTCGATCTCGGCCTGGGGAATGACGTCGTCGCCCGGCCGCCAGATGAAGATCTGACCCGCCGGCGTCGCCTGGGCGTACACTTCGCCAACCGGTAGCGTCGGCTTGTCGGCGTCGGTACGCGCGGAGAGCAATACTTGGTCGCCCTTGGTGACCGTCCAGCCCTTGAACACCGGCTCACCGCTGGCGCCGGCGACGTGGTTGGTGTGGAGCGTGAAGTTGTCGTCGTCGGTGATCGACAACACCTCGTGGATCTCGCCGGCGAGGTGGACGTAGTCGCCGACTGTAAGCTTCGTCGTGGCGTCGCCGGCGGTGTTGTCGGCTGAGACCGCGGCGGTGGCGGCCGTCACGCTCCAGACGTCGGCCAGGTGGACCACGTCGCCCAGCGTCAGGCCGATGTAGTAGCCCTGGGTGGCGTCGGCCGGCGAGATCGCGACGCCCGAGCCGTCCTCTACGGTGGTGTGGAGGTCGGCCGCCAGGATCTGATAGGCCTCGCCGCGGTACAGCCACGCCTGGTCGTCGAGCTGAACGGTGTGGTCGGGCACGCTGGCCTCGAGGGCCGTGCCCGAACGCGAGAACGAGTCGGTCGTCGTGCCGTCGCCCGCGCCCAGATAGACGCCGGAGCCGGTGCCGACGTGGTCGCCGACGGGCGAGGAGCGGGAGTCACGGGTGACCCGGAGGATGAGCTCGGTCTGGGCGATCTTCGTGTTGCCGTTGACCCGGGCCTCGAAGACCACCACCGCGTCGCCAGCGATGTCCGGTACCGCGACGAACATCTGGAAGCCGATCGGCTGCCAGCCGGTGGTCGCGTTGCCGCCGACGGCGTCGAGGAGCCTGACCTCGAATGCAGCCTCGTCGACCAGCGCCACGCCCTGGGCGAGGAAGTCTCCACCGGCTGCCGCCAGGCGCCCTTCGTCGGTCAGCTTGATGTTCGTCGCCGTGTCGTTGGCGCCGTCGTTCTTGATCTGGTAGGTAACCGGCGTCGTGGGCGAGCCGGGAACCTGGCCGGTGATGACCTGCGCCGTGCCCTCGGTGATCGTGGCGCCGGCGGCGTCGAGGATGATCAGGTTGGGGGCGGGCATTAGGCTAGCTCTTCAAAAGGGGTTCGCCGCCCGGAATCGAACCGGCTGAAGGCCCTTTGCCAACGGCCCGCCCCAGAAGGGGCCGATTCTATCAGATTGGTGGCTGGCATCAGGCGGCCCTCAGCATGTCGCCGAGGCTATCACAGCGAAAGGCTGGCGATGGCGCCAGCCTTTCGTCTCACCGCGGACCCTTACTCGTCGCTACCGGCGGGCGCCACTCGCCGGCAGATCAGTCAACCCCCGTATCCTTTCAGCAAGCGGTTGGCTGAAAGCGTCGGCCGAGACGAGAGCCGAATTGAACGTCAGGAGTCGGACGCCTCCGGATGGCGGCGTGGTGGCGAGTCTTTCTGTGGCCACAGCCTCCAGGGTCAATTCTTCGATGTTCATCATCTTCGCCACGTTGGCGTCATCACTCGAGTTCGATTGTGCGGCCCGGCCCCACGCCAGCTCGGCGGGGACCTGATCGCCAGGCGGCGGCAGTCCCCACAGAACCGGAGTGAAGACCAGGGCCAAGAGCGCGACGATTGTCGCGAGCGTCTTGCGCATGCTGTTCTCCTCTCGGTTCGTGTCGCTGTTCATCGTTTGGGCGATGCTATCACAGACTGGCCTGCTCGCCCGCCACCGGCGTCGCCCGCCCCGGCCACCAGGTAGCGCCCTCGGTCCCCATCTGGCGATGGATCTTCCCGCTCTTTGCCAGCGTCACGCCGTGCGAATTCGAGATGGTAGTGACCGAGACGCCGGCAGCCTTCGCGAGCTCTGCCGTGCTCAAGCCGGGGTTGGCCACGACGGCTGCCAAGGTTCTCTCTATCGGCTTGCGCTTGCCGCCTTTTTCTCCGATCGTCTCGAGGAGCCTGGACATTTCGTCGGCCTTCTCCTGCGCCGCAGTGGCTTCCTTCGCGGCCTCCTCCTCGGCGTGCTGGGCTTCGATCCGCGACGCGATGATCAGCGCCGGGATCGTTCCCTCGGCAGCCAAGGTGAGGGCGAAGTAGGCGCCGTACTGCACCGCGCCGAGCCAGCCTCCGTCCATCAGCGACTCGATCGCCACCGGGATGCTCAACTTCTGCGAGCCCGCGAACAGCGCCAGGGGCACGACTGCCTGGACGCAGCCGAAGACGATCGCCCACACCACGCCGAACATCGCGCGCACCCAGGTCGGCGCGTAGGTGAGGGTGATCGCGGCCCGCGCAACCATGGCTTGTCCGAGCAGCATGACGATGCCGAGACCCCAGCCTGGGACGTCCTCGAAGAGCCAGCCGTCGAGCGGATGGCCCGTCTTGAACATCGTCACCGTGTAGACGCCGAACGGGCCGTAGACCGCGAGCGCGGCCATGGCGACGAGCCAGTAGATGTCGAGCTTGCGCTTCATTCAAAGCTCCTCAAAATCCGGCATTGTGGCGTAGAATAAGCCCTGCTTACCCTTCACTGGGAACGGCTTCAGGCGACGTAGGCCGGTGGTGATCCAGGCGTATCGACCGGGGGAGTAGTCGCCGAAGAGAAACCCGTCTTGGCCGTATGGACCCGCTGATGAATCTCGCCCCGTGGCCAAGCAGCCATCGACGTCGACCAGCGCTACGGCGTGGCCGTATGAAAGCCTCGCTCCCTTGAGCGCCGCCCAGAACGTGGTGTCCTGGTAGAGCTCGTCGAGCTCGCGCCTGTTCTTCCTCTGCGCGGCGCAAATCAGCAGCGCGCCGCGATGCCGAGTCGGCCAGGACCGCGTCTCGTTCTTCTTCGCCCCGATCGCCATGAGCGTCGCCCATGGCTCCCAGAGGGAGATGGCGGCGACCCGGCTGCCTGGTACTACGTCAACTGATTTCATCAGAACCCGGCCCGTCTTCCCGCGACTGGGCATTTGTCGATCGTTTCCGACGCGTCGTTCAGGACGAGCATTTCGTCTGGAACATCATGGTTGTCGGCCGAGACCGGCTTGCCGGAGCTCGCGCGGAAGACGAAGCCGCCGCCGTCGCCGGTCTCCCGGACGACCAACAGCGAAGTCCTCGACGTCGCCCGCTCCCACGAGCACAGCGCGTCGCAGAGCCGCAGGATGGCCAGCCGAACGTCTTCGTCGGGGTGTTGTTCGTACTCGAATGGCGACCCCTTCGCTCCGGGCCTCATCGCTTCCCCTTCTTTTCATCGTCCGGCTCCGCGGCTTCCAGGATCTCGCGCGATACCCACGACACAGAGCGCTGCGCGGCCATAGCGAGCCGCTCAAGCCACGCCTTCGTATGGTCTTTCAGGCCGACTTTGATCACCGACACCCGTTTGCCTTCCTGTAGTGGCTTGGGTCCTTTGCGAGCCATCAGGTGCGCGCCTCCATCTCGGCGATCCTGGCCTGCCACTCGGCCAGCGTCGCCTTGTGCGACTCGAGCACCGCGGTCCTGGCGGCTTTCTCCGACCGGTAGAGATCGCCGATGTCGACCGCGAACCACTCGCCCGACGGGTGGTCGCTGCGATTCTTGCGCGGCAACCTGATCTGCACTCGGTCGGTGGCTCCGCCGTCCCATTCGAACAGCTCGATGGCGTACTCATAGGCGCTGACCTCCTCGAGGCACGCCATGCCGCGATGGACTTCTCGGACGCGCCAGTAATGCAACATGCGCTTGAACAGGTGCCCGTCGGCGGTCCGCATGTTGGTCGAGATGGCGTTCATGAAACGGCTCCGGGCGCTCTCGTACTCCTCCTGCGCCTCGTAGATCTCGTTCCAGCGCTCGGCGTCGGCCTTCTTCTCGAACTCGCGGCCGTGGGCCTCGAACATGGGCGGCTTTTCTGTGATGGGCATCAGATCGACTCCTTTGATCGCTCAAGGGAGAAGCGCAAGATGCGCCACTCCTTGATAGTGAAGTCGCGCGACACCCTGGCGTCCAGGTCGTCGCGGTCGAGGAGATCGAGGATGTAGACCGGCTTGGGGTGGCCGAGTAGATCGGACACCTTGCCGTATAGCTTGTCGAGGGCATCGGTGATCCGCTGCGCCCGTTCGCCGGTGCTCCATTCGGGATCGTAGGAATCTGATACTGAGCCTGGCATCGCGCTACTCCGCCGCGCCGGCCGCGTCCTCTTCGTCGAGGCGCTCGAGTTGCTTCTCGACATCTAGGACGCTCTCGTTTCTGAGATGCGCGAGCACCGTCGGGACATTTTCCTCAGGGTGCTGCTGGCGCGCCCAGTCGCGCTGAGTGGCCAGCGTGCGGAGCGCTTCGCGATCGGCTTCTTCCGCATCACTGACGTCGTTGCGGGCCATGATGTCGCGCTCCAGTCGCAACTTGAAGACACTCCATGCCACGAAGACGAAGGCGGATTTCTTGAGATCCTTCGTCGCCGCGCGATTCCCGCGCTTGCCTTCGTGCCAGTCGAGCAGCAACTTCTCGACGTCGGCGGGCACCGTAATCTCAGATTTCGCGGTAATGTTCAGTTTCCAAAGCTCGTTCTCTGGCATTTGCGTCTCCTTTGCCTGTTAGCGTCCTGTCAAAGGGCACTATAGACCATCGAAGGCCGCAATGCAATAGAATAGTCGCGCATGATCAAGAGCAGCCACAACGCGACCCCTCCTTGGCGCGGCTTCATCGCCGGCGAGCCTGTGGCCCTCGAGCTCGCCGAGGTGCGCCGCCGCTGGCCCGGCACCTACGGCACCCACTGGCAGGTTGCCCGGGGCGACGTGCAGCTCGCCTCGTCGGCCGAGCGCGCCCGGGAGCTCCACTGGCCGAAGGTTGTCGAGCTCTTCGTCGCGGCGAGGCGAGAGGATTCGCCGCTGGTGGCGATGATCAGGGACGCCGAGGCCAAGAGGTGATATCCTCGCTCACGGACACTGCATGTCCTTCGAACTGCGACGGTCCGGATTCACCGTGGACCCAGGAGCGGCTCCTTTCGAGGGGCCGTTTCTCGTTTGGGGGTTGACGGGATAGATCTACAGTCAGTATAGTTCGACACATGCCAAAGATCGAAACCGGACGGCGGCTCGAGATCCTTCTCCAGCTGCGCCGGCACCGTGAGAGCTACGGCCTAGAGATCGTGAGGAGGTCGGGCGGGATGATACCCGTCGGGACGGCCTACGTCGTCCTGGGCAGGCTTGAAGAAGACGGCCTCGTCGATTCTCGGCCAGCCACCGGGAACGAGAATCCAAGATTGAAGATCTACAGCCTGAGCGACCGAGGGGGGCGGGTACTGGCCGGCAGCCTGGCGGCGGTGGAAGCTTTCGCAGAGGCCGTGGCATGAGGGCTCATGGGGTGGCGAGCTTAGCTAGATCCGCCCCGCTCGCGGGCAACGGCCATGGCTTCACCGCCCACAACTTCGGCGATCGGATGTTCAGGCCGTACCGTGCCGGCGACGAATACCAGATGGTCGGATCGCACGTCCCCCCGCAGATGAAATCCGATCTCGACCGACTCTCGGAAGAGACCGGGATAAGGCGGTCTGACATTGTCCGGGCCGGCCTGGAAATGGTTCTGGAGTGGGGAACCATGGACTGCGTCGAGGCATATATCGCCGATCTCGAGAGTCGATGCCGGCAGCTCGACGGCGAGCCGTGCGGGTCGTGCGGCGGCACTGGTATTGAAGGTAACGGTGGAGTGGAAGCCGTTGCGGTCGAACGCTCGACGGCCCCGGAACGGGAGAAGCCCCGGCCGTTCGTGAGCGCCGCCGCGCCTTGCCAGCGACATGGAATCGCTGGGTGCCCCACCTGCGCCGAGCTCGCCGGCCTGGACGTGAAACACGGTTTGCAGCTGCGGAGAAAAGCCGCCGAAGGGGTCTCGTGAGCCGCGGCAGGCCGTACGCCAAGGTCTCCCCTCGCCTCCACACCGGCGCCTTCGGGCGCTCGATCAGGGGCGAAACGAAGGAAGAATTGCAGGCTCAATCGCTCGCCGGATACCTCACGTCTTGCCCTCACGGCAACGCTCTAGGGCTGTTCTTTCTCCCGGTTGGCTACATTATGGCCGACCGCGGATGGTCCGAGTTGACCTCCATGGCGACCCTCGAAAGCATCTCGTCGGACGGGGCGTCGACGGGGCGTGGTACGGGGCGTTCTACGGCCCTAATACGGTACGTTAGAAAGACTGAATGGGTGTGGGTGTTCGAGCATTTCCGGCATGAGTTCGGAGCCGATCCTTCTAGGGTCAGAGGTGAGGCAAAGGCAGACGGCAGCCCGAAGAAAGAAGATTCCAGGATCGATCTCATCAACCGACTCTTGCACGAAGCAAGGGGCAGCGGAATGCATAAGTCGTTCATCGACAGGTACTTAGATGAGTACCCGTACCTTCTTGGTTCTCACGAATACGGGGCGTCGACGGGGCGTGGTACGGGGCTCGCGCACGCGGGCGCGCAGGATCAGGATCAGGATCAGGATCAGGATCAGATAGAAGAGGCGGCTCTCGCCGCGGGCGACAACGGCCAGCCTGAGAAGATCCCGACGGCGAGGTTCAAGGGCGTTGGCCATCTCAGCTTCCCGACGGAGCTACTTCGTCTCGTGCCTGACTTCCAAGAGCGGTGGGGAGATTCCAGACACCTTCGCCGACTGTCAAAACGGGTGGATCTCGGGGTCGAACAGCTCCAGATCGACGAGTGTCTGGTCTACGCCAAGGAGCACGGGGCCAAGGCGATGCTCGACGGGCTCAAGCAGGCGACCCTCGGCGGATGGCAAAATCTGTGCCTGAAGCCGCCGGCAGGTCGGAAGAAGCCCGAGGGCGCTGAGTGGAAGATGGAGGCCGGGGTTTGAGCATCAAACTGGGTCCGAACACGCCTGAGCCATCGCCAGTCAGCCGCGATTCTCGCCCGATCTGGGAGATGGTCGTCGAGGACATGGTCGAGCGAGACCAAGTCGGTAGGAGGAAGTACGGAACTCCACTACAGGCTGGAAACGGCCGGAACCCTCTTGTCGACGCCTACCAGGAGGCGCTAGATCTTTGCGTCTACTTGCGGCAAGCCATCGAGGAATCAGAGCAACAGGCGGCGGCCGAGATCCGGCGTGGCGCATGAGCGAAGCGACCCAACCCTGGCACGACGGCTGCGAGCAGGCGATCCTCGCGCACATCCTCCACCACCCGGAGGACCAGCCGCGGATGGCCGATCTCATCCAGGAGCGGATGTTCTACGCCGAGCGCAACCAGCTGATCTGGCGAACCATGGCCGCGACCGCAGTGGAGGCCGGGCCGTCCGAGATCAACCTCCGGACGCTCGAAGTCGGCCTCGGCGACAACTTCCAGATGGTCGGTGGCTTCGCCTACCTCGCCGGCCTCGACCTCCAGCTTCCCGATACAGGTAAAGTCACGCACCTCGCCGAGGTCGTCAAGGAACTCTACGTCCGTCGTCAGGTGATCAAGAACTGTACCGAAATCGCCGCTGCCGGGTACGGTTCCGACGTGCCGACCGACGCCCTCCTCTCGAGACTGACGTCGACCGCGGCCGATCTCGAGAAGGATCGCGCCTCGGATGATTTTCTGTCGATGGACGAGGTCGCCAAGCAGATCGACCTCGACGCCCCGCACCGGGAGTTCCTCGGCATCAAGAGCGGGCTCGCAGACTGGGACCGTAAGACGCTCGGACAGCAGCGGGGTCACCTCAACGTCATCGCTGCGCGCACCTCTCACGGCAAGAGCTCGCTGATGATGATGCTTGCCTTGGCGGCGGCCCAGGAGGATTGCAAGGTGGCGATCGAGTCGTTCGAGATGACGAAGAGGGCCCTGTGCTACCGGGCGATGTCGATGCTTTCGCAGGTGGATCTCTCGGCCATCAGGCTCAGGCGCATGAGCGCCTCCGACAAAGCGCTGGCGGAGCGCGCGAGGTGGTCTCTCTACTCGTTCGAGATGTCGATCTCTGACAAGTCCAGCCGGACGGTAGAACAAATCTGCGCGTCCGCTCGGCGGAGGAAGTTGAAGCACGGCCTCGACTTGCTGATGGTCGACTACCTCAAGAAAATCGGCACCGCGGAACGCTTCGACAACCAGTCACTGAGGTACGGGCACGTCACCGGCATGCTCAAGGGCCTCGCGATGGATCTCGAGATTCCCGTCGTTCTGCTTCACCAGATCAACCGTCAGGGCGACGACGGCATACCAGACCTGAAGCACCTCGAGTGGTCGGACGCCATCGGCCAGGATGCCGACCAGGTGACTTTCATCTATCGGCCGTGGGTGAACAGCAGGAAGGACTCCGACATCGGCATCGCAAAGATCGTGGTGGCGAAGAACAGGGATGGCGATACCGGCATGGTGCCGGCCTACTTCAACGCGCAGACCGTGACCTTCAGGGGCCTCGAGCGGCATGAACGACAAGCAGCCTCCGGGTGGTAGCGCGTACCGCGCCAAGCTCGCCGATCCCCGCTGGCAGAAGGTGGCGGCCGAGATCAAGATCCGCGACGGCTGGAAGTGCCAGGCGTGCGGCAATGGCCTCGAGGACGGGGTAACGCTCGAGACGCACCACATTCGGTACACCGCCTTCGACCCATGGGATGAACCAGAGTGGAACCTTCAGACCCGCTGCGCAAATTGCCACGGCCTGAGCCCGCCGCCGGCGGTCGACCCGGAGGAGTATCGGGCGCGCTTGGCGCTTTGGGTGATCAAGTTCTCGGAGCTGAACGAGATCTCGGTCCAGTTGCTGGTCGAGGCGCGCGCGTTGGGGCTGCGATCATGACCCACGAACGCGGAGCCCTCGACCTCGAGCGAATCGCCGACCAGGGCGCGGAGATCCGAAGAGCCCCTCCTCCATCCGACCCGGCGGGGGGCTCCCGGATATTGCCCAGCGGGTCAGGAGTCGGTCAATTTGAGGATGAACTTCCCGAAGGGATGTCCCAATCTGAATACGATGCGTGGTTTGAGGCGTCAGCGGTTGTCGACGGCGTCAGAATTGGTCCAGCTGTCGAAAGCGGGTCAGCTCAGCCGGTAGAGGAGCGGGGAGTGGAAACTGCTCCGCCAGCTCGCGCGAAGCTGCTCTCCGACGCGCCATGGTGGATGATCGGACTTCAGGTTCAACGCTTGGCGTTCTTTCTACGCCAGCATCACCCCCAGCGGTGCTGTCGCTGCTCTCGATGGTCTCGCGCTACTCTCAGATACCCCCACCGGTGCGGACGCTGCCAGAGGGCGTTAACGGCCCTGCGGCGGTGACGTTCCGTTTAGGCAGCGCGCTGGCCCCGATTCCCGAAGGAGAAGACGATGGGATTCCTTTCTGAGTACCGAAACATGACCAAGAAGGAGGGCGAGCTCCGCGTGGAGTCGTCGGCCCTGGGCGAGCCCCTTGTCGATGAGCTCGACGGCGTTGCGGCATGGCGCACGGAGGGGCCCGACTTGGTTCAGCCGTGTCCGAGCAAGCGGCTACGGCCAGGGCTCGGCCCGGAGCTCAGCGACGAAGCCTGCGCCGCCCTGCAGGTGACGCGCGACGAACTGGACGACCAGATCACGGAGTTGGCGAGATCATGAGAATCCACCAATGGTTCGCCTGGTACATCTTTGGGCGCAGAATCGTCCGAACGCGCTCCGGCGCGGATTGGGAGACCCGAATTGTTCGAAAGACGCCGCTTGGCCAGGAGTATGTCTGGCTCTACGGCCTCAAGTACCTCTCCTCCGAGCGTCGGCAGTTTGACACGGTTGCCGCTCCCCAACTGCCGGTCTGGAACAGGCTCGTATCGAAACACAGGAGGTCGACCGCATGACCATCTGCCCGCCCTGCCAGGACCGCGAGGGCAACCCGGATGACCCGGCGCACCTGTGCGCGTCGCACCGCCGGCAGCTCGAAGCGATGAATGCCCGCCAGGTGCCACCGGTCGTGATCCAGGACGACGGCGATCCGGCGTTCGAGTTCGACGGCGTCGGTCACTTCGTGCAGCAGGAACTGATGTTCGAGGCGTGACGCAAGAAGCCCCGTGCCCGGGGCCAGGTGGGCGGAGGGTGTTAGCCGTCGTCGTCCTCTTCTTCGGTCTGCGGCTGTTCGCCCTCGCCATTCCGGACCGGCTCACTCGGCAGCGTCGCGTAGCTCTTCTTGTGCATCGAGCACCTCCAGTATTTGTGTTATCTCGTCTTCCGACACGCTCGGAAAATCTCCGCGGTCGATCGCTCTTTCGATCCACCGCTTCCTGGTGTTCGACTTGCGAACCCTAGCGGAGAGGCCATTGTACCGGGCCAGTTCGTTTTGAGCTTGCAGCTGAACCGCGATCTTGAGGGCGCCAACAGCCGCTTCTGCGCGCACGCCGGCGCTCTCTCTCGTCACCATAAAGATCGACGAGATGAACATCAGAGCGAGCATGACGATCAGAATTGTCAGCTTGGCGTCGGCCGTTTTCTGCTCGGGGGTCATGCTCTAGTCGCTCGCATCGCTCGGAGGTCGTCTCTCATCGCGGTCAGCTGGATGATCAGCCCTTCGACCGTGGTCTTGATCTGCGCCGTCTCACGCCTGCCCTCTTCGATCTTCGCGTCGCGCTCTTGGGAGAGCTCCGCCGCCGCGGCCCATTCCCGGGCGGCGTCCACCTCCGCTGCGAGGATCCTCTCGGAGTGCTCAGCGACTCTCCTGCGGTAGCTGCTGAATCGGTCGCCCAGGTAGTAGGCGACGCTGAACCCGGTGCCGAGGCACGCGCCGGCGGCGGCCATGAAGTACACCCATCCGTCGACGATGACCTGGTTCCAGCTGAGTAGCTCCGGGTGAGCATGGCCAGGAGGCGCTACCGGCAGCGGTCCGTTCAACGGCCGTGCCCAGGCGGCGACCAAGGCCAACACGATTGCCCACCGGGGCCACAGCGTTCGAACCCTCTTCCAGATCATCGCCACGATGGTAGGCGATTTCACTGGCGCGGCGCAAGTTCACCCCTGGCTACCCGAAGCGTAGTCGCCCGAGCACGGCAGCAGGCCGAGGGTGGCGTCCTGCGCAACAGACCAGCCGAGCGCCGTGTCGGCCAGGTCGCCCAAGACCACGTCGACCTCGGCGCCGGTAAGCACGGCGATGACGAAGGCGGCCCCGAGCATCTCCCTTCGGGGGTAGCGCGCTGGATCGGGAGCGTTCACGTTTTCGGCATCCCGTCCGGCGTAATCAGGTCTTTGGACTTGCCGGCGGCCCAGTTGAGGGCGTCGAGATAGTGCATGAGTCGGCTGGCGATCGGGAGGCCCGCGTTCTTCTCGATCAGCCTGTCGAGCTGATCGATCATCTCGAGGACGTCGTCGTCGGGGCGTTTCATGGCGCCACCGCAGCGCGGTTGATCTCAAGCAGCGCCTTCATGTGCTTGATCACGCCCTTCAGGCCGTGGGCGTCGTAGCGACCCTTGATGGGGGCGTGGCCGCGGCGCTCGAGTTCCTTGATCTCTCTCCACTTCGCGAGCGCGTCGTCGCCCGAGTAGACTCTCTTTTCGCCGAGGACGTTCAGGTTGCCCCCGTGCTCAAGGGTGCGCGGGTAGGCGGTGATGTAGTCGCGCCGCCCGCCGGACGTGTTGATGATGATGTCGGAGACGCACTTCCGCCGCCTGGAGCTCCCGCGAGTGAGTATCTTTTGGAGATCTCGGTAATGGTCCCGGGCGGGCGGCCTGAAGACCCGCGGCGGCTCGACGGCTATGCAGGACGACACCAGGCGGGCGCAGCGGCAGGCGGCGTGGCAGAGCTCGGCTTCGCCGCCGCCCTTGCTGTGGCCGTACCACCGAATCTCTTTGACGGGACGAACGCCGGTCGACTGGATGTGCCACATCAGATCGGGCCAGGCGGCGCGGGGCCCACGAACCATGCCGTAGCCGACCCACCAGCCGGGGCGCAGCCGCCGCCACCGGTTGGGGATCCAGCTCAGGGCGTCGCTCGAGAGGTCGCGCAGGCCACTGGTGCCGGCGATGGCGATCTCGAGGATGCCGTGCTCGGCGCCGGAGTAAGCCCACCCGGCGCCGAAGCTGAACCGGCCGCTCAGATATCCATACTCGGGCCAGCCAGCCACACGCATCTTTAGGCTCCAGGTGTCTGGATCGTAGGCCGCGCCCGACATATGGCCGGCGTGGATCCAGGTCTCGAGGCCCTCTTGGCGGGGTCCGGGGGCGAGCGGGTTGCTGTTCATGGGAAGGAAGGTATCAGGTATCAGGTCGGATTCGGCGGCGCGAAGAGCCACCCGGGCAGTAGCTCGATCACCTCGTTCAGCTTAGAGATCGCGTGATCCAGAGCTTCGCCACTTCCGTCCTCGATCAGCTCCTGAGCGTGATGGATCTTGTCGATCACCTCCGAGGACGAGACGAAGGGCAGGGCGACGACCGGGTCCGCGACGACCGGGTCCGCGGCTTTGGCCGTCTCGTCAAGCTCTGGGTTATGGCGAGAGTCCCAGGCCCGGCGCTCCGCGTCGTGCTTGTCGCTCATCGCTTCCACGGCCAGTTGATCGGAACGCCAGGCACGTACACCAGGGCCAAGGAGACCCTCTCGCCGTCCGGGATCGGGTTCTTGTGGTTGATCCAACTCGCCCCCAGCACCAGGGCCGAGTACCGGAGGCTGATGTCGTGCTCGCTCGTCTTCTCGGGCGCCGGCGCCGGGAAGGCGTAGCTGTAGCCGAAGGAGAAGTCCCCGCGAGTCGCCGACACCCTCGCGATCCGCTGCTCGACCGAGCCGAACGGCCGTAGGCCCGGGGCAACCTCGGCAAGCAGCGCGGTCGACTTGCGCAGGGCGACGCCGATCTCAACTTCCCACTTTGCCTCCAGGGGAGTCACCTCGACATCGAACCCGGCGCCATAGGCGACGAAATCGACCGGCCCGAAGGCGCCCTCGCCTGATCCTCCACTGAGGGTCGCTCGGAAGTCGACGCGGGGAATCAGCAG